>WBZP01002748.1_pt1 | contig 19872 bp, 11 predicted proteins | sample 5204301 | NCBI WGS metagenome assembly WBZP01 (sample SAMN12412401, study PRJNA552823) | activated sludge metagenome | isolation source: activated sludge from nitrification reactor of wastewater treatment plant... | place: USA: Pennsylvania | collected 2017
CGCGATCAACGCGCCGCCGAAGATGCGGAAAAACCAGCTATTCATCATCTGACTCCGCCAAGGGAAATGCCGGCCGGCTGCTGAATCGGGGAGGCGCCGCGTGCATCAATCCGGCTCTTCATTCGCCGGCGCGGGGGCGACTTCCGCTTCCGCCAATCGGCTGGCGAGCACCTTGTCGACCCGTTTGCCGTCCATGTCGACCACTTCGAAGCGCCAGCCTTCCCATTCGGCGACATCGGTTGTCTGCGGCACCCGCCCGAGCAGCAGCATGAGCATGCCGGACAAAGCGTTGTAGCGGCCCTTGTCCTCCTCGGGCACCTGGCGCAGGTCGAGCCGGTCCTTCAGCTCGGGCACCGGGATCAGTCCGTCGAGCAGCCAGGAGCCGTCGCTGCGCTGGATCGCCCAGGCATCTTCGACATTGCGCGGCTTGAATTCGCCGGTGATCGCTTCGAGCACGTCGCGCAGTGTCACCAGCCCCTGAATCTCGCCGTACTCGTCGATCACCAGCGCGCTTTGCATGCTGGTGGAGCGGAAGTTGTCGAGCAGTTCCATGCCGGTCAGCGATTCGGGCACGAACACCGGCGGCTGCATGTTGTCGGTCAGCACCGGCTTGTCGCCGCGGATCGTCTGCGTCAGCAACTGCTTGGCGCTGATCATGCCGAGCACGTCGTGCAGGCCGCCCTTGCACACCGGAAAACGGGTATGCACGGCGTTTTCGATCTTGCGCAGATTGGTCTCGATCGGGTCGTCGATGTCGAGGAACACGATGTCGGCGCGCGGAATCATCAGCGAGGCGATCTGCCGGTCGTCGAGGCGGAACACGTTGCGCACCATCGCATGCTCGTGATGCTCGATCACACCGGCATCGGAGCCTTCGGCGAGCATCGCGTGAATTTCCTCTTCGGTTACCGAATTGGAACCGCCGGCGCGGGCGCCGAGCAGCTTCAGGCACAGGTTGGTCGAGCCCGAGAGCAGGCGGACGAACGGCTTGGCCAGCGCCGCGAGCCAGAGCATCGGCCGGGCGACCACGCGCGCAATCGGCTCCGGATTCATCTGCCCCAGGCGCTTGGGCACCAGTTCGCCGAGCACGATCGACAGGTAGGTGATCACCACCACAATCAGCGCGGTGGCGCCGATTTCGCTGAGCTTCTGCTCCGCCCCGAGCGACTGCAGCCAGACCGCCAGCGGCTTGGCGAGAACCGCCTCGCCGACGATACCGTTGAGGATGCCGATCGACGTAATGCCGATCTGGATGGTGGACAAGAAGCGGGTCGGGTCTTCACCCAGGCGCAGGGCAAACATCGAAGAGCGGTCGCCGTCTTCGGCGAGCTTCTGCAGGCGGGCCTTGCGGGCGGTCACCAGCGCGATCTCGGACATCGCGAACAAGCCGTTCAGAATGATCAGGCCGAGCAGCAGCGGGATTTCCATGCGTTGGCGCGGCGGCTCCGCGCAGGTGTGGATCGGGGTGCCGCGCTTGCCTGGCGCAGGCTGGCGGTCGCGGCGGTTCGCTGCGGAATATACCGTAACGGCTTCCCGGGCAGGGAATGCGGAACCGGCGTGGCGCAGGGGGCAGTCTCGCAAGCCGCATCCAGCGGTCTTCCTGGCGGCACCTGCCCGGCAAGGCGCATGCCCTGGCGATCTCGAAGGGGCCACCCTGTAGAGCGCCTATCCATGCGGTTCCCAGCCCGACTGTTCGCGTGGCCCCAAGCCCGCAGGCGCCCGCTGCGCGAGCAGGCAGTACTCGGCCGCAAACGGCCGGAATATTTTTGTGAGCGATCCGGCGCCGGCCGCTGTGTCGCGCAACCGGTCGCATTCTCGTCATTAAAGTCGGCCTCGGGCCTGCCGTTAAGACTCGCAGAAGATGGGGCTGCCCGGGTGCTGCCGCGTCTGCGATGGATCGGCCGGGGCGAGATTCCTCGCCGGCGCCGGCGCAGACACGACCGCTCGGCATGGCCGGGAAACCGGGGTTGGCATGGTGCGCAAACGTCGAACGATATGCGCGAGGAATCGACAGTGAGAACAACAGAAATGGCGACACCGGTCTGGTCACGCCGGATCGACGCCGTGATCAGCGCCCCGGCGCCCGCGCCGCAAGCTGCCGGCGACGGCGACCGCTCATTCGCGGCGTGCGCCGACCTGCCTTGCCTTGCGGAAGCCTTGCCATGACGGATCAAGCAAGTTACGAAATCCTGGTGGTCGACGACACATCGGCCAACCTCAAACTGCTCTGCGCGCTGCTGGCCGATCACGGTTACCGTGTGCGCGCGGCCTCGAGCGGGGCGATGGCGCTGCGCTCCGCCATGGCCTCGCCGCCGGATCTGATCCTGCTGGATGTATGCATGCCGGAAATGGACGGGTTCGAGGTCTGCCGGCAGCTCAAGAGAGATCAAAGGCTGCGGCCGATCCCGGTCATCTTCGTCAGCGCCTTGAGCGAGGCCAGCGACAAAGTTGAAGGTTTTGCCGTCGGGGCGGTCGACTTCGTCACCAAGCCGATCGAACCGGACGAGGTGCTGGCGCGAGTGCGTACCCATCTCGAACTGCGCGCGCTGCAAATGCGCCAGGCGCAAGTCCAGGTGGAACTGGAACAGCGCGTGGCCGAGCGCACCGCCGATCTGGCGCAGGCCCATCGTGCCTTGCAAGCCAGCGAGGAACGCATGCGCCTGGTGATCGACGCCACCAGCGATGCCATCTGGGACTGGAACCCGACCTCGGGGGAGATGTATTTCAGCGACCGCTGGTACACCATGCTCGAGCATCTGCCCGGCGAATTCGCCGCCGGGTACGACCAGTGGCGGGATCGGGTCCATCCCGACGACCTGGCGCGGATCAAGGCGAACGTCGACACGCATTTGCAGGGCAACTCGGCCGAACTCAACGTCGAGTACCGGATGCGCACTCGCAGCGGCGGCTGGACGTGGATACAGAGCCGCGGCCGGGTGATCGAGCGCGATGCGGCAGGAAGTCCGCAGCGCATGGTCGGAACCAACGTCGATGTCACCGCGCGCCGGGTGGCGCAGACCGCGCTCGACGAGAGCCTCACCCGCTTTAACAGTTTTGCCGAAGCCACCGAGTACGGCTTCAGCATGGCCGGTCTCGACTTCAACATCACTTACGCGAACCCGGCGCTTGCCAACATGTTCGGCGAACACGGTGCGGTGAGTGTGATCGGCCACAGTCTCCTGACCTTCCATGCGCCGGATGTTGCCGAGCGATTGCGCCAGGAGGTGCTGCCTGCGCTGTTCGAACGCGGTCACTGGCACGGGGAACTGGAACTGATTGCACTGGACGGGCGACGCACTCCCGTCGAGGAAAACCTGTTCCTTATCCGCGATAGCGAGGGCAGCCCGCGATACATCGGCAACATCGTCACCGACATCACGGCGCGCAAAGAGGCGGAACAGCGCTTGCAGTTCACCAACGCGGTTCTGTCGGCCGAACAGGCAGCGTCGATCGACGGCATTCTGGTGGTCGACGATGCCGGCAAGATAATCTCGTCGAATCCCTGCTTCGCCCAGATCTGGGGCATTGACGAGTCGGTGCTGGCGACAGGTTCCGACGAACTGATGCTGCGCTCCGTGCTCGACAAGCTGGTCGCACCGGAAGCGTTTCTCGACAAGGTCCGATTCCTCTACGCCAACCCCGACGCAACCGACCAGGAAGAAATCTCGCTCAAGGACGGGCGGGTGATCGACCGCAACTCCTGCCCGATGCGCGGGTCCGACGGCCGCCACTTCGGCCGAGTCTGGTTCTTCCGCGACATCGCCGAGCGCAAACGCGCGGAGGAAGCACTGCGCACCAGCGAGGCGTTCTTCCGCGCGATTTTCGACAACTCGCTTTACGGCATCGGTACAACCGGGCCGGACATGAAGCTGAGCCAGGTTAACCCGGCGTTCTGCAAGATGCTCGGCTACCGGGCCGAGGAGTTGATCGGCAAGATGAGTATGGGCGACGTTACGCATCCGGAGGACGTGCCGTCTAGCCGCGAGGCACTGACCAAGATGCTCAGAGGGGAGGTCGATCATTTCACGCTGGAGAAGCGTTACGTGACCAAGTTCGGCAAGACCATCCACGCCCTGGCGTTCGTCAACGCGATTCGCGACGCCGCGGGAGCGTATGTGGCGAGCAGCGCCTCGATTCTCGATATTACGGAACACAAGCGCGCCGAAGCCGAGATTGCTGCCGCTTTGCGTGAAAAGGAAACGCTGCTCAAGGAAATCTACCACCGGGTAAAGAACAATCTGCAGGTGGTATCGAGCCTGCTCGCGATGCAGGGGGCCAGGGCCGGCGAGGAGGCGCGCGCGCTGCTGGAGATCAGTGCCGACCGCGTGCGCTCGATCGCCCTGGTGCACGAGCAGCTCTATCAGTCGAGAAACCTTTCCAGCATCAGCTATCCGTCGTATGTGCGGGAACTCGTCGCCCATCTGACCGATGCCTACGATCCGATCTCGCGCCGGGTGCCGATCGTGGCAGAAATCGAGGATCTGTCGATCGGCGTGGGAACCGCCGTGCCGCTCGGTCTGGTGATCACCGAACTGATCTCGAACGCCTTCAAACATGCGTTCCCGGGCGAGGCGACAGGGGAAATCCGGGTCATGCTCAACCTGCTGCCGAGCGGCCTGTTGCGGCTGACCGTCCGCGACACCGGGCGCGGACTGCCGCCGGGATTCGCCGGGTCGGGTGCGTCGTCGCTCGGCCTGCGCCTGGTGGAAATGCTTGCCAGCCAGCTCGACGGCCGCATCGACGTATCGTCGCCCGGGGGCGCCTGCTTCGAACTTACCTTTGCGCCGGAAGGACAGGAAGTCACCTTCATGCCCGCCGCGGCTGTATCCGCTGCGCAACCGCGCAATGCCGAAACCGAAACTCCGCTCGAGGTCGAATGATATGGACAAGAAACGCATCATGCTGGTCGAGGACGAAACCATCATCTCGATGGATCTCGCGCAGCGGCTCGAATCCTTCGGCTACGAGGTCGTGGCGACCGCAGTGAGCGGCGCCCAGGCGATGCAGCGCATCGGCCCGGCTCGGCCCGATCTGCTGATCATGGACATCATGATCAAGGGGCCGATCGACGGCATCGATACCGCCATCCAGGTGCGCCAGGAGCACCGCGTGCCGGTGATCTTCCTCAGCGGCAACAGCGATGCATCGACCGTTGCCCGTGCCCGTGCGGCAGGCGCCTACGGCTATCTGGTCAAGCCGTTCCGCCCCGAGGAGCTGCGGGCGAGCATCGACGTCGCCCTGGTCAAGGCCAACATGGAGGCCCAGTTGCGGCAAAGCGAGCAGTGGTTCGCCAAGACCCTGCGCTGCATCAGCGACGCTGTGATCGCCACCGACGACGAAGGCAAGGTCCGCCTGCTCAATCCGGTCGCCGAGCGGCTGACCGGATGGACGCAGGCCGACGCATGCGGCCGGTCGATCGACGAGATCGTCAAGACGGTCGATGAGCACAGCCAGGAGCCGATCGGCAATCCGGTGGCATGCGCGCTGGTCAATCGCAGCGTGGCCGAGGTTGCCGATTCCGCAGTCATGTTGGCGCGCAGCGGCGGGCAGGTGGCGATCGAGCAGGGCGCGGCGCCGATCGTGGACGACGAGAAGACCCTGATGGGCGCGGTGATGGTGTTCCGCGACGTCACGCACCGACGCGCCACCGAGCGCGCCTTGCGCCTGAGCGAGGAACGCTTCCACAGCGCGTTCGATCACGCCTCGATCGGCATGGCCCTGGTGGCGATGGACGGCGCCATCCTGCAGACCAATGCCTCGATCGCGGAGATGCTCGGCTACAGCGAGGACGAACTGCTCGGCATGAACCTGCGCGCATTGAGCTACCCCGACGATCTTCAGGACGAACTGTCCGCCGTGCGCTCGCTGGTCGCCAACGAATCGCCGTCGGTGCACCTGGAGAAACGCTACCTGCATCGCAGCGGTCGCCCGTTGTGGATGATGCTGAGCCTCTCGCTGGTGCGTTCGCCGGACGAAACGCCGCTCTATTGCATCGTCCAGATGCAGGACTTGACCGCCCGCCGCGAGGCCGAAGAACGGCTGGTGCAGATGGCACACCAGGATCTGCTGACCGGCCTCGCGACCCGCGCCCACTTCATCGAACTGGCCGGGCAGGTGGTCGCCCGGGCACGCCGGCGCAACGAGCAGTTCGGACTGATCTTCATCGACCTCGACGGTTTCAAAGCGATCAACGATGGGCACGGCCACGACGCCGGCGACACGGTGCTCTCGCTCACCGGCAAGCGCCTGCGCGAGTGCTTGCGGGACAGCGACATCGTCGGCCGCTGGGGCGGCGACGAGTTCGTCATCATCGCCGATCTGGCCGGCTACCGCGAGCAGCTCGCCCTGGTCGCGCGCAAGCTGGCCGATGCGGTCGGCCAGCCGATGCTGATCAAGGGCGAGGCCCTGTGCGTCTCGGCCAGCATCGGTATCGCCATCTATCCGCGCGATGGCCAAACCCTGACCGCGCTGGTGGCCAACGCCGACCATGCCATGTATCGGGCCAAGGAACTGGGCAAGAACCAGTTCTGCTTTGTCGCCGAAAATGCCGCGCCCGCGATCATGCTGCAGTCGCGGCGCGAGAGCCAATTGCGCCATGCCGTCGAGCGCAACGAGTTGCGACTGCACTACCAGCCGGTGATCTATGACGGAAAGATCAAGTCGGTCGAGGCGCTGGTGCGCTGGCAGCATCCGGAGGAAGGTTTGCTCGCGCCGGCGGATTTCATCCCGATTGCCGAGCGGTCGGGCCTGATCCTGCCGGTGGGCGAATGGGTGCTCAAGACCGCCTGCGCGCAGGCGCGGATGTGGCGCCGGCAATTCGTGCCGCAACTTCGCGTGGCCGTGAATGTGTCGCCGCGGCAGTTGCGGATGCCCAATTTCTCCCGCATCGTCGAGGACGTGCTATCCGCCACCGGGCTCGAACCGCAGGGGCTGGAACTGGAGATCACCGAAAGCCTGCTGATGAACAATGTGCAGCGCTCGGCGCAGATTCTCGCGACCCTGGCAGACCTGGGCGTGCAGGCGACGATGGACGACTTCGGCACCGGCTACTCGAGCCTTGCCTATCTGACCCGCCTGCTGCTCAGCCGGCTCAAGATCGACCGCAGCTTCATGGCCGGTCTGCCGGGCGATCTGGAGGTCGAGGCGATCGTGCGCGCCATCGTGTCGCTGGCGCAGGAGCTGGGCCTGGACGTGGTTGTCGAGGGTGTCGAGACCGAAGCGCAGCGCGACTACCTGCTTGGTCTGGGCGATGTCTCGCTGCAGGGCTACTTCCTGCATCGGCCGATGGATACCGACCGGATGAGCGCGCTGCTGGCCGAAATCCATCGCGCGGAAAAGCCCGCCCTGCGGTCCGCGCTATCGGCCTGAGCGCCAGTGCCGGCAACGCCGGCGTTGCCGGCGGCAGCGTGTCCTGCGAACTGCGCGATGCTTGGCTGACAGGCCGGCAAGCGCAGCGGCGACTGCGCAGGGAACGGCCCGGCCAGACTTACGCGGTGCATGGGATTTCGCGCAAGGCGTCGTCGATCGGCGCGAAATCGTAACTGTCAGCGAGCCGGCGCAGATTCTCGCCGAGCGCCTTGTCAATCTCCCCGATACGCGCGATCACGGCCTCGATGCGGTCAACCTCCAGGACCACCAGCGCCTCGGCCAGTTCGCGCCGCAGATCGTCGGGCAGGGCGGCCAGGCCGTTGCGATCGACCGATTCATGCAGTGCGTTTGACGAGGTGGCTGCGCCGCTGTCGCGCCGGTAGCGCACGCCCAGAAAGCGTTCGATGCAGTCGAAAATCTGGCGCGCCTGAAACGGTTTGTGCAAAACCTCGTCCATGCCGGCGCCCAGCATCTCGTTGCGCGGCCTCGGTTCGCAGCGCACCCTGGTACTGATCAACGGGCGCCGCGTAAGCGCCGGCGGCCGGATCAATGACAGCACAACCGTCGACGTGGCCAACATTCCGCTCGCGGCGGTGGAGCGGATCGAGGTGCTCAAGGATGGCGCGTCGGCGATCTACGGCAGCGACGCTATCGGTGGCGTCATCAACTTCATCATGCGCAAGGACTACAAGAAGGGCGAAATCGCGCTCTACGGCGGTGGCACGCAGGATGGCGGCGGTGCGGTCAAGCGCATCGGCGGTTCGGTCGGTTTCGGCGACATGGGCGAGGATCGATTCAACCTGACGCTGGTCGGCAGCCACCAGGTTGACAATGCGCTCTTCGGGCGCGACCGGAAGTTTGCCATTTCCGGGATCAATCAGGGGGCGAAGAACGACGTGTCCTCGGGCAACACCTTCCCGGCGAACATTTCGGCTGCCAATCCCATCGGGCTGCGCAATCCGCTCGCGCCGAACAACTGCGCACCGTCCGTCACCAGTCCGTTCTCGCCGTCCAACCGGTGCCGTTACGACGCCTCCCCGGAGATCGCCCTGCTGCCCGCAACCGAGCAGAGCAGTCTGTTCGGGTCGCTGCGCTATGCGCTGAGCCCGGATCTGGAGGCCTACGCCGAAGCGTCCTACAACCGGAGAAAGAGCCGCATGTCGATCCGGGCTGCGCCGATTTCCGACCAGTTCGCCCTCTCGATGGACAATCCGCTGGCCACGCAAGCGCCATACAGCGCCGGTGCGTTCGCGTTCGCCAAGATCGTGCTCAATTCGACCAGCCCGTACTATCCGACCGACTATGTTAGAGAGATAACCGGCGGCGCGACCCCTGATCTTCTGGTGCGCTACCGGAGCAATCCGCTCGGACCGCGTCAATTTACCGATACCGCCGAGCAGCCACGTCTGGTACTGGGGTTGAAGAGCTCGGCAGCGAAGTGGGACTTCGACGCGAACTTCCTGCACACCAGCACGAAACTCACCGATGTCGCTGACAGCGGCAGCGCGCTGTATACGAAGATTCTGCCGCTGCTCAACAGTGGGCGGGTGAGCCCGTTCGGCCCGAGCACGCCGGCGGTCGAGGAAGAGTTGCGCAACACGATGTTCCATGGCGTGGCCTACCAGAGCGAATCGACGATCGACAGCCTGTCGGCCAAGGCCAGCCGCGAGTTGATGCCGCTAGCCGGCGGCGCCATGGCGATGGCGCTCGGCGCCGAGCCGCGGCGCGAGAGATTCTCGGTGGACACCGCGCCCGAGTTGCAGATCGGCGACGTAACGAACTATGTCGGCAGCACCCTGCCGGTGGGCGTGTCGCGCAACGTGACTGCGCTGTTTGCCGAGCTGAGCATGCCGGTGCTCAAATCGCTCGAACTCAATGGCGCGGTTCGCTACGACGACTATCAAGGCACCGGCAGCAAGACCACGCCCAAGGTTGGCGTGCGCTGGCAGCCCGCGCGGGAAGTGCTGTTGCGCTCGTCCTGGGGCAAGGGTTTCCGCGCGCCGAGCCTGACCGAGCTGTACCAGCCGCAAACCCTGGGCATCACGACGCAGGGTCTGACCGATCCGCTGCGCTGCCCGACGACCGCAAATTCGAATGACTGTCGAACCCAGTTCAACACCCAGGCAGGTGGCAATTCGACTCTGAAGTCCGAGGAGTCGACCAACATCACGGCGGGCATCGTGCTCGAGCCGATCAACGCGGTTTCGCTGGCTTTCGATGCCTTCGCGGTCAAGCTGACCAACCGGATCATCTTCGGCATTCAGCCGAGCGCGATCCTCGCGGATCCGGCGAAATACGGATCGCTGGTAGCCCGCGGGCCGATCGATCCGGCATTTCCCGGCATCCCCGGGCCGATCACCCAGATCGACCAGTTGAACCTCAACCTCGGCCAGACCAAGGCGCGCGGTATCGATGTCGACTGGAAATTCCGCTTTCCGGTGACCGGCGCCGGCCAGTTGCAGGCCGGCCTGAACGGCACCTACTTCGACAAGTACGAAGTCCAGAATCTCGACGGCTCGAAGAGCAGTATCGTCGGCAAGGTGTCGCCGTTCGTGCAGGGAGACGGCGGCGTGATTCCGCGCTGGCACCACTACCTGACGCTGGACTGGAAGATGGGTCCATGGGCGGCGGGCGTCGCCCAGAACTACCAGCGCGGCTACACCGACCTGCCCGGCACGATCGAAGTGGCGACCGATCCGGCTTTCCGGGCGCGGCGGGTCAGCGACTACGTGACCTACGACATACAGGGGTCATACACCGGTTTCAAGGACACCCGGGTCGCGATCGGCGTTCGCAATCTGCTGAACACCGATCCGCCCTACACCAACGCCGGTGGTCAGAACTACTTCCAGGCCGGCTACGACCCCGGCTACACCGACCCGCGCGGACGATTCTTCTACGCCAGCCTGAATTACGCATTCAAGTAGCCGCTCCCGGCGGTCTGCATTCGCACGACGTTGCGCCGACAAATAGTCGGCGCAACGCGTTTACGGGCGGTCGACGTGCCGCACGGCAAATGCAGCAGGCCGGCGCAGGCCTCAGTGTCGCGTCAGTCGAAGGGCGGCCGCTTGGTCGCGCCGCCGTCGCCGGTTGTCGCCCGATTCCATCTCTCATCGCTCTCCACCATGCGTCCGATGCGCATCGAATGGCGCTCTCAAGGAGGGCATGCCGGAGAGGCGCATGGAATGGCGCTCGTGGCATGGCATGCCGCGAGAGCGCCTATCCATGCGGCCTCCAGGCGATCGGGAACAAACGCAACCAGCGGCCCCGACTCTCAGGCGAACGGCCGCCTGCAAGGCCGAAGTTCGGCATCGCCCGCCGCCAGGTCGGTCGCCGACGACTGCGCGCCCGGCTCGATCCGCCCGTGGCCGCAGCGGATTTTGCGCCGCGCCGGGATCGGCATTTGCGCCACGCATTGGCTGTATCATGCCAGTCGGAAACCGGCACGCGTTGCGGGTCGATACGTTCTTGGGCATGCCGCCCGCGGCCCACGTCGGGCCGGGGTTGGCGACGCGCGGAGCACCTTGCGGCGTTGGCCCGCCGCCTGCAAACCGACCCGCCGCGACCAGACTGAAGGCGCCGGTTTTCTGAAAGCGTCGATTGCCACCGCGCCAGTCCTTGCTGCGGTGATCCTGGATTTAGCGGGTTACGCCATTCGTCCATGCGGCTCTTGATCTTCATCGCAGTTTTGCTTGGGCTGTTCGCCATCCAGTTGCTGGGGCCGGTGCAGATTCATCTGATCCAGCCTTTTACCGGGCTGATCGCCCAGATCAGTGCGTTCGTTCTGCAGACATTCGATAGCGACGTCCAGGCGCAGGGCATCGTGTTGCGGGACGGCGCCACCGGCGCGGCGGTCAGCATTCAGCCGGGCTGCAATGGCGTCGAAGCGCTGATTTGCGTGGTCGCTGCCATGGTGGCGACACCGGCTTCCTGGCGCTATCGGATCATCGGCCTCGGCTTCGGCTTCGTGGCAATACAGGCGCTGAACCTGCTGCGCATCATCAGCCTGTTCTATCTGTTGCAGTGGAATCCCGTCTGGTTCGAATGGGCTCATCTCTACTTGTGGCAGGTGTTGATCATGTTCGATGGTCTGGTCGTGTATCTGTTCTGGCTGCGATTGCTGCCGCCCGAGCCGGCCGGACCGGCGCTGCCCGCATCCGCGCCGGTTGCGCCGTGATGCCAAGGCGCGCGATCGATCGCTTCCTGATCTACAGCCTGTTGTGGTTGGGACCGATGTTCGCGATCTGGTATCTGCTGGCGCCAAAGCTCTTGCTTCCGATTGCGCTGTTGACGCAATTCGTTCTGACTCAGGGATTCGGACATGCGGTTGTCGCAGTGGAACAGCATGGCATCGCGGTCGAGATCGTTACGCGTTTCCTCATCGCCGCGCCGGCAGGCAGTTCGCTACCGCCCGGCGCGCACGGACAACTGGTGTTCGAGATCAACGCCCTGAAGTATGCCTATGGCCTGCCACTGCTGGTTGCGCTGACGCTCGCGGCCCCGACGGCAATCGGCGACAAGCTCACCCGCGCCATCGTCGGCGTCGTGATGCTGCTGCCGGTCCCCGTTTGGGGCCTGGCTTGTGAGGCGCTCAAGGTGCTGGTGTTCGAGATGGGCCCGACGCTCGCCAACCAGATGCACACCACGGCGCTCGCGCGGGAGCTGCTGGCGTTTGCCTATCAGTTGGGTTATTTGATTCTGCCCGCAGTGACGCCGATCCTGATCTGGGCGGCGCTGCACCGGGGCTTTCTGCGCGTGTTGTTGGGAGCCGCGCAAACACCAGGCGGCGCACCCGGTACCTCGGATGCCAACGGCCGGAGCACGACCGGGACGCTGCTCTGAGCCAGGTGCCCGGGCCGGCGCGTGCGCAAACGAGGGCCGGCAGAATCGGGCTGGAGTCGCAGTATTATGACGGTCACGATTCGGTGCTTGCGGGCGGAACGGGCTGGTCGCGGCGCGCGCTTCGCTGATCGCTCGATAGGTACCGGACGGTGCCGCTGCAGGAGTCGCCAAGGTGTCATTGATTTCTCTGTCTCCGCCACGCGAACCGGGCCTTGTCCGTCCTGATTTGGAAACTGGCAATCGTTCTGCAGGACCGACGGGATCCGCTGGTCGTGCCTGCGCGCAAGCCGCGGCGGCAGGGTGTCTGCGTCCTCCGGCGAATTGCACTGATTTGAGGGAGTTGCCACTGTGTTCTTGAGAACAGATCGATTGCCCGGGAGGGTGGCCCGGACACTGGGCCGCCTGTTTTTCGCCCTCGCTGGCGTCGGCCTGTTCGCTGCGCCGCTCTGCGCGCAAACGGTCGCGCCCGGCTTCACGGCCGCCTACACCGTTCATCCGATCGGCAGCGTCGCAGGGCTGCCGACGAATTACGGGGGCCTCACTTTCAAACGCGGCGATCCCAACACGATCCTGATTGGCGGCGCTGCGAATAGCGATTCCGGACGCACCCACGCGGTGCCGGTCGTTCGGGGCGCCGGCAACCATATCGTGTCCTTCGGCACGCCGGTCGCGCAAGGCTATGGCGCGAAGAACGACGGCGGTATCGACTACAGTCCGACAGGCTTGCTCCTCTACACCAAGTACAGCGACACCCGGGTGGGCCAGGTGAAGCCCGGTGCCACCGCCGACAGCAAGGTTTCCGACCTGCGCGCCCTCGGCGTGGCGCAGTCCCCCGGCGCGCTCGCTTTCGTGCCGACAGGACTCAATGGCGCCGGCCGGCTGAAGGTCGCCAGTTATTCGGGCGGCCAGTTCTACGATGTCGCCTACACCTCGGATGGGAACGGCACCTACAACCTGACCGCCGCAACCCAGATCGCCACGTTGCAGGGCGGCCCGGAGGGCATGATCTATGCGCCGAAGGGTTCCCCCCTGCTTCGAGACGGGACGCTTCTGGTAACCGAATACAACGCCAACAAGGTCGCCGCCTACGATACCGATGGCAACGGCAACCCGGTCCTTGCGTCCCGGCGCGACTTCATCACCGGGCTGACCGGCGGCGAAGGGGCCGCAATCGACCCCGTGACGGGCGATTTCCTGTTCTCGACCTTCGGCGGCGGCAACCAGGTGATCCGCGTCGAAGGCTTCCTGCCGCCGCCACCCAAGGCCACGGTCACCTTGTCGTCGTCCTTGAATCCGTCCCGTGCCGGACAAAGCGTCACGCTGACGGCCACGGTTACCGGCGTTGCCCCCGTGTCCGGAACGGTGAGGTTCCAGGACGGCACCACCGACGTTGCCGGGTGCGCCAGCGTGCCGATTGCGGCAGGAACGGCCGCCTGTACCACCGCCGGCCTGGCCGTCGGCGATCGCCTGATCAACGCCATCTTCGGCGGCAACCCGGCCAACTCCGCCAACAACGCCACGCTGACGCAGACCGTGAATCCGGCCAACTATGCGCCCACGGCCGGCCCCGCCAGCTATGGCACGTTTCAGAATCAGTCTGCTTCCGGCACGCTGGTCGCCAGCGACGCCGACGGCAATCCCCTGGTCTTTGCGCTGGTCACGCAACCGCTGCACGGGTCGGTCGTGCTCGACAATGCGGCTACCGGCGCCTTCACCTACACGCCTGCTGCCGGCTACACCGGGTCGGACTCCTTCACCTACAAGGCCAACGACGGCCAGGTGGATTCGAACATCGCGACTGCCCAGATCACGGTGCGCCCGGTGCCGGTGCTGCCGAACCAACCCCCTCTGGCCGGCCGCGATCTTTACCAGACCACCAAGAACGTGCCGATGAGCGTGGTCGCGCCCGGGGTTCTCGCCAACGACTTCGATCAGGACAGCGCGTCGGTCAGCGTCGCCACCCTGCCCAGCAGCGGCCCGAGCCACGGCACCGTGGCTGCGAACGGCGGCGGCGCCTTCACCTACACGCCCGCTGCCAACTACGTCGGCGTGGACTCCTTCCAGTACACGATCACCGACGGCACCCTCACCGCTGTCGGCACCGTGGTGATCGACGTCCGCGACGCCAACACGCCGCCGGTTGCCCACGACGACAGCTATGCCACGCCGAGCAACACGAAGCTAACCGTGGCGGGCCCCGGCCTGCTGGCCAACGATTCCGATCCGGATGGCAACCAGCCGCTTCGGGTTGTTCTGGTCTCGTTGCCAACCCTGGGGACGGTGACGCTCGGTGCCGGCGGCGCCTTCGACTACAGCCCCGGTGCCGCCCCCTGCAACGCCGACAGAACGGACAGCTTCACCTACCACGCCAACGACAGTGTCGCGAATTCGAATCTGGCTACGGTGACCATCCGCATCAACTGCGTCAACCGCCCGCCGGTCGCGCAGCCGGATCGCTACACCATCCAGCAAGGCGCGCAGCTCGCGATTCCGGCCCCAGGCTTCCTGGTCAACGACAGCGATCCCGATGGCAACAGCCTTTCTGCGGTCATCGTGACGCCGCCGACCCGCGGCGCCTTCGCGCCAAGCGCGAACGGAGGCTTTTTCTACAACGCGCCGCTCGCCGGAACCGACACCTTCACCTACCGGGCCACGGATGGCGCGCTGCAAAGCGCCCCCACCACGGTCACGATCACGGTAACGCCGGTCAACCAGGCGCCCCTCGGTGCGAACGACAGTTTCCGCACGACGAAGAACGCGGTTCTCACCGTTGCCGCGCCGGGCGTTCTCGGCAACGACAGCGATGCGGAGGGCAACCCACTGACTGCCGGCGCGATGACGCAACCGGCCAACGGCAGCCTTCAGTTCAATCCGGACGGCAGCCTCACCTACCTGCCCAACCCGAATTTCGTCGGCCTGGATTCGTTCATTTACCGGCCCAACGATGGTGCCGCGGCCGGCAACGACACACTGGTGGTCATCGAAGTCGCAGACAGCAACACGGCGCCAAAGGCGGCTGACGACCAATACACGGTGCCGCACAACGGCCGGCTAAGCGTGCCCGCGCCGGGCCTGCTCGCCAACGATATCGACATCGACGGGAATCAACCGTTGCGGGTCAACATTGCCCGGCAACCGGTCCTGGGAACGCTGGCCCTCGGTCCGGGCGGCGGCTTCGAGTACACCCCGAGAGTCGGTCCGTGCAGCAGCGACAGCAACGACAGCTTCACCTATTACGCCAACGATTCGGTCGTAGACTCGAACCTGGCGACGGTCACGATACATGTGCATTGCGTCAACCAGCCGCCGATCGCCGTCGCAGACAGTTACACGGTGCCGCAGGGCATCGAACTGCGGATCGACCCTACCGGCATATTGGCGAACGACAGCGACCCGGACGGCAACGCGATCAAGGCGCGCATCGTCGCTCAGCCGACGCGCGGCGCTTTCGCACCGCGTGGCGATGGCAGCTTCTCGTATTTCGCCCCGCTCGCCGGCACCGATACCTTCACCTACCGGGCGACCGACGGTGCCCTCGAAAGCGCGCCGGCTACGGTGACGATCACAGTGAGCGCCGTCAACACGGCACCGCTGGCCGGCGCCGACAGCTACCGCACGACCAAGAACGCGGCGCTGGACAACAATGCGCCCGGCATTCTGGGCAACGACATCGACCAGGAAGGCAATCCCCTGAGCGCGCTGCTGGTGGCCGGTCCGAGCCACGGTCAGCTTCAGCTCAACGCCAACGGTTCCTTCACCTACGCGCCGGCAACCAACTATGTCGGGCTGGATTCCTTCACTTACCGGGCGAACGACGGCGCGCTCGCGAGCAGTGTCGCCACGGTGCTGATCGAAGTGGCCGACGCAAATACGCTGCCGGTGGCAGGCAACGACAGTTTCAGCGGAACCTACGGCGCCGATCTGGTTATCGCGGGCCCCGGGTTGCTGGCCAACGACTCAGATGCCGACGGCAACCAACCTCTCGTGGCAGTGCTTGCCAGTCAGCCCAGCTACGGCACGCTCGTCTTGGGCGCGGGCGGCGGCTTCGCGTACTACCCGATCACAACGGGGGCATGCACCGCGGACCTCGTCGACAGCTTTACCTACTACGCGAACGACAGCATCGCCAACTCCGCCGCGCCCGCAACCGTTACCCTGAACCTGTTCTGCCTGTTGCCGCCGCAGTCGACTCCGCAGTCGATCCCGACGTTGTCGGAGTGGGGGATACTCGGACTGAGCGTTCTGCTCGCGCTTGCGGCCGCCCACGCCAGGAATCCGCGTGGCGCCGGTTTACGGCGGCTATCGGCCATCCGCCAGCGGCGCAAGGATGCGCGATGATGTCGCGGACGCGCTGACCGGGCAGCAATGTCCCGATCCTGGCGCTTGCGCGCCAGTCATTGCCGTAACCGCCGCCAAGCTTGGCGGCCCGGATTGACCGGCCGGAGAGCCGCATGGATAGGCGCTCTTCAGGCAGGCAACCCGGTAGGCCCCATGGCTGCTTGCTCGCAGGGCAGGTGCGTTCTCAAAGCCACCGACTGACGGATTGCGCACCGCCGTCTCGGCGCCTGCGCAGGCAAGGGAAGGGCAGGACGTGTCGCCCCGCGCGGGCGAACTTTCGGTTGTCCCCCAAACGATGGAGCGAAGCAGCGGATCGGCGCCATCGGGCAGAACGAATGGCTGTCGACCGGGACTTCCGACGGATTTCCTTCCCGGGAACCCGCGGCTATTCTCTAACCGTCGCAATCGCGCCGAAGCGGGCCGCGAACGGGCGGGCGAATTCCACCGATATGCATGTGGCCGCGCCGCCGTCCCGGCCTCGATTCCGCCGCGAGAATCCACAAAGGAAATCGTGCACTGGCCGCGTCGACCGGGACCGAAGGCTTGCCTTCATCGCCCGACCCGGCTTGCGCCGCGCCGAGACCGCGAGGTGAGACATGGCACACATGGACGTTCCCAAGAAGTTTCCGAAGTCCTTCCCGCCGATCGGCTACCAGTCTTTCCACCGCGTGCAAACCGGCGACAGCTGGGGCTCTCTGGCAAGCCGCTATTACCGCGAGAATCCGCTGGACATCATTCTCTTCAATTTCGAGACCACGAACCCGCGCGAGATCAACTGGTTTCTCAGTACCTACGTGGGCTGCCGCACCGAGACACCCGACGGAAAGAATTTCCGTTTCTCCAGCGCCGACATTCCCGGCCTGATCTACATTCCGCCGAAGTCCTGGAAGCCCGGCGGGCCACCTGCGAAACCATCCGTCTTCGGCGAGAACCCCACGGCTCGCGCCTGGGTTCTGGATACCCTGAGTCATCCCGCGCTGTACAAGGCTCAATTCGTCTATTCCGGTCGATCCATCAATATCGGCACCTATCGCGGCGTGGCAAACGCCATCATCGACAACCGCATACGGGTGGCGGTGGATACCACGCTCAAACGTGGCGAGTACGATCACTTGCAGGATGCGCTGTTCTTGCCATGGGAGTCGGCCGCCGGCAACACGCGCAAGTCGCTGATCGTGCACGAGGTCGTTCATGCTGCGCTGGACAAGGCAGGTTCCGGATTCCTGGTCTATCAATCGGAAACTGCCGCCTTCCTGGCACAGATGATGTTCATGCTGGCGGCCTCGGGCAGCGGACTGAGAGATGAGGGCGGGCCGAGTCAGCAGGTGTTCTTCTGCGCGTATGAGATTGCCACTGCCTTGGCCGCAGGAAAGAAGATGGGCGAGCTGGGGATCGAGATCCAGGCCCTCGAGAGCGCGGTCCAGCGGCACGACTGGTACAAGAAGGACGCGTTCCGGTCGGCCAGGTTCAACGGGATCTGAGCAAGACGCATCAGGGGGCCGGGAGTCGAGAAATCGGGCTCGGTGAGTGTCGTCCGATTGTCAGCCCCGTCGCTCTTTCTCGCCCGATTCCACTGCTCGTCGCCCTCGACCACGCGCAGGATGCGCATCGAATGGCGCTTTTACGGAGGGCATGCCGGAGAGGCGCATGCAATGGCGCTCGTGGCATGGCATGCCCCGAGAGCGCCTATCCATGCGGCCTCCAGGCCATGTGGTTGGCCGAGGGTCGTTGCCGGCTCGCCGATCCGCCATCCGCCAGTTCATGCAGCAGAACTGAGCACCACCAAGAAGTTGGCACGAAACTGCTCCACGGTCAGACTCGTTTTTTTCAGTGTGCTCGGGTCATGGACTTGCAGATTGTTCGCCGCCATGCCGAGCAAAACGAATCCGTGGAATCCCTGAAGTTCGCTTTCGGAGGTGGTTGCTTCGGTCGAAGCAGCGATGGTCGGAACGCGCGTTGCGCGTTTTGCCGCCTCAATTATCTTTTTGTCGTCGGCTTTGGCCACCTCGAAAGCATCCGGCGCAACGCCGGTCACGTCCTCCCAGATCATGTTGGCGTTTCGCTCGAACGGTGCGTTCAGCTTTCCGTAGTCGCCGAGCATTTGTGCATAGGCCTTTTCGACCAGGCAGGGCCACAGCGCGTTACTGGGCGAGGACATATAGACGGGTTCGGGACTCCGCGACTCGTCGGTGTAAAGCACCGGGCTGACCTCGATTGACTTGTCGCCGAGCTTCACCGTGAAATAGCGGCGGGAGGTCTGCTTCTTCGGCCTTTCCGGCACGCCAGCCTTTTCATCGGCGCCGGCCTTCTCCTTCTTGTCGACGGGAATCTGGACGTCGTCCGGCAGCTTGGACAAGTCGGTCTCAACGGCCACGCCATGCTCGACGACCATTCCACGAATGATCTTTCTGCCGGCTTCGGTGTGGGCATGTGCCGCGAGCAATGCGCCCACCGTACAGTCGAGCAGCGTCTGCTGTTGCACTTGGCCGAGCGTGATCTTGCCGGGAAAAAGCTTCCATGCCATGTCGCTGGCGACCTTGGTCTTGCCGTCGCCAGCCGGGTTAGGCATCGGCAGTCGCTTGGGCGAACTGGCCTGGGGGCTGGACGCAGGGCTGAGGCTGCCCCCCAGCCCGAGCGAGCCGGGAACCCGTCCGTTACCCGGCCCGGCGGACATGCCGAGCGGTCCGGGAATGCGCAAATGTCCTATCATCGCCGCCTCTTCGGTTGAACTCGCCAATCAAGAAACGCTGCCAACGATAGCGATCCGAAGTGTCAGACGAACTTCCGGTACGGACGCCTGTTGTTTCGTTTGTTTCACCGGCGACTGGGCCGCTGCTGTTTGGCAGCCCATGCGGGAGACCGCCTGCACCCGCCGGCTCCGGCTTGGCCACCGCCACGCAATCGTGCGCCGCCGACCACGAACGCGCTGCCGGGAAAATGGTGGATTGCCGCGTGGGTGCGGCCGATGCCGGCATTCGTTGCGCCGACCCTGGACTCGCGCGCCCGTCAGGCGTATTTGCCAACGGCACCACTGCCGGTTTGTCTGCCGCCGTCCTGGCGCGAGTCGGTGAAGAGGGGAAAGACAAGACGTGACCCCTAACCCGTGACCCCCTAATCTTTCTCCTACGGCTCGGCGAATGCTCGCGCCAAGGCGCCAGCCATCTTCAATTCACCCCGCATGCAGTTCCCGCGTAGCTGCCTCCAGCACGTCGTCCGGCACGCCGCGGCGCTTGAGGGCATCGATCAAGCGCGCTTCGGCGTTGGGCGGGTATTGCGCTTCGTCGCGCCGCAGGCCTTCGCTGACGTAGGCCTTGAGCAGGGCCT
>WBZP01000189.1_pt2 | contig 19870 bp, 21 predicted proteins | sample 5204301 | NCBI WGS metagenome assembly WBZP01 (sample SAMN12412401, study PRJNA552823) | activated sludge metagenome | isolation source: activated sludge from nitrification reactor of wastewater treatment plant... | place: USA: Pennsylvania | collected 2017
AGTGAGTACATATTGGCGGAGAAAACCCGGTCGGAGCCAGAAAAAACGAAAGGCAGATGCGAAGTTGCCCTAAGCGGACGGGCGACAAAATGAAAAACGCTTTTGCCCTATTTAAAGAGATAACAGATGCCTGACAATAAAAATAATTCATCCGATATTATCTTGTATAGTTCCCCGGAGGGAAACATTAAGGTAGAAGTTGTTTATTCAGGAGAAACCTTTTGGTTAACCCAAAAACGGATGGCGGAACTTTTTGGTGTGGAAGTGCCAGCCGTGAGCAAACATCTTAAAAATATCTTTGAAACAGGAGAATTACAGGAAGATGCAGTTATTTCCAAAATGGAAACAACTGCCGCAGACGGCAAGAAGTATGTTACTGCATTTTACAATCTGGACGCCATTATTGCCGTGGGTTACAGGGTAAACAGCCTGCAGGCCACCCAATTCCGAATTTGGGCAACCAAAACCCTTCGTGAGTTTATTATCAAAGGTTTTGTGCTGGACGATGAGCGATTGAAGCAAGGCAAACGGTTCGGCAAGGACTATTTTGATGAACTCTTAGAACGCATCCGTGAGATAAGGGCAAGCGAAAGGCGTTTTTATCAAAAAATCACCGACATCTACGAGCAGTGCAGTATTGATTACAACAAGGATGCAGACATTACCCAAACCTTTTTCAAGACCGTTCAAAACAAACTGCATTGGGCAATAACCGGAAAAACGGCTGCCCAGATTATCGCTGAAAGAGCGAAAGCCACAGAGCCCAACATGGGCTTGCAGACCTGGAAAAATGCACCCAAAGGAAAGATTCTGAAAACCGATGTGAGCATTGCCAAAAATTACCTGATTGAAAAGGAAATAAGGGAACTGGAACGGGTAGTAACCATGTATCTGGACTATGCTGAAAATCAGGCGGCACGCCAAATTCCCATGAAAATGTCGGATTGGGTGCAGAAAATAGATGCGTTTCTGCAATTCAACGAATATAAAATTTTGAAAGATGCAGGAAAAGTGAGCCATGAAATAGCGAAGAAACTGGCAGAGCAGGAATACGATCAGTTCCGGGTGATTCAGGATAAAACATTTGAAAGCGATTTTGACAAAGAAGTTAAAAAGTTAACGCCATCCAGGAAGAAAAAATGAGCCGTCCCATCACCGAAAATATCATCGAACAATCCGCCATCGAAATCCTGCAGTCGCAGGGATGGACCTATGCGGATGGCAGAGATATTTCCCCGGAGGGATTGTTCTGTGAACGGGATAGTTTCAGTGAAGTGATGCTGGAAGGTCGGTTACGGGCAGCGCTGGCCAGGCTCAACCCCTATATACCCGGCGAAGCACAGGAAGCCGCTATCCAGAAACTGAAGCGGATACATTCCCCGGATTTGCTGCACAACAACGAGGCCTTTCATGGTATGCTGGTGGAGAAGGTGAAAATACCCTTTCAGCAGGATGACTATGAGCGCAGCCATGAAATCGCCCTGATTGATTTTGACCACCCGGCCAACAATGACTACCTGGTGGTGAACCAGTACACCATCATCGAAAACAACCAGCACAAGCGCCCCGACGTGATTTTGTTTATCAACGGCATCCCGCTGGTGGTGATGGAGCTGAAAAACGCGGCCAATGAACACGCGGATATCAAAAGCGCGTACCAGCAACTGCAAACCTATAAGGCCACGATTCCTTCCCTGTTTACCTACAATGCCATTTGTGTGGTGTCTGACGGGCTGGAGTGCAAGGCCGGCAGTGTGTCGTCAGACCTGAGCCGCTATATGGCCTGGAAAACCGCGGATGGCGTGAAGGAAGCCTCCCGCTTTAAACCCCAGCTGGAAACCTTGCTGATGGGCATGCTGAACCCGGCAAACCTGCTGGACATCGTGCGCAACTTCATTGTATTTGAAAAATCCAAAAAAGAAGACAGCCGTACCGGGCTGATCCAGATACAAACCGTAAAAAAACTGGCGGCCTATCACCAGTATTATGCCGTGAATAAGGCCGTGCAATCCACCGTAACCGCATCGGGTGAGGGTGGCGACAAACGCGGTGGCGTGGTATGGCATACCCAGGGATCGGGCAAGAGCTTATCCATGGTGTTCTATGCGGGGAAGCTGATAACCGCGCCGGCCATGCAAAACCCCACCATCGTGGTGATTACCGACCGCAACGACCTGGATGACCAGCTCTTCGACACCTTTGCCGCTTCTGTACAACTGCTCAGGCAGGAACCTGTACAGGCCGAAAGCAGGGACCACCTGAAGGCCTTGCTGAAAGTGGCGAGCGGAGGCATTGTGTTTACCACCATCCAGAAGTTTCTGCCGGAGGGAAAGAAATCGGTGTACGATCAGCTCTCGGATCGTACAAACATTGTAGTGATTGCCGACGAAGCGCACCGGACCCAATACGGTTTTGAAGCAAAGCTCATTGACGAAAAAGATGCCTCCACCAGGGAAGTAATTGGCAAGCGGATAGCCTATGGCTTTGCCAAGTACATGCGGGATGCTTTGCCCCATGCCACTTACATCGGTTTTACCGGCACCCCCATTGAAGGCACCGACGTGAACACGCCGCAGGTGTTCGGGCATTATATAGACCGGTACGACATCAAAGACGCGGTGGATGATGGCGCTACGGTGCGGATTTACTATGAAAGCAGGCTGGCCAAAGTAAACCTGGATGAAGAAGGCCGGAGGCTGATTGATGAATTTGACCAGGAACTGGAGCAGGATGAAGAGCTGACGGAAAAGCAGAAGGCCAAGGCCAAATGGACCAAGCTGGAAGCCATTGTAGGTCACCCCGAAAGAATCCGGAACCTGGCTCAGGATATCGTGACCCATTTCGAAAAGCGGCAGTCGGTGTTTGACGGCAAGGCAATGATTGTAGCCATGAGCCGCCGGATTGCAGCTGCTTTGTACGAAGCGATTATTCAACTGCGTCCCGACTGGCATGATCCGGATTTAAAAAAGGGCGTTATTAAAGTGGTGATGACCACCAGCAGTGCAGAGGGTCCGGAAATATCACGGCACCATACCACCAAACAGCAGCGCCGGGATTTATCAGACCGGATGAAAGACCCCGCTGATTCCCTCAAGCTGGTGATTGTGCGGGATATGTGGTTAACGGGCTTTGATGCGCCCTGCCTCAATACCATGTACATCGATAAGCCCATGCGGGGCCATAACCTGATGCAGGCCATTGCACGGGTGAACCGGGTGTTCAAGGATAAGAAGGGTGGGTTGATAGTGGATTACCTGGGCATTGGCACCGACTTAAAAAAGGCGCTCTCCTTTTACGGGGAAGCCGGCGGCAAGGGCAACCCGGTGGAGAACGAAGCACAGGCATTGGCGGTGTTCACGGAAAAACTGGAAGTAGCTCGCCAGTTCTTTACCGAAGACAGTCAGACCAGGAAGGATATTTTACAGGAAGAGCCGGAAGCCTATAACGGCCAGGTACAGTTCAATTACCAGCGGTTCTTTCCTGCCGAACCACAAAAAAAGCTCTCTATCATTCTGCAGGCCGAAGAGCATATCCTGGGGCTGCAGGACGGCAAGGAACGATTCATTACGGAAGTAGGCTTGCTGAGTCAGGCACTTACCCTTTGCATCACCAAAGAAGAAGTACAGCCCTATCTGCCGGAGGTTGCTTTCTTCCAGGCGGTAAAAGCCCGGCTGGCCAAATTTGATGCGCCGTTGGGCGGAGGTAAATCCGACAGTGAAATTGAAAGCGCCATCAAGCAGATCGTGGATACGGCTTTGAGCAGCGACCAGGTCATTGACATTTTCGACGCCGCCGGCATTGACAAGCCGGATATCTCCGGGCTGGAAATACTATCCGATGAATTTTTGCTGGAAGTGCAGGGCATGAAGCATAAGAATCTTGCCCTTGAGTTGTTGCGGAAGATACTCAGCAATGAATTAAAGATCCGGGCGAAAAAGAACCTCGTCAAAAGCCGGAAGTTGCTGGAGATGCTGGAAGGGGCCATTAAGCGGTACCAGAATAACCTGTTAACCACCGCGGAGGTTATCCAGGAGCTCATCAAACTGGCTAAGGAAATTAAAGAGGCAGACAGGGAGGGAGAAAAGCTGGGGTTAAAGGAAGATGAAGTGGCTTTTTACAATGCCCTCGAAGTGAACGACAGCGCCGTTCAGGTGCTGGGTGATGCCACCCTCAAAGAGATAGCCCGCGAAATCGCCGATAAGGTAAGAGCCAATGCCAGCATCGACTGGACCATCCGGGAAAGTGCCAGGGCAAAGCTGATGGTACTGGTACGGCGCACCCTCAATAAATACGGCTACCCGCCGGATAAGCAGCAGAAGGCCGTTGATACGGTGCTGAAACAGGCGGAGCTGATGGCGGATAATTTGATGGAGTAATTCTGGTGTATTCCGTAAACGTTATTCTGTTAATTATCTAAATCAATTTGCCATGAAATCTCTCTTCAACCATATAAACACTTTATTTAACCCGGATAAAAAAATTATACGACAATCGGAACCTCCGAAGGAAAAAAGGATTATTACGCTAGAGGAATACAACAATGAGATAGCTAAATACAAAATGCCTTCAGAAGAGGAAACAGAAAGGTTTATTCTATTGAACCTAGCTAGGCATCATTCATGGTATAAGCATCTGACTGATAAGGAGGAAGCTCCATTTTATTTCTTTCTGGATCCCAATGCCGACATAATCATAACCGACTTTATTAATGGTCGGTACATTATTGAAAAGAAATTCGGACGGCCAGATATAACACCAAAGCTAAAATGGAGATATTACACAACAGCGCGTTATACGATCAATTTCATTAAAAATAAAAACGGAGAATACAGCAACAGTAACGACATTATCCGCAAGCACTGGTTGAACAATGAAGGAGAACCAGCAATTTTGTCTGATGAGATTTTGGAGAAGGGAAAGTTTATGTTATCAAGGTTTATACACCAGAGTTTTAAACGTGAGGGTTGGGGAGAGAAATCCCTTGAATACAGTAGCTATCACTTTGACCTTGCACGGCGGCTGAAGATTTTTCTGATGGGGTTAACCGGGGTGGAAATAGATAAAGACAAGTCCTTCTTCTTAACAGGATTATTTTTTAAGACCTAATAGTTAGGGCGTATTTTTGAAAGCATTCAATAGATATTCGTAATGCTGATAGGCTTCTGTCTGCCAATGCCTGAAGCTTAAAAATGATTTACAATTGAAGTAACCGCGTCAACCCGCATAGCCACCAATACTTTTCTTATATGCTGGCTTGTTGGTCTATCTAGCAGTCTGTCTACAAAGGTCGGAAAGCAGAGCCGTTAGGCTTTTGTCTTGTCTAATCTTATTGACTTTATCAATAATTTGTGTTGCTAAAGTGATTGTATCATTGCCAGCGTACCAGGCCAAATGGTCAATCCCAAATTCTCCATCGTATTCACTGCCAAATGAAAAGTTTCCATATTCTATGACTTGGTAGCCACCCTCAAATCGTTTATCAATTCGACTAAACGCTGAGAGCAATACCGAATACCTTTCAGTCTGTAAAAGTTCTGTTATCTCATCATTATTAAATTTTTCGTTGTTTGCCCAAAGAGAAAACTTCGTGAAACCTTCAAGCCATATTGCTAAAGACTGAGATCCAAACTCTGCTAGATACCAATTCATTTTATTTTCATCCCATCTCCAACCTTCCTCGATGTTGGTACTAAAATATTTGACAAGTTCACTTTTTAGTTTATTTAACCACAAGGTCTTTATCTGTTCTTTTTGTGAAATTAATTCTAAATATGCGTTCCATTTTTCAGGACTTTTCGGATTTTCAAATAGACTTGCAGTTTTTTGTAATATTTCCTTTGACATATTAATTGAGACTTTTAATTAGTTCTAAGTATTGAAAAATGTATTCTTTTAATCTGTGGTTTTCAGCTTCTAATTTCTTGCTAGTACTTTCCAATAATTCGGAAATTTCTTTTCCAAATTCCCAAATTTTCGGCTCTATTGGTATTTTGTCTGGCAAATTTAAATGCTCAGGAAAGCCGTAGGAAACATCGGGTTTGCTTAAAGAGTTATCTGATGGAGTTTTCGAATTATGCGGTGTCAAATAAACAATTTGATATCTTTTTTTATAATCTTCTTTAGAGTAATCTATTTGGTATTTTCTTTTATGTATTTGATGGTACCAATATCTATATAATTGGAACTGTTGGTCGGGGGCTCTATTTGATTTATTTTCAACTATGATAATACTGTGTGGATTTACTCTCGTTAACAATATATCAATTCTATCTTTTTCTGCAGTAACAGTCCAATTTCCCGAATCGGGCTTAAGAACATTAAGCCGTTCAAGAAAGTTTTTTAAAAATAAATTTCCTTGGCCGTGGCTTTCATGAGGATTGAGAAGAAAGGCAAGTAATAAACTGTGTTTGGGCTCGTCAATTTTGAAAAATGAAAAGAAGTTGAATTCGCAACTTTCCCTTTTATTTTTAAGCTTCCTGTCTTTCGAAAATTTTGAAAACTGTAGTAAAAGATGATTAGCTTCTTCAATTTTAAATACTTTGGAACTAAGTATATCTTTAGACAAAAATGAGCGCCCAACCGAATTTAACTTGTTATTGTAGCACTCAAACAAAATAAAATATTGTAGCAATAGTTTTTCAGATATAGAGATATTTTTATCTGTCATAAAGCGGCATTAATATTTTCTGTCAATCTGAAATGATGGTCGGATGAGTTTGCTTATAGCAATGTCATTTAAAGTCTTCAATTTAATTAAAATTAATAGGTAATCAAAGCAGTAGGATTTCAATTCGGACTTTATAGGTATAGCATACGAATATTTATTAACACTTTCAAAAGCTAAAAAGATTTTATTCTTCAGTATGTTAATCTTTTAAAATTTAGCATCAATTCAAGAATATGGAAACTGCCATGAAAGCTTTTTAGCTTTAAAAAAACGGCTCTGTTGTTTATTTTATTTCTTGAAGCATCGTTAAATTTTAAATAATGTTATTCGTAAATGTATTTCCATTTTTGCAAATGATAACTCTTTGCCCATGAAGAGGGATACAATGCCAGCTCTTTTTTAGTTAGCTACCGTAAGCTAGGCTGGCGCGATTTCTACACCCCGATTGCTTAAGGCGGCATGTTATGAAGTTTTATTTCCAAAAGTAATAGTAGGAAACGCCAAAGGGTGACGTTTAATAATCATTTTTCAGACGCATCAAAGCTTCTTAAATATATAAAAAACCAAACGATTCAGTAAATGATAATCAGACCGGGCTGGTCTACTCTTTTACAGCAGTCGTAACTATTTTATGTAATTTTATTTTGACCGGTATGGCATAGTTTTCTTCCGTAATAAAGCATAAAACTATTCTGATGCAACCACCCCGCATTCACGCTCCCAGCATCCAGATTAACCCCGCCCTGCTTTCGGAAATCCGGCAGGATCGGAAGCGGAGTACCATCCTTTGGTGCATGTGTGTCAATTTTACAAATGCGGATATGTGCATGCGTGTGTGGCCCGGAACCTGCCTGGTGCAGGAAAACGGGGTCCGGAAAAAACTGATCCAGGCATACGGAATAAGCCTTTATCCTGATTGGCAAATCATTCAACAGGGCGCAATCTGTTTCACACTGGTTTTTGAAGGGCTGGACAAAGACTGCCGGAAATTTGACCTGGTGGAAGATATCCCTGAGCCAGGTGGTTTTTTGGTAAAAGATTTCGAGCGTAACGAGCTGGATGTTTACTTTACGGGCGTCCCATGACGTTCCTTTTCTTTTTCTGCAAACTCACAATTCCCTGATCCATAATTCCTTGTTACGGTTATTCACCGTGGAAAATTTACCTCTCCCTTTTCAGCAAAGCGACACGGGATGGCGCCGTAGCTGCCTACATTTGTTGCTCAACCTTTAGCAATGAAACTTCCACTCACCCCCATTCTTCCCCTTGACATTTTTCAGAGCTTCAACGATACGCCGGAATGCGGACGGCTGTATTTTGTATTGTATCAGCAGATTCCTTCGGTACAGCAACTGGATAATATCAACGCCACCCGCATCAAGGAGTGGCTGGCCGGCGATTACCGCTCCCAGGTGCTGAACCGCATCCTGAACCAGGATTACCACCGCCGCATGAAGCGGATGATGTATGAGAGCGCCATTTACATACTCCAGGGAGAACTGATCGTTCTACTGAAACCCGATGCCGTGAGTGTGTATCATCATGAACAAGCTACCGAACAGGCGGATGCCCTGATCCGGCAACTCAGGAAATTCATCCTGAAACGCCGGCCTAAACGCGAGTTTTCGCTGGTGATTTCCGGTGATCGCGGACTGGAAACCACCAGCCTCTCTTACCAGAAACCCTCGAGTGAACTGGTGATGAATTACAATACCGACATTGTAGAGGCGCATCCCCGCGTACTTGGCCTGCTGAAGAAAAAGAATCAAAGCGGTCTTTATCTTTTTCACGGGGAGCCGGGCACGGGGAAGTCAACCTATATCCGTTACCTCATTCACAGTAGCGAGAAAAAAGTGATTTATATGCCTCCCGCTCTCGCGCAGCAGATGGATTCGCCCGCGCTCACCCGGTTCATGACCAACCAACGGGATGCCATTTTCATTATTGAAGATGCGGAAGAGCTGATCGCTTCGCGTGACCAGCAGATGAACCCTGCAGCTTCCGTATTGCTGAACCTAACGGACGGTCTGCTCGGGGAAAGCCTGGGTATCCAGGTGATTGCCACTTTCAACACCCATCTCCGCAACATCGATCCCGCGTTTTTGCGCAAGGGCCGCCTGCTGCAACTGCTGGAATTCAAACCCCTAGCGGTTGAAAAAGCCAAGGCGCTGCTGGAGAAGCTGGGGCATACCGATGTACCCGTTACCCGGCCCATGTCGTTGGCGGATCTGTATCACTTTGACCAGCAGGCTTTCAGCCAGCCAGCCCGGCAGCAGTCCGGCATTGGTTTTATGGCCAATCACATCAACTGATACCGTATGGCAAAAGACAGTTTTATTTCCCGGTTCTCCCTCATCATCAAAAGGCTGGAAAGAAGCCCGGCCACTTTTGAACAGTTGGCCCGCTTCCTGCAGCAGGAATCAGATATACAGGATAAGGATTTCTCCCTATCCCTCCGAACCCTGCAAAGGGATATCCGCCATATCCGCGAGCAGTTTAATATTGACATTGCCAACGAACGCAAAGGTGACCGCCGGTATTTCATCCAAAGCCGTGCTGACGAAAGCGGACACAGCGAGCGCCTGCTGGAAGCCTATGAAATGTTGCGCATGGTTCGGCAGTCGGGCCAGTACAGCCGGTATGTTTTCTTTGAGCAGCGCAAACCGAAGGGGCTGGAACATTTTGCGGGCCTGCTGCATGCCTGCAGCCAGCGTAAGGTGCTGCAGTTCACCTATCAAAAATTCTGGAGCGAGTCTGAGGAGCAAAGGACGGTACATCCGCTGGCGCTCAAAGAGGCCCTGGGTCGTTGGTACCTGCTGGCGGTGGATACTAAAGATGGCTTGCTGAAATCCTTTGGTCTTGACCGGATCCGGCATCCCGACATCAGCAAAACGGCATTCCGCGAGCAGTACCCGGTTAACCTGGAACAGGCATTTTACCATGCCTTTGGTGTCATCAACTCGATGGATCAGCGGCCACAAAAAGTGATCCTCTCCCTTTCGCGGGAACAGGGCTTATACCTGGTGAATTATCCGCTGCATCTCACACAGACCATCCTCGAAGAAGACCGCCATCATATCCGGCTGCAAATAGAGGTGCTCATCACCTTCGATCTGGTGATGGCGTTGCAGAGCTATGGTCCTTACCTGAAAGTGGAAGCGCCGAAATCATTACAGCGGCAGTTGAGGGAAAATGCAAAAAGGGTACAGGAATTATATGCATGATGGAGATAACAGAGGCTACCTGCCATCGGTTTTCATGTACACCTGCGGGTTAGTTTTTAGAGGAACAATAGGTCCATTGGTCGAGCAAAAAATACCGTGCCGCGATAATGTGATCTGCTATCGTACAAGAGCCGGTCTCCATGTCCCTGGCAATCTCAAAATTGTTTTTTGTAGCCTGTTTGATGTTTGTATCTGTGATGTATCTCTTTCCCAGCAACCCCAGTATCTGTAAATAATATACATGATGGGGTTTATTTATAGGATTGCCGTTAACGAGGTACTGTATTTGCTTTTTGTTATTGTCAGTCTCAGTATGCTCAACGGCCTTTTCCGGCTGTGTAATCAGATCAGTAATGTAACTGAGGAGCTTTGCTCCGGCTAATAAAAGGAGTCCCCAGGGAATGTAATCTGTACTCATAGAAAAGAATGCGATTGGAAGGGTTACAAAATTAATATATAAAATTTCTTTCGTAAGAACCGGCGCGGACACTTTTTACATAAAAGCCCCCATGTTCTGGATTGATCCGGAAATGCAGGATAAATAATTCATCCTTTCGCTTTCTGCACTGAAATGCGATACCCGGTTGCAGCCGGAGGTACTTATCAAGGTTGGCATGTTTATGAAATTGAAGATTTGTGGTCCTTATCCCAAAATAGAAGTGCCCGGATCTATCCGGCGTATCTTGCAGGAGCATGCACAAAAACTAATGGTCTTGTAATCGAGATGGAAAATGAATTACCCCTGACTTCCCTGCCGCTGGTGATTGGTCAGACCGCTGCCGGTGAGCCCTATACCCTCAGCCTGGCGGCACAGCCCCATCTCTTTGTGTCTTATGCAGAGGAAAATCACCTGCAGGATTTCTTTGTGCGGATTTGTGAGCAATGGCAGCTTAATAATGAAATGGGATATCCGCAAATAGCTCTGGCAGTGAAATCAGCACTAGCAGACCGGTTGCAGATGGTTATTACTCCCGATTCCCTTTTCCGGCTGTATCGTACGAATCCGCAGGGACTTGAGCTGGCTGACAGCGCCCGGTTGTTTTTCCGGACGCTGATGCGGGAGTTCCGCCGCAGGGTGGGTAAACGACAGCGTATGCCGGAGAAAGCCGCCTTTCCTCCCCTGGTAATATTTAGTGATGAAGTGCTGGGACTTGCCGTCATCGGCCGCCGCCGCGCCACGGGCGATCAATTGCTGCGCTTGCTGGCAGAAGGCCCGGCAGTGGGTATCCATGCAGTACTGGCTACGGGCGTCTCCTTCCGCAATCTCGTGCAGCAACTCATGCGTACACCGGTACCGCCATCAACCGCAGAACAGTTGCTGGGGCGGGAACTGGTGTTATCGGGAGAGGGGCTGGTGTTTTACCGCGAGGAGGGACAGATGAATTACCGGAAGTTGTATTCTTTTTGAAAACAGAGAATAGGTATTCAACCTGTATCTACCATTTACAATTAATTCAGCAGGTCTTGCTGGGTTAATTTTACGGAATATTCAGCAAACTCTTGTATTGAGATTTACGGTAAGTATAAGGGTCAGTATTGAGCATTTTGCTGTTCAGCCCCTTTTGAATTCCTCTTATACCATTATCAGAAGGTGAGTACAGAGTGAAAATGCGAATCTCGTAGACCGGCCCCTCTTTAAAAAATGAAAGGCTCAGGCTTTCATAAGAAAAACCGTCCGCATCATTGACTCTTGGATTATTTAAAAGTGTTAAGGGTTGCAATTGCTTTTTTAAAAGAGTACTCACATAACTACTCGTTGTATAAAAATCACGGCAATTGCTATGCTGTATAATTGCCGGGAAATCTGTTTGACAGATGATGGATAAGTCATTGTCGCTGGAAAGTTTGTTTTCTTTCCTGTAACACTGTTCAACTATATCCAGAATGCCGAAACGAAGGCTTTTCAGACAAATGAGAATTGATTCGGGGGAGAATTCAAATACAGTATTGGTTGCCTCCTTGAAAAGGTCCCAGAATTTATTGTCCTGGCTCCCATAATAAAACCGCATCCGGGGGTTATTATCCATTACTACTTCATGGGGAGGGAATGTTCCTACAATCAGTTTTTTTGTTTCCGGTGTGATGGAAGATTTTCCGATTGTCTGGTTAAAGGGATTTGTAATTAGGGTGAGCATAGAAGTAAGATTTATATGAATTGATTTAGTTTCAGTGTAGTTTTTAGGTTTCTTCCTGTAAATGGTTAAGATTACGCAGAGAAACGACGGAATCATCAATGATATCAATAATACCGGCTAACAGACGCAGATTAATATCATTACTGTTCCTGAAAATATCCAGGTCAAAAAAGTGTGATTCCCCGACCGGTACGGTTTCATTCCAGTCCTTTAATTCACCTTGCATGGCAAGATCAATCATGGAGTTAAAAATGGTCTGGTTGGCCACTTCCAGATTTTTTACGGCATCTTCAAGGATGCTTCGGTATTCCGGGTTTTGCATTCGGTCATTCGATTATGTTCCAGCTGACACAATTCAGCGCCCCGCCATCTGATGCAAGGTCGTTGCAGGGCACTGGGAAAATTGGTTTGCCGGGAAAAAGCTGATGGAATATGTTGATTACTTTCTTGTCTTCAGCAAGCCCGAAAACAGGAATAAATAATGCCTGCTTCATTAAGAGGAAATTCAGATACTCTCCGGCAGCATCTGTGCTACTTTTATTGGTATAGGGGTTATAGGGAACTTCAATCAGCTGTAATCCTGCATTATACAAGGCCAGTTTAAGGTATCGGCCAAAGCGCGATTTTTCCATTTGGTAATCGTTAACCAAAACTGTATTTCGATAATAGAATCTTAACATACCATCAGCGTGCCCGGTAAAATCCAGGGGGTGAGAAGGAACTATGATAATTTTCCTGACTGACAGTGCCTTTTTTAAGCCAGCAATTAATTCAGCTTCGCTAAGCTCTGGATTTTCGTTAAATACTTTATCTGTAAGTATAGCTGAAGACCTGGTTTTGGTAATATTCCCTCCATCAAGGTTAATACTTGAATTCTTTGTAGCGATATTAAGGTGGATACAAATAGACCTTGTGTCAGAAATGGTACTTCTTCCCCGTTGTGATTTCATCAGGTAGTTAGGCTCGTACCTGAATCGTACAAATTGGTTCCTGCTGATTTGAACGGGCATAAAATCCTTCACCCAAACATCTTTTGTATCAGGAATCCATCGAAAACTTGTTTTAGAATTCTTTAGTGCCCGGCTGAAGTGCCTGAAAAAATCGGGATATTTCCTCCTCAGACAATCAGCGAGATAAAGAGAATTTGTTTGTTCGTCAGTAATCATAACCCGAAACTTTTAAAGCAACTTCGAATCAAAGCTCAACTTTTTTTCAAATGCTTTGCAGGTGCTCAAAAACTTTCGGATTCATTCAATAATCCTATTGAACGGCGAGGCTCTATTTCAGAATATTTAATTTAAAAATTTTATAATAGTAAGTATAAAACGGGGGGGGCGATTTATCTGTAAGAAAGAAATACACATCAGTCGGAAAAACTCCAGGCACCGCTACGTGTCGCACGAATCAAAACATACTCGTATTAACAAATCAGCAACAACCTTGCCTCTCCCTTCTTTTCTTCCGGTGCCCGGTGAATGCAGGGAAGTACTTTACTGTCTGGATGATCGGTGGCGAGGCGCCACAGGTTGCCGGTGCCCAGACTGATGGGGGTTGCACCTGGCAGGGCTTCGTAATGCAGGTCGTAGAAATGTTCCTTTATAAAAGTATCAAATGCTGCTGCTGGTCCCTCATAACTGGCAAGCAGAAGCTGACGTATTTCGGGCAGCGTCATTTTTTGTACGGCCTGCGCATTGGGGAGGATGTCACTGGGCGCACCGTAGTAGGTACAGAGAAAGGTGTCGGTGGCCAGGGGAGAATGATCCACATGAAAGGAATACACGTCAGTCGGGAAAACAGTGTATGCATTATCCCGTTCATAACAGCGGATGATATTGATGGTGGGTTGTGCGCCCTGTGCTTCCAGTAAACGATAATCTTCAAGGAGGGTGGTACGGGCCAGTTGTCCGGCATCGCTCAGCACCATGGTGGTGAGCTCGTCTGGCTCGAGTGTGTACATATTTTCGGAGCTGTTCGCTTTGTGTACGATCTCCGCAAAATCGCCATGCAGCTGGCGGCTCCAGCATACTGCATTTTGCCCGCCTTCAAGGGGTGCAGCTATCAGATCGTGGAAACTGCTGACATAGCGGATTTGATTTTCAGATTTGAGAGGGGAAGGCATGGCGTAAAGGTAAGGCGCCTGTTAACAAGCTATAACTCCAGCAGCCTCGCCCGTTGCTGTATCAATTGTGCGTATTGTTCCTGCAATGGTTTATTTATAAAACTCTTGGGAATAAACTGCATCCAGCTTTCAAGGGCATTGGAAAATTTGCCATACATATTCCGGATAGCTTTTTCTTCCAGTACTTTGAAGGAAGAAAAGACGATATCAAAATCCTTCCTTTGTAGTTTTCTTTTTTTGCCATTGAAATTCAGCGCCAGCTCCTCATGATCTTCCTGCACAACCAATGCGGTAGCTACCATATCATAAGCCGGTGATAAAACAAAACCGTTATCGGGCTGCTCTATCAATGAAAAGTTTTTTAGGTGCATGTCTGCATTGCCGGTCAGAAAGGAAAACAACACCTGTTCAAAAAAAATGATCAGGTCGAGCACCGGGTTAGCGGAGTATTTCAGAATGGCTTTCCCGATTTGCTCATACGATCCTTTATACTTGTCCTCCGTAAGCCGCTCGGTTAACTGGCACATATCTTCCATGTGCAGTTTGCTTTTTTTAGGGCGGTCGATTCTTTTGGTAATGTAGGCTAAGTTGCCGCTCTGCATTCGTATCAGTGAATGAGGAACTGTGGTTATTCCGGCCAGTGCTGCCAGATGCATGGTAAGATCTTCCAGTTCGGGCAGCTGCGGGTATTGTTGAGTGGGCGGTTTTAAAATATATCCTCCCCACAAACCCACCATGGTAAATCGTTGCGGCGTTTTTTGTCCTTCTTTATGCTTAACGGGTTTTTCTATGTCAAGGGAGAGCTTGGGTTGTACGCCGGTAACGGCCACGTGGCTTTTAATGACCTGTTCCGCCAGCTCCAGCATCTGATCTTCGGTATAAGGCAGTACCGGTGGCTCCGGCTTACCGAATATCTTGCGACTGCACGCAGGATGAAAATCAGCCTGACCATTTTCCAGTTTATTATAGCAATACAGACAGTTCATCATCATTCTTCTTTGGCTTCAACAATACTTACCGCTCCAATACAATCTCTACAACAGGCTAACAGAAGCCCCATCCTGTCCCGTTCATTCAGCTTCCAGTTTTTTTCTGCTACTTCCAGTAACCAGCCTTCGGGAATCAATCCGTCAAAAAACGGAATCATTGTTTTGCTATTGTAAGGTTTATCTGTCAATGGCAGGGTAAGACTAACAGCCTTTGCATGTTCTGAATCCAGATAAACAGCATCATACCAGAAACGGTAACCATCTTCGGTTTCGGTAAGGTAACCCGCAGTATAGCCATACATCAATACATTAGCTTTCCTCATGGATCAGTGATTTTCGGTTAATAGGTACTGGGCCCAGTTCGTGACCAAAAAGTTTCAGCACCTGGTTTACCTTGTCCATCTTCAGCGTGGCTTTCCCCTGCTCCAGGTCTCTGACAAAACGCAGGCCCACCCCTGCTTTAGCAGCCAGCTCAGGTTGTGTAAGCCTGGCTTGTTTTCGCTTCTCCTTTATAAACCGCGATAAAGTGTTGTTTTCTTTTTCCATTGTGCACCCTTTCGGGTATAAATTAATGAATAAAATTTGAAATGTACCCTAAAGGGTATATTATTTATTCAAAATATAAATATTATACCCTAAAAGGTATATATCGAGCGATAATTCCATTATTAGATATATAAAAGAGTTGCTGAATGGTGTTAGAGCTTTTCCGGGTGCAACCTTCCGCTTGTGAGCCTTCGAACAATTGCCAATTTATGCTGTCTTAAAACTTAACCTAGCCAGGCAAAAAGATAGAAAGACTCATTTTTAATTTTGAGTACGATCAGTAAGAGGCACAAGTGGATGCTACCGCCAAAGGCAGAGAATCCCCAGCACCAGTGTCAGCTGGTTGTGTTACTGGTCCCGAAGTGTTAATTCAGATTCACTTACGCGAAAACAGGATAATAGCCGCCTTGACTAACTGCGAAATACACTCGCCCTTATAATATGCCATTACTTTCTTTTTGTGTATATCATCCAATAAGTACTTAACAGGAAGATTTTCCTGTTCACCAGATGGATGATGCTGTGATGGGTTTACTGAGTCAACTTTCATTATGGTTGACGGAGGTGCCGTTGGGGTAGTCTTGCTACCCATCTGGTTCCGTTTATCATCAACAGCTTTTTTATCCCGTACGAGTTTTTCTTTTACAGCTTTCAATACATAATCGCTTATGCAGGTGGCGTATCCCTGTGCTACCATTTCTATTACCTCGTTATAGGTTAAATAGGGTGATTTGGTGCCGAGAGTTTTTGTTAGCATGTTTTTTAAATTTTAAGAGGTTTGCAATTTATTTTTTGACGAAGTAAGAAGGACAAGAAAAGACGCTTTATGCCAGCAGAATTGTTCAACTGATTTATATGCTGACAGCCCATACTTCTCATGTCTAACTCCTATTGTGATTATTTTATTTATACAGCCCCATCAGCCTGCTCATCTCATTCTTGACTTTTGCCCCGGTAATTTTTGCATATACCTGCGTATGCTTTATGGTACTATGCCCAAGCATTTTACTCACCGATTCCAGCGATACGCCATTGCTTAAAGTAATGGTAGTGGCAAAAGTGTGACGTCCTAAGTGCATAAAGAGATTACGGTCGATCCCGGCAAGTGTAGCAATCTCTTTCAGCATTTTGTTTAGTTTGGTATTATAGGGCACTTTCCATTTAAAATTTCGGCAATCCTGGTCGGGGGAGTATTTGAGCAATATTCTTTCTGCTGCCGGCAATAAAGGAACAAGGCTCATGATATCCGTTTTCAGCCTGGCTTTATTGATGAATGTCGTGCCATCATTGTCAAATATGAAATGCCCCTTTTTCAACTCTCTTATATCACTGTAGGAAATACCGGTATAACAGGCAAACAGGAATAAGTCCCTGGCCAGTTCATGGTGAGCGGATAGGTCTTGCAGTTGTTCTAACTTTTCGATTTCTTCCATGGTGAGGTACTCCCGGTTAACCTGCTTTCGCCGGAAATGCATACTTGTAAATGGATTTTTCTGGATGACTCCGGTTTCAATGGCCATTTTCAGTATCGTTCTCAATACACTCATCAACGAAGAGGCAGAGTTTTGTCCGTTACCTGTTTGCTTTCTGATGAAGTTGTAGAACCTGTTGATGAACTGCTCGTCCACACTGCTCACCGCGCAGTTCTTTAATCCCCGCTCACTTAAAAGAAACTCTTCCAGGTAGCGTTTTACCCGCCTGTATTTGTAAAAGGTGGTCAGCTGCATATCTATTTCCACCGAATCCTCCAGTTCTTTCAATTTAAGGTCCATGTACTCCATAAGCGTTTGTGGGGGCAGTTCCTTTCCTTTTATGCGCAGCACCAGCTCTTCCGGCGTAAAAGGTTTTCCCCTTTCCTTCAGCTCCTGGAAACGCTGCCGGGTTTTTGCTTTAATCAGGACCAGTTCCTCGTTAATACTAAAAGCCTTGGAATACTCGGTCCGCACGCAGCTGTTTTCGGGGTCCCACTCTTCATTCCGGCAGGATAGACCTGTCACAATGTCTTTACGCTTTCCCAGGTACGCCACCCGCAGAATGATGGGGTGCTCCCCGTTGTCGTAGCTAAATACCCGGCGGAGGTGGAAAAAAATACCCAGCTCCATGCCCTCCATGAGGTTGTTTTTTCTGTTCATATTATTGAATTTTAGATTGTAAAATTCCGAAGGATATGCATCCGTTTCAGGTGCAATTCGGTGCAAATCGAGGTGTAAAAAACCGGGGAGCGGGAAGGTGAGTTATGCAATATACCCTTGCTGAAATGTCGCAATTTTGGCAAGGATTGGGTGACATTTTATGCACTAATATGCATTATGCCCATATAAAAAGGCCTGAAAAACAGCGATTTGCTAATTTTTGCAGGCCTTTTTGTGGTGTGGGGCGGGATCGAACCGCCGACACAAGGATTTTCAGTCCTTTGCTCTACCAACTGAGCTACCGCACCGGGTGTTGTAATGTTCATCAGGGAACAGGGAATATCGGATGATGGACCGGGTTTCCTGTGAACGGGGGAGCAAAAATAGGGGGATTTTTGGAAAAAATGGTAAAAAAGAGGCATTTTTTGGTAAAGAAACACAATGACTTCAAGGTCCATTATCCTCGTCGGTTCCAACAGTATGTAGCCGGTTTTAACTAATAAAGTGTCACTGATAATTATATGCTTGTACCTTTTTGTTTGCCCAAAAAGGTACCCAAAAATCCCGATTTTATCGGGACGCCATCGATGACGGCCTCCCGATAAGATCGGGACGGAGGGAGCCTTGATTGGGCTTTGGTGCTACTGTGGCTTCAGCTGTGGTTCCCTGATCTTTAACTCCCTGCAGTTCTATATGAGGTAAGATTCTAATAGTCCAAAGAGCAGAATTGTAGAAACTAATTCTTACTTCATCGACGCCACATCAATCACAAAGCGGTAGCGCACATCGCTTTTGATCATGCGCTCGTAGGCTTCGTTGATGTAGTCGGCGTTGATCACTTCTACCTCGGATACAATGCCGTGCTCGGCGCAGTAGTCGAGCATTTCCTGGGTTTCTTTGATGCCGCCGATGAGTGAACCTGCCAGGGATCGGCGTCTCATGATGAGCGGGAACGCATGCACCGGCGTGGCCTGCGGAGGTACACCTACCACTACCATGGTGCCGTTTAAGTTGAGCAGGTTGAGCAATGCGTTGTAATCATGCTGGGCCGAAACGGTGTTGAGGATGAAATCAAAATGCCCCTGCAGCTTGTTCATCTGGTCGGCATCCTTGCTTACCGCAAAGTGATGGGCGCCGAGGGCTAAAGCATCGTTCTTCTTGGATTCGGAGGTACTGATCACCGTTACTTCCGCGCCAAAGGAGGCCGCGAACTTCACGCCCATATGGCCGAGGCCACCGAGGCCCACGATGGCTACTTTCTGCCCGGCCCGCACATTCCAGTGCCGCAGCGGCGAATAGGTGGTGATGCCGGCACAGAGCAGCGGGGCCACCCCTTCAATGGGCAGCTTGTCGGATACGTGCAGGGTATATTTTTCATCCACCACAATCATCGTGCTGTAACCGCCATAGGTGGGGTTGCCTTCTTTATCGCGGCCATTGTAAGTGGCCACCATGCCGCCTTCACAGTATTGTTCTTCATGGGCGAGGCAACTGGGGCAAACCCGGCAGCTGTCGACAAAGCAGCCCACACCGGCGAGTTCGCCTACCTTGAAACTGGTGACATGCGCGCCTACTTCCGTGATGCGGCCTACAATTTCATGCCCGGGTACCATGGGGTAGATGGATCCGCCCCACTCATCGCGTACCTGGTGGATATCGGAGTGGCAGATGCCGCTGTACAGGATCTCGATTTTGACATCGTGGGGTCCCACCGCGCGGCGTTCAATGGTAAAAGGAGCGAGGGGACTGGTTTTGGTTTGGGCGGCGAAGGCGTTGATCATGGTGAAGTTATTTGAATGTAAACTTAGGGATAAAAAATGTGCAAATACTTAACCGCAAAGGTCGCAAAGTTTGTCGCAAAGGACACAAAGGGATTTGATGATGTGCTGATGAGTATTCTCCCGTAGCCAACCTTAAACCTTAAACCATTAAACCTTAAACTTTCTATCCCGGAGCCAACGTTTTGAACCTTGAACCTTGAACTTTTGAACTTTCTTAATTCCCAAACACACTCAAAAACTTTATCCGCATAATCTTCAGCTGCTCCCAGGTGAAACT
>WBZP01002749.1_pt1 | contig 19870 bp, 17 predicted proteins | sample 5204301 | NCBI WGS metagenome assembly WBZP01 (sample SAMN12412401, study PRJNA552823) | activated sludge metagenome | isolation source: activated sludge from nitrification reactor of wastewater treatment plant... | place: USA: Pennsylvania | collected 2017
TGCCAGGGGTGGCCTTGTCCTGCATCGACATTGAGGTCGTCGCTCGACTTCTCCGTCGTCTCGAACTCCGGCTCCTTGCGGGTGGTCTCGGAGGCCGGCAGCAGCGTGGCGCCGCCGTAATTGGCGGGCACCGGCTTTTCCTTGGCCGCGCGCTGTACTTCGAAGTCGAGTTCGATCTGCGAGCACAGGCCGAGCGTCACCGGGTCCATCGGCGTCAGCGTGGAAGCGTTCCAATGGGTGCGGTCGCGAACGCTGGCAATGGTGGTCTTGGTGGTGCCGACCAGCCGCATGATCTGGGCGTCTTTCAATTCGGGATGGTTGCGCACCAGCCACAGGATCGCGCTCGGCCGCTCATGCCGGCGCGACACCGGGGTGTAGCGCGGGCCCTTGCGCTTGGCGGCCGGCGGCAGCACCACCTTGCTCTCCTCGAGCCTGAGGCGGTACTCGGCGTCCTTCTCGCCCTTTTCGATCTCTTCGCGGGTGAGCTGTCCGTTCGAGATCGGATCCATGCCCTTGATGCCCTGGGCGGCGTCGCCGTCCGCGATGGCGCGGATCTCCAGCGGGTGCATCTTGGTGAAATCGGCGACCTGGTCGAAGGTCAGCGCGGTGTTATCAAGCAGCCAGACGGCCGTTGCCTTCGGCATCAGCGGCGCGTTGCTCATGGCAAATCTCCTTTGCGCTTCGCCCACCTCTTGGGAGGCGAAGCCGTGGGTCATCGGGGATGACGGGAATTCGCCCTATATAAGCCCTGAGGGGTAAAAGGCGCAATGCCCTCGGAAAAGTGCCTTGACATGGCTCTTAACCGGTCCCAAGTCCTTAATCGAACTGGCCGTTCCCCGCCCGCCGGCTGGGGGTGATTCGGTCCCGGGAACTGCCCCATGTCAGCCAAGCCAGACCTCAGAATCGTGCTTTGTTCTCCCCGCGGCTTCTGTGCCGGGGTGGTGCGGGCGATCGATACCGTGGAGCGGGCGCTCGCCATATACGGCGCGCCGGTCTATGTCCGCCACGAGATCGTCCATAACAAATACGTCGTCGACAGCCTGAAGACCAAGGGCGCGATCTTCGTCGAGGAGCTGGAAGAGATTCCCGACAACACCAACGCGCCGGTGGTGTTCTCCGCGCACGGCGTGCCGAAGTCGGTTCCCGCCGAGGCCCAGCAGCGCAACTTCTTCTCGCTCGATGCGACCTGCCCGCTGGTGACCAAGGTGCATCGCGAGGCCGCCATCCACTTCAAGCGCGGCCGCGAGATCCTGCTGATCGGCCATTCGCACCATCCCGAAGTGGTCGGAACGCTCGGCCAATTGCCGCCAGGCGCGATCACGCTGGTCGAGACCGCGGACGACGCCAAGACCTTCCAGCCCAAGGACCCGAACAATCTCGCCTTCGTCACCCAGACCACGCTGTCGATCGACGACACCAGGGAGATCGTGGAAATCCTCAAGGCCCGATTTCCCAACATCTCCGGGCCGCACAAGGAAGACATCTGCTACGCCACCACGAACCGCCAGCTTGCGGTGAAGAAGGTGGCGCCCGTCGTCGATGCCCTGATCGTGGTCGGCGCGCCGAACTCGTCGAATTCGCAACGTTTGCGCGAGGTCGCCGAGCGCGAGGGTTGTCCGATCTCCGTGCTGGCGCAACGCGCCAGCGACATCGACTGGAAGCGCTTCGACGGCATCAAGAGCCTCGGCATTACCGCGGGCGCCTCTGCGCCGGAAGTGATCGTCGAGGAGATCATGGGCGCCTTCGCCGAGCGCTACACGCTGCATGTGGAGACGGTGTCGGCCGCGGAAGAGAACGAATTCTTCCCGTTGCCGCGCTCGGTGCGGCCGGACGCTGCATAGTCGGCCATGGCGGTCTACACCGACGTCGCCGCCGAGGAGCTTGCGGAATTCCTGAGGGGCTATGACATCGGCGAATTGCTCTCCTACAAGGGCATCGCCGAAGGCGTCGAGAACTCGAACTTCCTGCTCCACACCAGCCAGGGCGCCTACATCCTCACGCTCTATGAAAAGCGCGTGGCGGAAGACGACCTGCCGTACTTTCTGTCCTTGATGGCGCATCTGGCCGAGCGGGGCGTGAGCTGTCCGCAGCCGGCGAAGAACAGGAAGGGCGAGGTCTATTCGAGGCTCGCCGGGCGGCCCGCCGCCATCATCAATTTCCTGGAAGGCATGTGGCCGCGCCGGCCGAGTGCCGCGCATTGCGCTGGCGTCGGCGAGGCGCTGGCCAAGATGCATCAGGCCGGCCGCGACTTTCCGCTGTTCCGCGCCAATCCCCTGTCGGTCGCCGGCTGGCGTCCGCTGTTCGATCGCGCCGCCGATCGGGCCGACGGCGTACAGGCGGGACTTCGCGATTTCATCGCGCGCGAACTCGACTACCTCGAAGCGCGCTGGCCGGGCGATCTACCCGTTGGCGTGATCCACGCCGACCTGTTTCCGGACAACGTGTTCTTCCTCGGTGACAAGCTGTCCGGCCTGATCGACTTTCCATTCTCCTGCAACGACATTCTCGCCTATGACGTGGCGATCTGCCTCAACGCCTGGTGCTTCGAGCCGGATCATTCCTTCAACGTCACCAAGGCCCGCGCGCTTCTCAATGCCTATGGCCGCACGCGGCCCTTGTCCGCGGCGGAACACGACGCGCTGCCGCTGCTGGCGCGCGGCTCGGCGCTGCGTTTTCTGCTGACGCGGCTGGTCGATTTCCTCAACGTGCCCGAGGGTGCGCTGGTGAAACCGAAGGATCCCCTGGAATACGTCCGCAAGCTGCGCTTCCACCAGGGCGTGGCCAGCACCAGCGACTATGGCGTCACGCCGGCAGGATGCGTTGCGTGAGCGGGAAGCCGCACGTGACGGTCTTTACCGACGGCGCCTGTTCCGGAAATCCCGGCCCCGGCGGCTGGGGCGCGATCCTGCGCTTCGGCGAGGTCGAGAAGGAGCTGAAGGGCGGAGAGGCCCACACCACTAACAACCGCATGGAGTTGATGGCGGCGATCTCGGCGCTGGAGGCCTTGAACCGTCCCTGCGTCGTCGACCTCACGACTGACAGCCAGTATGTCCGTCAGGGTATCACCGGCTGGATCCACGGCTGGAAGCGGAACGGCTGGCGGACCGCGGACAAGAAGCCGGTGAAGAATGCCGAGCTGTGGCAGCGCCTCGACGCCGCGCTGAAGCCGCACGAGGTACGCTGGCACTGGATCAAGGGCCACGCCGGCCACGCCGAAAACGAACGCGCCGACCAGTTGGCGCGGGAAGGCGTGGCGATGGCGCGGTTGAAGACGTAACTGATTTGACGACGGAAGCCGTATCCGTCGTCGCGTCCGGGCTCGACCCGGCCATCCACGCTTCAAGCGCAAGTGACGAGCGAAAACGAAAATGCCCGGGCCAAGCCCGGGCATGACGCCGTCACTCGCCGTGCTGCCTAGAGCTGCCCCAGCAGCGTCTCGCCGCCGGAGACCTCGACCTTGCCCGGCGCGGGCTCGAGGTTGAGCTGCTTGACCGTGCCGTTGTCGACCAGCATCGAATAGCGCTTGGAACGGATGCCGAGGCCGTTGCCGGAGGCGTCGAGCTCCATGCCGATCGCCTTGGTGAAGTCGGCATTGCCGTCGGCGAGGAAGACCGCCTCGTCGCGCTGGTCGGTGTCCCGCTTCCAGGCGTTCATCACGAAGGCATCGTTGACCGACACGATGGCGATGGTGTCGACGCCCTTGTTCTTCATGGCATAGGCGTTGAGGAAGATGCTCGGCAGATGCATCTTGTGGCAGGTGCCGGTATAGGCGCCCGGCACGGCGAACAGCGCCACCTTCTTGCCCTTGAAAATGTCATCGGTGGTTTTGACCTGGGGACCTTCCGCCGTCATCACGCGGAACTTCGCCTCCGGCAGCTTGTCGCCAACTTGGATCGCCATTTGTATTTCTCCCTAATGAGCGCAGCGTTCTTAGAGCATTTTTGTACCGGGAGGAAACCACTTCACCGGTGTGTGATGACGCAAATCGTCATTCCGGACCGACGCAGAGCACCGCATGACGGGCGCCTTCGCCCGTGATTATTTCCACATTCCGGATATGGCCCTTCCGGGCCATCCCGGAAGGGCCTTTTTGGAGGAAGCGAGACCTTTCCGCTCAGGCGGCGGCCGCCTTCTTTTCGTCGCGCAACTCGCGGCGAAGGATCTTGCCGACGTTGGTCTTTGGCAGTTCGTTCCTGAACTCGATCTGCTTGGGCACCTTGTAGCCGGTGAGATTGGTGGAGCAGTGCTTGATGACGTCCTCGGCGCTGAGGTTCTGATCCTTGCGGACGACGAACGCCTTTGCCGCCTCGCCCGACTTGGAATCGGGAACGCCGATGACGGCGCATTCCAGCACGCCGGGATGCATCGCGATCACGTCCTCGATCTCGTTGGGATAGACGTTGAAGCCGGAGACCAGGATCATGTCCTTCTTGCGGTCGACGATCTTGGTGTAGCCCTTCTCGTCCATGATGCCGATGTCGCCGGTGCGGAAGTAGCCGTCCGCCGTCATCACCTTCGCCGTCTCGTCCGGCCGGTTCCAGTAGCCCTCCATCACCTGCGGTCCCTTGGCGCAGATTTCGCCGGCTTCGCCGATCGGCAATTCCTTGCCGTCGTCGTCGCGGATCGACAGGTAGGTGGAAGGCACGGGAAGGCCGATGGTGCCCGAAAACTGTTCGATGTCGGCCCGGTTGCAGGTCAAGGTCGGGGAGGTCTCCGACAGGCCGTACCCTTCCGACAGGGTGCAGCCGGTGGTGGCGAGCCACTTCTCCGCGACGGCCTTCTGCGTCGCCATGCCGCCGCCGTTGGAAATCTTCAACTTCGAGAAATCCAGCTTGTCGAAGCCGGGCGTGTTCAAGAGGCCATTGTACAGCGTGTTGACGGCCGGGAAGAAGCTGACCTGATACTTGGCCAGCTCCTTGACGAACCCCGGCATGTCGCGCGGGTTCGGGATCAACAGGTTGGTGCTGCCGGAGCGCACGCCGAGCAGGTAACACGCGGTCAGTGCGAAGATGTGATAGAGCGGCAGGGCGCAGACGATGATCATGTTGTCGACGATCGGCGGCTTCTTCAGCGCCGGTTGCAGCCAGGCGTCGTTCTGCAGCACGTTGGCGACGATGTTGCGGTGGAGCAGGGTCGCTCCCTTGGAGACGCCCGTGGTGCCGCCGGTATATTGCAGGAAGGCGACGTCGTCCGCGGTCAGCTTGGGCTTGTTGAGTTTCATGCTGCGGCCGGCGGCGAGCGCGTCGTTGAAGGCGATGGCGCGCGGGATCGACCAGGCCGGCACCATCTTCTTCACCTTGCGCACCACAAGGTTGACGATCACGCCCTTGAAGCCGAGCAGGTCGCCCATGCTGCCGACGATGACGTGCTTGACGGATGTCTTGCCCAGCACCTGCTGCACCGTGTTGGCGAAGTTCTCTAGGACGATGATGGCCTCGGCGCCGGAGTCCTTGAGCTGATGCTCGAGTTCGCGCGGAGTATAGAGCGGGTTGACGTTGACGACCGCATAGCCCGCGCGCAGCACGGCCGCCGTCGCCACCGGATATTGCAGCACGTTCGGCATCATCAGCGCGACGCGGGCGCCTTTCTGCAGGCCCTTGCTCTGCAGGAACGCCGCGAGCGCGGATGACATCTGGTCGAGGTCACGATAGCTGATCGACTTGTCCATGCAGATGAACGCCTTGCGGTCGGCAAACTTCGCAAAGCTTTCCTCGAACAGTTCGACCAGCGAGGAGTACTGGGTGACGTCGATGTCAGCAGGCACACCCGCCGGATACTGCTTGAGCCAGATACGCTCCATGGGTCTCTCCCCTCCAATTTCTCGGAATTATTGTATCGGCGCCGCTTGATTGGAGCAGACCGCCTCGATTTCCGTCAGTATTGGCAATGCGGCCTGATATGGCAAGCGGCTGCGTGCTCTCGTCGCATTGGCCCGTCCGGGCGCAAACGAGGTTAACGGGCCCAGACCGCTTAAATCCAAGGCACCGCCGGGTTTCTCAGCCGGCCGGCTTGCCTTCGGTTTTCGGCTTGGCGGCCGCAGCGGGCTTGCCGGACGAGGCGGGCTTTGCGGCAGGCTTTGCCGCTGCAGGTTTGTCGGCAGGTTTCGCAGTGGCGCTAGCTTCCGGCTTGGCCGCGGCATGCTGCGTCTTCGGCTTCGCGGCCGCCGGCTTGGCAGCGGTCTTGCTCTCCGCGGACTTGCTGTCGGCGGTCTTGCCCTGGGCTGCTTTCGGCTCGGCCGCGCCATCAGGCTTTTTCGCCGCCACGCGCGTGCGCTTGCCGCGCTTGCTGGTCTGCTTGTCCGAGTCGGTGGCCACCGCCGCGATCAGGGCCGCGCCGCTCTTCTTCGGGCCGGTGTAGACCACCATCGGCTCGCCGACGGGGACGTCCTGCAACAGCAACTCGGAAGCCTTGGGCATCGGGCCCTGCAGGCCCGCGGCAAAGAAGCTGACGCCGGTCTCGCCTGTTGCGGCGCCGTTGGCCGCGAGCGTCGTCTCGGCATCCTCGTCGGATGCCGGCCGCTTGCGCTTGCCGTTGCACATCTCGTCGCGCAGGTTCGGCGGCGTCGCATCGATCGGCGCAAGGCTGTCGACCGTGCCGACCGCCGGCCGCAGCCACGACAGCCCGGTATTGCCGAAGCCGCGCTCCAGCAATTGTGCCGCGCGCACCGCGCGCGCCTGTCCGGAGGAGGAGCCGAGCACCACGGCGATCAGCCGCTTGCCGTTGCGCGTGGCCGATGCCACTAGGTTGTAGCCGGAGGCGCAGATGAAACCGGTCTTGAAACCGTCGGCGCCCGGATAGCGGCCGATCAGGCGGTTGAAGTTGGCGGTGGTCCTGCGGCCGAAGCGGATGGCCGGAATGTGCATGAAGTATTCGTATTCCGGCAGTTCGCGGATCACGGCGCGGGCGAGAATGGCGAGGTCTCGCGCCGAGGTGACCTGGCCGTCTGCCGGCAGGCCGTTCGGATTGACGTAGCTGGTCTGCGTCATGCCGAGCCGCTGCGCCGCTTGGTTCATCATCGCGGAGAAACCATCGACCGAGCCGCCGACGCCTTCGGCGAGCACGACGGCGATATCGTTGGCCGACTTCACCATCATCATCGCCAGCGCATTCTCGACGGTGACCAGCGTACCCGGCTTGAATCCCATCTTGGACGGCGACTGCGAGGCCGCCACCGGCGAGACCGTCAGCGTCTGCTCCAGCGAAAGACGGCCTTCCTTGACGGCTTTCAGCACGACATAGGCGGTCATGATCTTGGTGACCGAGGCCGGATACCAGGGCATCGTGGCGTTCTCGGCTTGCAACACCCGGCCGGAATCGGCCTCCACCACCAGCCACGCCTCGCTTCGCGCGAGGTTCGGCGTCAACGCGACGAACGCGGCAACGGCAATGAATTTCAGCGGCGAACGGCCGAGCAGCGAACGAATGAATTGCACAATCCGATTCCGGTCCTTTGAGAACCCGCCCCTGATGTCGAGGAGGTCCTTGCAACGTGATTGTCGGGTTTCAAGCTTGTCCGGCGCCGAGGCTCGCGACCGACCGCAACCTATACCGGCTTGCCGCTTCGGAACAGAGCCTTGCGTGGGTAATTGGTGGACGAAATGGGCTGAATTTCGGCAAGTTCAGCCTGAAGCGCCGCCGCTTTCCGCATGCGGCGTCTGCACCGCGGTGCGGGCCTGTTCCTGGACCATGAACTGGGCACGCGCGAGTTCGGCGAAGCGGCCGCCCCGGGCGACGAGTTCGTCGAAAGTTCCACCTTCGATGACGCGCCCGTTGTCGAATACGAGGATCCGGGTCGCGTTGCGGATGGTCGACAGCCGGTGCGCGATCACGAAGGTGGTGCGTCCCTTCATGACTTCGTCGAGCGCGGCGTTGACCTTGGCCTCGGTGACGGCGTCGAGCGCGCTGGTCGCTTCGTCGAGGATCAGGATCGGCGGGTCCTTCAACAGGGCGCGAGCGATCGACAGCCGCTGGCGTTCGCCCCCGGACAGCATGCGCCCGCGTTCGCCAGCATGGGTGTCGAACTTCTTCTCGCTTCGTTCGATGAACTCCAGTGCCTGGGCGCGCGCCGCCGCCTGCCGCAATTCCTCGTCGGTCGCATCGGGCTTGCCGACGCGCAGGTTGTCGGCGATCGAGCGGTTGAACAGCAGCGCTTCCTGAAACACGACGCCGATGTTCCGCCGCAGCGCCGTTAGTTTCAGCGCGCGGATGTCCATGCCGTCGATCTTGATGATGCCGGATTGCGGATCGAAAGCGCGATGCAACAGCGCGATTGCCGTCGACTTGCCGGCGCCGGTCGGGCCGACCAGCGCGATGGTCTGGCCGGGAAGGGCGGTGAAGGAAAGGTCCTCGATCGCCGGCCGCTTGCCGTCATAGGAGAAGGAGACGTCGTTGAATTCGACGAGCCCGGAGAGCCGCCCCGTATCGACCGCGCCGGGCCGATCGCGCACCGCGGGCACGGCGTCCAGCACGTCGAAGAACTGCTGCAGCCGCGGCGCTTCCATGAACACATTGTTGATGAAGCCCACCACCTGTTCGAGCTTCTGGATCAGCATGGTCGCGAACGAGACGAACATCACGATCTCGCCTACCGTCGTCAGCCCCTGCTGGTTCAGCGCGATGCCCATGGTGAAGATGGCGAGCACCGTGATGGTGGTGGATGCCCGCGTGATCACGGTCACCAGCGCCCACCAGGAGAGCACGGGCATCTGCGCCGCCAGCAGCTTGTCGGCGACAAAGCGCAGGCCTTGCACCTCGGATTCGACACGAACGAAGCTCTGCACCAGGGCGACATTGCCCAGCGCATCGGAGGCGCGCGCCGACAGGTCGCTGTACTGCTCTTCGACCTCCATCTGCATGCCGTAGGTCTTGCGTACCACCATCGTGGTCAGGATGGTGAAGACGACGCAGAGCGCGAACAGCACGATGGCGAGCCGCCAGTTGATGTAGAGCGAGAGCGGCAGCAGCACCACCACCGACAGGATCGCGGCGAAGTGCTCGCGGAAGAAACCGAGCCAGAGCCGCCACAGCGCATCCGTACCGCTGAGCATGGTCTTCATCAGCGTGCCGGAATGGGTGCCGGTGTGGAAGGTCAGCGGCAGCTGCAGGATGTGCTCGAAATAGTCGGTGAGCACCGCCTGGCGCTGCCGGTGGGCCAGCCGGTCGGCATGCAGCGCGACGGCCGCGCTGCAGACGATGGTGAACAGACCGAACGCCACCCAGGCCGCAAGTAGGGGCCATGGCGAACTCGTCGCCAGCCAGCCGGTGACCGGGCGTCCCGACATGACGTCGACGATCTTGCCGAACAGCACCGGCTCGGCGAATTGCGCGCCTGCCAGCAGCAAGTTGGCGACCGCGAGGATCCAGCCGAGCGTCGCCTCCTTGCCGAGCAGTTCGAGCACGCGGGCGTAGAGACGAAGCATGGACATGCGGCAGTAACCCGGCAACGGACGTCAGTGGACTGCGATCTAATCAGGCTTGGCCGGGGTGACACAAGCGCCGCTTGCGGCTTTTGCTCAGTTGATCAGCCGCCCGTTGAGCGGGGGAAGAAAGCCTCCGTCGAAGACGTCCGCGGCCGTCGGCCGCTTGTGGAACTTGAAATCCTCGGCGGCCTGCTCGATCGACTTGCCGAACCTTGCGGGATCGATGCTGCCGAGCCCGTTGCGGCGTACTTCCGATGTCATGATGTTATCGCGCAGGATGGCGCGCAGCCGCTCCAATTCCAGTTCGCGCGAGCCGCCCTCCATTCGCGTCAAAACCTGCTCAATGGCGCGTTCCGGTGTTTTGGCCGTCGATTGAAGGCCGCCGATGACGGCACGGACGAACGCCTTGACCGCCTCCGGCTTGGCTGCGGCAAAGGCGGGATTGACGATCAGCGCGTACCCATAGGCTTCGCTGCCATAATCGGCGAGCTTCAGCACCACGAGGTCGTCGGCCGGCACGCCGCGATCCCTGAGGTTGATGGCCGACAGGAAGGAAGATCCGGTCACCGCATCGACCTGGCCGGCCGAGAGCATCGGCTCCCGCACGGCCGGGCTGATCGGGCTCTGTTTGACAGCCGCAGACTTGAGGCCGTTTTGTCGGGCGACTGCCGGCCAGAATTTGGCGGCGGGGTCGCCGTCCACCACGCCGAGATTCTTGCCGGAGAGGTCAGCGAGCGACTGGATGCCGCGGCTCCTGCGCGCGATGATGGAATAGCCGGCCTGGTTGAACAGCACGAAAACCGCCTTTGGATAAGGCGCGTCCGGCTTTTCCTTGTCGTGGTGGCGGACCAGGGCGTTGATGTCCACCAGCGCGAGATCGCTGCCGCCGGCGGCCACCCGCGTGATCGCGTCGTGTCCACCCGGGGCAATGCTGATGGTGACATTCAGTCCCTCGGCGCTGAACAGCCCGTCCGCCTGCGCCAAGACGAACGGCGCGGCGACCGCATCGATCGGCCTGTCGAGCGCGAACTGTACCGCGACGGGGTCTGCTGCGTGGGCGGGCGGCAGGGCGCCCGCCAGCAGGGCCAGCAGCGCGAAGAGAGCAGGGGTCCGGGTTCTTTGCATCGGGACTAACCACGGCGGAGGACGCCAACAGCAATATTGCCGCTGGCGTCATGCAGGAAACATGACACCGCGACGACGCCGGCATTGTCTCCCCTTTAGTCTGAACGGGAGATGAGTGCCATGATTTCGTCACGGATCGTTCAGCTTGCATTCGGGTTCGGGAACCCAATATTCGCTCCGTGGTTAGCACGGATGGGCCTGTTGCCACGGAGGACGTGAAAATGTTCGCGGAAAAGGGTTTGGTTTCTGGTCTGGGCCGAGGCGCCATGGTCGCGGGCGTTGCGGCTGCGTTGCTGACCGCGCTGCCGCCGTCGCCGGTGGTAGCCGCGCCGGCTTCCGGAAAAGACAAGGGCTTGTCAGCGGCGACCGGCACGAGCGACATGACCGATTTTAGCGCCCGTCGCCGCTATTATCGCGGAGGTGGGGGAGCTGCTGCCGCTGCCGCTTTTGCCGGCATCGTGGGCACCGGGCTTGCGATTGCGGCCGCCCAGTCACGCCGTGATTACTACTACGAGCCGTACGGCTATTATGGCGGTCCGCCCACCGTCTATTACGCACCGCAGCCCTACTACTACGGCGGCGGTCCCTATTACGGTGGCTACCGCTCCGCCGTGCCCCATTATCGCGGTCATCCGCTCGCGGGCTGGTGAGCGACAAATCCGCATTCCTTCCGCCGGCCCTCGTGGCCGGCGGAAAATTACGCTTTTAACCCCGTATGTTAACACGCTGTCGCATGCTTTGGACTAGCTTCGGAGCATGAGTGATTCGCTCGAACGGCTCTATCAGGCGGTCATCGCGGCCAAGGATCTCGATCCGGCGACGTCGCGAACGGCCAAGCTGTTTCAACGCGGCCCTTCCCGCATGGCCAAGAAGCTGGCCGAGGAAGCCATCGAGGTCGTGATCGACGCCGTCAACGGCAACGCCGAGGCGGTGGTTCGCGAGAGCGCCGATCTCCTCTACAACCTGACGGTTCTCTGGGCTGCCGCCGGCGTACGTCCCGAGGACGTCTGGAGCGAGATGGAGCGCCGCGAGCATCTGCTCGGGATTGCGGAAAAGATGCCGAAATCCGCGGTGAAATTGCCGAGGGAGACCAGTCCCGCCGGCACGCGGCGACGAATTGTCGCGCTGGAAGGCCGCAGCTACCGCAAACGGCACTAAATCCTTCGATTTCCGGCCTCGCCCGGCATGGACAAATCGGCGCCATGATGGTTCATCGCGCCCCATGCTGAAGCGAATTTACGACTGGTGCATTGCCGCCGCCGACAAGCCCTATGCACTCTGGATCATGGCGGCGGTGTCGTTTGCGGAGAGCTCGTTCTTCCCCATCCCGCCCGATGTGATGTTGCTGCCGATGTCATTGGCGCGGCCGCAGCGGGCGTGGTTCTTCGCTGCCGTCTGTACGGTCTCCTCCGTCGCCGGCGGCATGCTCGGCTACGCGATCGGCGCGCTGCTCTATGACTCGGTCGGGCTCTGGCTGATGCACATCTACAATCTCACCGACAAGGTCGAGACGTTTCGCCAGTCCTACGCCGAATGGGGTGCGGTCATCATCCTGCTGAAGGGCCTGACGCCGATCCCCTACAAGCTCGTCACCATCACGTCGGGCTTCGCCGGCTACAATATCTGGCTGTTCGTGCTGTGCTCGATTGTCGCCCGCGGCGGCCGCTTTTTCGTGCTCGCGGTGCTGCTCAACCGGTATGGCGACTTCATTCGGGCGGAACTCGAGAAGCGGCTGACTACCTGGGTGGTGATCGGCGCCGTCGTGCTTGTCGCCGGATTCTACATCGCCTATCGATTGGTCTAGCGCTCGATTCCTTTGGCCCCGCCGGGGCCCAGTTCTGGCGGTCGAATGCACGATCCGAGGGGTTATCGCCCAGCAAGCGTCGCCGTGGCGCTGAGCCTGCTGCTGATCGCAGCCGGCCCGGCGGCGTCGCAAAATGCGCCGCCCGCTCTCGGCGCGCAATCTTCCCCGCAGCAGACCGCGCCCGTCCCGTCACCTCCCCCGCAATCGGAGCCTGCAGCTCCGGCGCGCGAGGAAAACCCGGGACTGATCAACGAACTCGGCAAGCTCTGGGACAAGCTGCCGAAGATCAAGAGCCCGTCGGAAACGCTGGAGGACATCAAGGGTGCCGGCGAAAGCCTGACCAACATGGCAAAGCCCGCGACCATGGTGACCGGGCGAATGGCGTGCGTGGTTGCTGCCAACGGCGCGCCGGACTGCAAGGCCGGGGCGGACAGGCTCTGCCAGAGCAAGGGCTACAAGGAAGGCAAGAGCATCGATATCGACGCCGCCGAGAAGTGCTCGCCGAAAGCCTATATTCCCGGCCGCAAGCGCGAGCCCGGCGACTGCAAGACGGAAAACTTCGTGATCAAGGCGCTGTGCCAGTAGGCGAGAGCTGACACCGCGCTTCACCTGAAGCCGCAAGGCATGGAGCGCCCCATGAGCCGGATCGAACAGGATTTCCTCGGAACCCGCGAGATCGGTGACGACGTCTATTACGGCGTCCAGACCATTCGCGGCAAAGAGAACTTCCACATCACCGGAATTCCGATGAGCCAGGAGCCTTATTTCGTGAAGGCGCTCGGCTACGTGAAGAAGGCGGCCGCGATGGCCAATCGCGATCTGGGTGCGCTCGACGGAAAGATCGCCGATGCAATCGTCGCGGGCTGCGACCGCGTCATCGCCGGCGACATGATGGATCAGTTCGTGACCGATTTCATCCAGGGTGGTGCCGGCACCTCAACCAACATGAACGCCAACGAGGTGATCGCCAATCTCGCGCTGGAATCGCTCGGCTTCAGGAAGGGCGATTACCAGCACGTCAGCCCGAACGACCACGTCAATTACGGCCAGTCCACAAACGACACCTATCCGACCGCGTTTCGCCTTGCGCTGATCCTGCGTCTCGACAGCTACATGACGGCGCTCCGGCGGCTGCAGGAGGCCTTTTTCGCCAAGGGCAGGGAGTTCGATCGCGTGCTGAAGATGGGCCGCACCCATTTGCAGGACGCGGTTCCGATGTCGCTGGGTGCCGAATTCCGCGGCTGGGGGACCACCATCGGCGAGGAAGTCGAGCGGATTTCCGAGGCGCGCTCGCTGCTGCGCGAGATCAATCTAGGTGCTACCGCCATCGGTACTTCAGTCACGGCCGCGCCCGGCTATCCCGCGCTCGCCGTGCGTCACCTCGGCGCCCTTACCGGCGTCGAGTTCATCCTCGCCGGCGACCTCGTGGAGGCCACCTCCGATACCGGGGCCTATGTGCAATTGTCCGGCGTACTCAAGCGGACCGCGAGCAAGCTGACCAAGATATGCAACGACATTCGCCTGCTCGCTTCGGGCCCGCGCTGCGGCTTCAACGAGATCAATCTGCCGCAATTGCAGCCGGGCTCCTCCATCATGCCGGGCAAGGTGAACCCCGTGATTCCGGAGGTGGTCAACCAGACGAGCTTCCTCGTCATCGGGCTCGACACCACGGTGACGCTGGCCGCTTCCGCCGGCCAGCTCCAGCTCAACGTGATGGAGCCGGTGATTTCGTTCGCGCTGTTCTTCTCGATCCACACCATGGAGCGCGCGGTCGACAGTCTGCGCGAAAACTGCGTCGTCGGTATCACTGCCAACGAGGAGCACACGCGCAACATGGTGCTGAATTCGCTCGGCATCGTCACGGTGCTCAAGCCGCTGCTCGGCTACAAGCAATGCGCCGAGATCGCCCGCGAGGGCTATACCCGGGGAAAGTCGCTGCACCAGATCGTGGTGGCCGAGCGCAAGCTGCTCACCCAGGAGAAATGGGACGAGATTTTCTCGTTCGAGCGGCTGATCAACCCCGACCTGCTGCAGTAAGGCCGGAAGACGATTTCGCCTGTCGAAACAGCCCGCCGGAAATCGAGGGCCTGCGCCGAGCGGCATGAAAACGCAATACTTGACAGTGGAAAGATGGCCTTGTTGGTATGACGCCCGCCATCCAAGCCGCCAACAAAGGACCCGCTGTCAAATGTCCATGCCTGCTCTGTTCAAGGGCCGCCTGTCGATACCCGTGATCGCATCGCCGCTCTTCATCATTTCCGTGCCGGATCTCGTGATCGCCCAGTGCAAGGCCGGTGTGGTCGGCTCCTTCCCGGCGCTGAACGCGCGGCCGGCTGCGCTGCTCGACGAATGGATCGCGCGCATCAAGGAAGAACTCGCCGCCTGGGACAAGGCGAATCCGGAACGCCCGTCGGCGCCGTTCGCCGTCAACCAGATCGTCCACAAGTCCAACAACCGGCTCGATCACGATATGGCGGTCTGCGAGAAGCACAAGGTGCCGATGCTGATCACCTCGCTCGGCGCCCGCGAGGAGCTGAACAAGGCCGCACATGACTGGGGTGCGATCGTCTTCCACGACGTCATCAACCAGACCTTCGCGCACAAGGCGGTCGAGAAGGGTGCCGACGGCCTCATCCTGGTCGCCGCAGGCGCCGGCGGCCATGCCGGCACCATTTCGCCGTTCGCCTTCGTCGAGGAGACCCGCAGCTGGTTCAAGGGGCCGATCGCGCTGTCGGGCGCGATCGCGAATGGCCGTGCCATCCGTGCCACGCGCATCCTCGGCGCGGACTTCGCCTATATCGGCAGCGCCTTCATCGCCACCAAGGAAGCCAATGCGGTCGAAGGCTACAAGGAGATGATCACGACGTCAGGAGCAGACGATATCGTCTACTCCAACCTGTTCACCGGGGTGCACGGCAATTACCTGAAACCGTCGATCGTCAGGGCCGGCCTCAATCCCGATGACCTGCCGACGTCGGATCCCTCCAAGATGAGCTTCGGCACCGACGAGTCCGGCGAGCGCGCCAAGCCGAAGGCCTGGAAAGAGATCTGGGGCAGCGGCCAGGGCATCGGCGCCATCGAGAAGGTCGTGCCCGCCGCCGAACTGGTCGCGCGCTTCAAGAGAGAATACGAGGCGGCGGTCGATCCGGCGCTGCCGTAAGTCAGGCGCCTGCCGAGCCGCATCGCGCAAGAAAATGCCCGGGACAAGCCCGAGCATTTGATTTTCGCGTGTTGCTTTCGAGACAGTCTATTCCAGCTCGATCGCCTGGTACTTGCCCTTTTCGTCGATCGCCGTGCCCCAGATCTTGTGCGAGGCCTGGTGCTCGGCGCGGCCGTAGCCGAGCTTGGTGCCGAGACCGAGGTCGAGCTCGCGCATCGCCTCCAGCGTATCGACCAGCTTCTCGGTGTCGAACTGCGGGCCGGCCTTCTTCAATCCCTGGATCAGCACGCTGGCCGCCACATAGCCTTCCAGCGAAACGTAGTCAGGGGCCTCGCCCGGGAAGTACTTGGCGAGCGCATTCTTGTATTCCAGCACGATGCTCGAGTAGCCCGACACCGCCGGCACCACCTGGGTGACGATGACGCCCGTGGCGTATTTCGGTCCGAGCAGCATCAGTTCTTCGGCAAGCGCGGTGGAGCCGACGAACGACACATTGGTGTACGTGAGGCCCGGAACCACGTCCTTGGTCTTCTCGATGAACTTGGCGCAGGCCCTGTAGGTGCCGACCATCACGACGGCCTTGATCGGCGTCTTCTGCGCCTTGAGCTGGTTGACGGCCTCGTCGACCTCGACGGTGTTGCGCTTGTAGCCGAGCCGGAGAATGTTGGCGTCGCTGACGCCCATGGTGCGGAACGCCTTGGCCACGCCCTGGTAGCCGGCATCGCCGTAGGAGTCCTGCTGAGCGAAGACAGCGATCTGCTTCGGCGGGATCTTGCGCATCTTGACGAGATAACGGACGACCGCGTCGGTCTCCTCGACATAGCTGGCGCGATAGTTGAACACGTAGCGATCCGGCGGATCGTTGCGCAACACGTTGGCGCCGGTGAAGGCGCCGAAGAACAGCATCTTCCGCTCCAGCGCGTAGGGAATTGCAACCACGGCGGTCGGCGTGCCGACATTGCCGATGATGCCGAATACCTGGTCCTTTTCGTAAAGCTGCTTCATCGCGTCGGTGGTGCGCGACGGCTCGTAGCCGTCGTCGGCGGCAAACAACTTGAGCATGCGGCCGTCGACCCCGCCGGCGTCGTTGACGCGGCTGAAGGCCGTCTCGACACCGAGCTTCATCTGGCGGCCGAGCTCTCGCGCCGAGCCGGAGAAGGGAGCCGCGATGCCGAAGCGGATCTCGCGATCGGTCATGCCGCGCACCACGGGCAGCGGGAATGTGGCGCCGGCCGCCGGTCCCGGCGTCGTCGCGGCGAGCGACGGTCCTGGCGCCGGCGCGGCGAGTGCGGGTCCGGGTGCCGGCGCTGCCGGCAAGGGCGCCGCGTTGGCCGGAGCCGGTCCGACCACCGCCGACAGGCTCGGACCAGCGATCGAGCGTTCGAGGTCGGCGAGTTGCCGGTCGGCTGCCCTGCAGTCGGTCCTTCCGGTGGTTACCGACATGCGTCCTTCGGTGACGCCGCGATCCAGCGCCTGGGTCAGGTCGGTACGTTCCGCCTCGTTGCCGGAAGACTCCCGGATTACCGAGTTGAACTTGTCGACGACCGTCTGGACACGGGGCCGGGCGATGTCCCTGCAGTTCAGTGCCGAGCCGACGACGGCGCCGACGCGGGTCGCGAGGTCGCGCAACACGTCGAACTTGTCGCCCGGCGCGGCGCCGGCGGGGCCGGCAAGCAGCACGCCGATCGCAAGGACGGCGGGGAAGGAAGGACTGCACTTCCAGAGCGGAATGGGCCTGGATCGGTGTTGAGGCATCTTCATGTCGTTCCCCTTTCGGGTCGTGCGTGGTTCGAGGTTCGCGTGATCGTGACGGCTACCTGCTCTCCCGGGCATCGGCCGGCTTCTGCTGCCATTGCATGAATTGCCGCAGCAACACTTCGGATTCTTCATGATTGGTCTGCTGGCCGTTGTCGGACGCGGTCAGGACCGGCGGCGACTCCGCCGGCGCTTGCGCTTCGCGGGGCGCAGCGATCGGAGCGGATTTCGACATCGCAGCTTGCATCGAGTCGATCAGTTCTGCGGCCGAAGGCTCCGCGCCCGGCTGTTGCCGCAGCGAAGGAATGACGATGACGAAGAGCAGCGCGACGAAAGCGGCCGCGCCCACCGCGGCAGAAAAGCGGCCGATGACGCCTAGCAGTCCGCCGCGCTCCAGCTCCGGCGGATCGTCGAGGGCCTCGGGATCGAGCCGGTGCCGCAAGGACTCGCGGACCGCGTTCTCGAGCTGTCCGTCGAGCGTCGTGTCGGTGATCGAAGTCGCCGGCGGCCGGAACGGACGCGCCGTCTCGCCCAGGCGTGGTAATCGTGCCGCATCCGTATCGCGGGGCGCCCGCGGCGCATAATAGGCGGGGTCGTTGGGACCCAAAGGAGCCTTCTGATCGATTGTCTCACTCATACGCTACTCCTCTGACGCGTGACTCTTACTCTTTCATCGAAGCGGTAGATAAAATTCTCGGCTGCGGAGGTATGCGCATGCGAGACCTCCCGACGTCCTGATCGATCGGAAAACCCGTGAGGAAGAAGTTGAATCAAAAGGTCGCGGCGATCGCAGCCGCATCCGGCAGTCGTTCCGCCGTGGTCCGGGAATGATCCCGCAACCGCACTCCCACAGCTCCCCATTGCCCATCCCCTGGCAAAGCCGCGCGTCTGGCGCGGAGGTTTCGCCGGCACATGGCCGCCGTCACTTGGCTGTGATGAAACATCGACTGGACATTAATGTGCCGGGATCGCGGCAAATTCGCGTTGAGTTGTGGCTCACTAGCAATTTTCGGCCACGGAGCTGCCACATCGCGGCTGCGTTTTGCGGCGATCGGCTCGCCGAGATTCTGCGCCACACATCGTCTTTTTGCGGGAAAACAAAGGCCTCCGAGATGCCCAATTGCCGCCACAGCCGATTAAGTTTTCATTAACCACGTCGCTCGATTGGTAACCTTTCAATAACAAAGGTCGTGTCGAGCCATGGATGCCGAGCCCACCCGCCAACTGGTTCGCCTGCGAGGCCGCTCCTACCTCGCCTTCGTGTTCTCGCCGGTCGTGCCGATCATGGAATGGCTGGAGGATATCGACGCGACGCTGGTGCGCTCGCCGGGGTTCTTCGTCGGCAAGCCCGTGGTGCTCGACCTCGCTACCCTCGATCTTTCCGGTTCGGCGATCGCTCATCTCGTGATGAGCCTGGAGAAACGCAACATCCGCGTCCTCGGCATCGAAGGCTGCGAGGCAGCGCGGCTCTCGGCGACGATGCCGCCGCTGCTCACCGGCGGGCGCAATGCGCCGGTGCAGCAGGTCGAGCCCGAGAAGCCCGAGGTCAAGCCGCCGTCGAACTCGCTGTTGCTCGACAGCCCCGTGCGGTCCGGCCAGTCGATCGTCTTTCCCGACGGCGATGTGACGGTGGTCGGCTCGGTCGGCTCCGGCGCCGAGATCGTGGCCGGCGGCTCCATCCATGTCTACGGCACGCTGCGAGGCCGCGCGATGGCCGGCGTCAACGGCAATTCGTCGGCGCGGATCTACTGCCACAGGATGGAAGCCGAATTGCTCGCGATCGACGGTTACTACCAGACCGCCGAGGAAATCCCCGATGCGCTGCGCGACCGGCCGGTACAGGCCCTGCTCGACGGCAGCGTCATGCGCATCACCCCGCTTAGTTAGTCGGTTCGTTTAACAGTAGGAGGTTTCGAGATGGCCAAGGTTCTAGTTGTAACGTCCGGCAAGGGAGGGGTGGGCAAGACCACCACCACGGCCGCGGTCGGCGCCGCGCTGGCGCAGAGCGGCAAGAAGGTCGTCGTCGTCGACTTCGACGTCGGCCTGCGCAATCTCGATCTCATCATGGGCGCGGAACGGCGCGTCGTGTTCGACCTCATCAACGTGGTGCAGGGCGTCGCGAAACTTCCGCAGGCGCTGATCCGCGACAAGCGGCTGGAAAATCTCTGGCTACTGCCGGCGTCGCAGACCCGCGACAAGGATGCGCTGAGCGAGGAGGGCATCGGACGCGTCGTCGCGGAGCTGCGCGAGACCTTCGACTGGATCATCTGCGACAGTCCCGCCGGCATCGAGCGCGGCGCCACGCTCGCCATGCGCTTCGCCGACGAGGCGATCATCGTCACCAATCCGGAAGTGTCCTCGGTGAGGGATTCCGACCGCATCATCGGCATGCTCGACTCCAAGACGGTCAAGGCGGAGAACGGCGAGCGGGTCGGCAAGCATATCCTGATCACCCGCTACGACGCGGCGCGCGCCGCGCGTGGCGAGATGCTGTCGATCGAGGACGTGCTGGAAATTCTCGCCACTCCCTTGCTCGGCATCGTCCCGGAGAGCCAGGACGTGCTGCGTGCTTCCAACGTCGGCTCGCCCGTCACGCTGAACAGTCCG
>WBZP01002751.1_pt1 | contig 19864 bp, 21 predicted proteins | sample 5204301 | NCBI WGS metagenome assembly WBZP01 (sample SAMN12412401, study PRJNA552823) | activated sludge metagenome | isolation source: activated sludge from nitrification reactor of wastewater treatment plant... | place: USA: Pennsylvania | collected 2017
GGTTAACTCAGGGCCCGTCGGTTGAGCTTGTCGAAACCACGGGTTGTATTTGGCGCGCGGACTCTGGCAGAGCCTGAGACAATCCATCTCATGCCCAAAGAGACCGGTCGCAAACTGATCGCCCAGAATAAGAAGGCACGCCACGACTTCCATATCGAGGACACCTTTGAAGCTGGACTGGTCCTGATGGGCACCGAGGTCAAGTCGTTGCGGGCTGGGCGTGCGTCCTTGGTCGACGGGCATGGGGAGATCGAAGACAACGAGGCCTGGTTGCTCGGCGTACACATTCCTGAATACACCCAGGGCACCTGGACCAACCACGCTGCCCGCCGCAAGCGCAAACTGCTGCTCAACCGTGCCGAGATCGCCAAGATCGAACGCAAGGTGGCCGAGCGCGGCTACACGATCGTGCCGCTGTCGCTCTATTTCAAGGACGGCCGGGCAAAGGTGGAAATCGCATTAGCTCGCGGCAAGAAGACGTGGGACAAGCGCCATGCGTTGGCCGAAAGACAGGCAAATCGCGAGAAGCAGGTCGCTCTGGGTCGCCGACTCAAGGGCTACGCGGACTAGACCCGGTCGGCGATCACACTGTGAAACTCCGGTGTGGTGTGGTCCACTCGTTGGGTCCCGTCACCCATGTGTGAGGAAGTCCCCCTATGAATGTGCGCAAGTTCATCGCTCTCGCGATGCTCGCGGCTTCGGCCCTGATCAGCGCTCCAGCTAGTGCCAGCACCGGTGGTACTCCTGACGGCGAGTTGCATCCCAACGTCGCGCTGCTGGTCTCCTACACCGCCGAAGGCCGCTTCCGCTGCAGCGGCACCTTGGTCAGCCCCAGCGTCATCTTGACCGCGGCCCACTGCACCGACGGCACACTCGGCAAAGTCGCGGTGACCTTCCGTTCTGTGATCGCCGAGCAGCCGCCGTCGGGCCTGCCCGTGGCCGCTGACCCCGCGGCTGGCTACACCCAGACCCAGTTGGAGGGCGCTGGCTACTACTCCGGCACCGCCCACACTCACCCGCAGTACTCCGACTTCACCGACATGGCCAACTGGAACGACATTGGCGTGGTGGTGCTCGACCAGCCCGTCACCGACGTGGCCCAGGCCACCATTGCGGACTTGGGCACGCTCAACACCATCAAGCGTGCCCGACTCGCCCACACGCTGTTCACTGCGGTCGGCTACGGCACCGAAGTACGCAAGCCCGACTCCGGTCCGCAGAAGCCGACCCCGATGAGCTACCCGCTGATTCGTCGGTACGTCGACATGCCCGGCCAGAAGCTGACCCCGCAGATCCTGCAGACCAACGGCAACCCCAACGACCCCCGCGGCACGGGTGGCACCTGCTTCGGTGACTCCGGTGGCCCGGTGTTCTACAAGGGCAACGTCGTAGCCGTGACCTCTTATGGCTACACCGACAACTGCCGCTACCTCGGTGGCTACCAGCGCGTCGACATCAAGGCTGCCCAGGACTGGCTGGCCCTGTTTGGTCTCTGATCACGCTCTGCGATCTCACCGCGAGCCGCGTCGTTCGGACCCCCAGGGGAATTCGGGCGACGCGGTTCGTCGTTGCCACGTAGAGTGTCAACGCACAACAACTCAACAGAGGGGCTGATCGGTTTCGACTTGGGACGTACGTCTCAGGGGAAGCGGGTCGAGAAGCCAGCGTTATCTCGTTAACGATCGCTGGAAACCAATAAGTGCCAACGTTAAGCGCACTGACTTCGCTCTCGCCGCCTGATTGCGGTGATCGAAGGGTCTGACCGGGCATCCGTCCTCGTCCCGGACCCAGGCCTCATTTAGAGGACTTGCTGATCGACTCTCGTCGGGAGGGTTGATCGGGACTTAAACCCGACTGAGCCTGGCGGTGACATGTTCGTGTGAGCACCGGGGCCGAGAATCCGCCACCACGAACTGCACCCGGAGAAGACCTGACACTGCGCTCGAGGACGCGGGTTCGATTCCCGCCAGCTCCACACTTGTGGGCAAGGCCTCTGTCAGTTCACTGACGGGGGCCTTGTCATGCCTCGGCGCCCAATCGCGAAGATTTCGATGAGGATCGTGGCGTCGGATGACGTCGAAGCGCTTCCCTGAATCCTCCGCGCTCGCCTGCCGCAGAGCTTCGAGATCGTAGGAGTCCTCGATCTTCTCCAAAATCGCAGCGCTGGCGAAGTCGGAGATGGTCACGCCTTCGAGGCCGCGAACTTGCGGACCAGCGCGGCGTCTTCAGGGCTCATGCGGACGGTCATCGTGGTCATGAAGGCAGCCTCTCCTGGATTGAATACATTGCATTCGGCCATTTGCCTGCTGGCAATGCCTTCAGCTCGCCTCCTGGCCGCACACCAACTACGGATGTTGGACGTCGATCACCAGGCGCGACGGTTTCGTCAGCGCGAACACCCGGTAGGGAGCGTCGCTGTTGAGCGCCAGCCCCACGGAGAACTGGCCTTCGAAGTCGCCGGTCACCGACCAGGCTTTCAACGTCGTCAGGCGCGGGCGAGCCACGTTGGGGCCCTGAAAGACCGGGTCACCGGTGTTGACGTCATAGCCGGTGGCTTGCACCACGACAAGCAGATTGCGCACTCCGTTGATCGGTGCGGGCTCGCCGGAGCCGTCGTTGACCAGGCGATCGACGTACTCCGCCTGCCAGGCGGGGGCTGGACCTTTGAGGTCCAAGACCAACCTGTCGAAGCCCTGGTTTGAACCCGACCTAATCCGGCTGACGGTGGTGCTGCCGAGGTCGCTGCCCTCGGCATCGGACGGCTCAGTGGTGAACGGGCGCCCCGATGGTTCGGCGGACGGTGACGAACTCGGGCTCTCCGAGGGCGCCGCGCTGGTGGCGTCAGTCGTGGGGGATGCGGCTGGGGGGGTGGGGTTGTCCTGGCACCCGGTGAGCACCAACGTCACGGCAGACAGACCAACCAAGAGCGCACGCTTCATGGATTCACTATCCCCGATCCACCCCGTGTTCACGGGTAGCCAGGCCCGCAAGGCGTAGGTTGAGCCGCGTGGAGTGCCTGTTCTGTGCGATCGCGGCCGGCACCGTGCCGTCCTACGACGTGCTCCGGACTCCTGACTGGGTGGGATTTCTCGACACTCGGCCGGTCTTCAAAGGCCATGTGCTGCTGATCCCCACTCAACACGTTGGCACGCTGCCCGATCTGCCGGTCGACCAGAACCCAGGGCTCGTGGCCGCGCAGCAGGCGCTGTGTCGGGCGGTCATGACCGCCCTTGGCGCGCAAGGCACGTTCGTGGCGATGAACAACACCGTCTCGCAGTCGGTGCCACACCTGCACTGTCACGTCGTGCCGCGCACCAAGGGCGACGGGCTGCGGGGCTTCTTCTGGCCGCGCACGAAGTACGCCGACGCAGACGAGGCCACCACCTATGCAGCGCGAATCCGCGCCTCTCTAGAGTTGTAGAGCACGCCCACAAGACCCGATCAACAACCAGAACACCCGAGGAAAATGGGGGATCGATGAGCAGGTACGACGGCCGAGTCGTGGTCATCACCGGAGCAGCACGAGGGATCGGAGCAGGCACCGCACAGCGGTTCGCCGACGAGGGCGCGGCGATCGCCGTCGTCGATCTCGATGAGGCCGCAGCCCAGGCAACCGCTGAGTCGTTGGGCGCGGTGAAGGCGATCGGGATCGGCTGCAACGTCAGTGATGCAGATTCGGTCGACAAGGCTGCGGCGCGGATTCTGTCTGAGTTGGGTGGCTGGCACGTGCTGGTCAACAACGCCGGCATCACCCGCGACAACCTGCTCTTCAAGATGACCGAGCAGGACTGGGACTCGGTGATGGGCGTCCACCTCAAGGGTGCGTTCTTGATGAGCCGGGCTGCGCAGAAGACCTTCGTGGCGCAGAAATACGGCAAGATCCTCAACCTCTCCAGCACCAGCGCCAACGGCAACCGCGGGCAGGCCAACTACTCGGCCGCCAAGGCAGGTGTCCAGGGCTTCACCAAGACCCTCGCCCTGGAGTTGGGCCCCTTCGGGATCAACGTCAACGCCATCGCTCCCGGCTTCATCGCCACGGAAATGACCGATGACACCGCTCGTCGACTCGGCATCGACGTCGACGAGTTCCGCGAACTGAACGCCAAGGCCAACCCGATCCGGCGAATTGGCGCGCCCGCCGACATCGCGGCGGCGGCTGCGTTCTTGTGCAGTGACGAAGCCTCCTACATCACTGGCCAGACCCTCTATGTCGACGGCGGATCGAGGATCTGATGCGTCGTTCACTAGCCATCGTTCTCGCCGCTGCGTTAGGCGTCAGTCTGGTCGCGTGCGGCTCCAAGAAGGCCGCAGCACCCGAACCGACCCAGAGTGCGTCGCCGTCTCCCACCGCCGAGCCGGTCTACTCACCACTGACCGGTGAAGAGGTGACCACTGAGCGCACCCACCCGGTGTTTGTGGTCAAGATGGACAACACCTACGCGTCGCGGCCGCAGGTCGGGCTCGACAAGGCCGACTTGGTTGTTGAAGAGCTCGTCGAAGGCGGGCTGACGCGGCTGGCGTTGTTCTTTGATTCCGAACTCCCGGCCACGGTCGGACCGGTCCGGTCTTTGCGTACGACGGATATCTCGCTGGTCAAGCCAGTCGACGCCACCGTGGTCGCCAGCGGAGCCGCATGGTCGACCTTGCGCAAACTCAAGTCGGCTGGGGTCGACTTGTGGCTGGACCCGGGCGCCGGAACGAGTGGCTCGAAGCACTTCTACCGGGTGACCGACCGGCGTTCGCCCTACAACTTGCTCTTCTCATTGAAGAAGTTCGCCAAGGAGACCGACCCGCCAGCGCGCGATGTGAAGCCGTTCTTCAGCTTTGGCGACAGCGATGTGTGGGCCAATGCAAAGACCAAGAAGGCGATCGACGCAGGATTCTCCGCTGGTCGGCACACGCTGTGGCGATACACCAACAAGGGCTACGTCAACACCAACACCAACGCGGCCGCCCCTGGCCTGAGACCCGACACGGTGATCGTGATCCGGGTCAAAGAGGGCGATGCTGGCTACACCGACCCGGCTGGCAACCCGGTCCCGGTGACCATCCTCAAGGGTGGCGGGCCGATGGTGATGTTCCACCAAGGCAAGGTCGTGAGGGGCACGTGGGCCAAGTCGGACCGTGATCTGCCGTTCAGCTTCACCGCAGCCGGTGCCGACCTGCCGGTGCCAGTGGGGCGCACCTGGGTCGAACTGGTCCCGGTGAAGGGCAACGGAGGTAGCCTCCGCTGACATGGAGCCGGTCCACTTCAGCGGTCCGCCCTTGGAGCCTGCTCCGGGGCGACTGCTGGTGGCCGCGTCAGTGTTGGGGGACCCCAACTTCGTGCGCACCCTGGTGCTGTTGATCGAGGTCAACGATGAGGGCGCCCTGGGAGTGGTGCTCAATCGACCCACCTCGACCACTGTCGAACGTGCCTTGGGTGGCTCTGTGGAGATCGCAGCAGTGCCCCCGCCCTCGGTGATCTTCGAGGGCGGACCAGTTGGCTCCGACACCTTGCTGGGCGTGTCGCTTTGTGACGGCGAGCCGGCGCTGGTGGATCTGGAGCAGTCGTGGGGCGTGGCCGGACGGTTCCGGCTTTTCGCAGGCTATGCCGGGTGGGGCGCTGAGCAACTTCAGGACGAGATCGCAGGGGGGTCCTGGTACGTCGTACCAGGGTGTGAAGGCGACCTGTTGACCGAGCAGCCCGAGGAACTGTGGCGCGTCGTGCTGGCTCGGCAAATCGGGATTATTCGGTGGCTTTCGACCAGGCCGTTGGACCCAGAACAGAACTAAGCGGGTTAGCATGCTCCGGTGACCCAGGAGCAGACCCTCGCCACCCTTGAGGTGATCGAGGACGCGCGCACGGCGCCGACCGATGCCGGCGACCACGAACGACTGTCCCACTACGCACCCAAAGACAAGGTCACCGAAGCCATGGTGTTCGGCACTCCGGTGGTCGCCCTGTGTGGCAAAGTCTGGGTGCCTAGTCGTGACCCCCAGAAGTACCCCGTATGCCCAGAGTGCAAAGAAATCTGGGAGAGCTTTGAACCAGGAGAACAACAGTGAAGCCAACCGCTGCAATCTCGGCACTGATGGTGTCATTCGCCGGTCTGGCCACCGGTATGGCGCCTGCAGTGGCGGCACCGGCCCCGATCGCTGAGGCCGCCTGTGTCACGCCGAACGAAGCCGGGCGCGGACAGGTCAAGCGGGCCCCCGACACCCGACCGGTCACAAACTCAGACTTGACCCGCGCCAAGCGCGTCGATCGCCTCCACGACCGCCGCGCACAGCGAGTGGCTGGTCCAATCGTGGTCAAGGTGCACGTTCATGTGATCAAGGGCCGCCACGCTTCGGATCGCTACGCCAGTACCTGGCGAGTGAACAAAACGCTAGAGGTGCTCAACGACGCCTACGCTGCTGGCCAGTCGGCCAACAACACCGATACCGGATTCACGTTCAAGGTGGTCTCCAAGGAAGTGTTGAAGCGCGACCGCTGGTATCACGCTCGGCCAGGTGGCTACTACGACCGCAAGATGCGTCGCACGTTGCATAAGGGGGGTCGCGACGCGCTCAACATCTACTTTGTGCGCCCCCGGGCCACCGCTGAGGGCGCCGTGCTCGGGTGGGCAACTTTCCCCTCCGACTACGCCTACTATCCCCGCCAAGACGGCTTGTCGCTGAACATCCGCGCCATCCCCAGGGGTGCATTTAGGGGCTACAACTTGGGCGACACCGCAGTGCATGAAGTTGGGCACTGGCTTGGTCTGGCGCACACCTTCGAGGGTGGGCCATGCGACCCGGTCAACGATGGGATCTCCGACACGCCTGCGCAGTACGAGGCAACCTACGGTTGCCCCGAGGGCGCCGACACCTGCGCCGATGATCCCGGCCTTGACCCGATTCACAACTTCATGGACTACGGCACTGATCCCTGCATGTGGGAGTTCACTCCTGAGCAAGTGGCGCGGATGCAGGCCCAGTGGCTCGAGTACCGCCAGCGCACGGCGTGAGGCGAGGACCCGAACCCAACCAACTCGACCTCTCACCCGCGTGGCCCGGCCGCGCGGCGTGGGGGACCGCGCCCAGCCTGCGGGCTTGGCAGACTGCCGCACTGCGTCGCTACGTCGAGTCGGCCCCGAGGGATTTCTTGGCAGTAGCCACCCCCGGGGCCGGCAAGACCACGTTTGCGCTCACCATCGCTGCCGACCTGCTCTCACGACGGGTGGTGGAGCGGATCACCGTGGTGGCGCCGACAGAGCATCTCAAGACCCAGTGGGCCGAAGCGGCTGCTCGGGTCGGCATCCCGATCGACCCGAGCTTCTCCGGGCGAGCCGGCAAAGCCTCCCAGGACTACGTCGGGGTAGCGGTGACCTATGCCGGGGTAGCGGCTAACCCACATGGGCTCAGGGTGCGCACCGAGCGCTTCAAGACCCTGGTGATTCTCGACGAGATCCATCACGCCGGCGATGCCTTGAGTTGGGGCGAGTCGGTGCGGGAGGCATTTGAGCCAGCCACGCGTCGGCTGAGTCTGACCGGCACGCCGTTTAGGTCCGATGTCAATCCGATTCCGTTTGTCACCTACGCGCCGGGCGCTGACGGGGTCAAGCGCTCGGTGGCTGACTACACCTACGGCTACGCCGATGCGCTCGCCGACCACGTGGTGCGGCCGGTGATCTTCTTGGCCTATTCGGGAACCATGGAATGGCGCACCCGGGCCGGAGATGAGATTGCCGCTCGTCTTGGGGAGCCGCTCACCAAAGACCTGGCAGCGCAAGCGCTGCGCACGGCACTTGATCCGGAGGGTTCTTGGATCCCGGCGGTCCTGCAAGCCGCCGACACCCGTCTAACAGAGGTACGTCGACACGTGCCCGACGCCGGTGGGTTGGTGATCGCCAGCGATCAGGAGTCGGCCCGTGCCTATGCGGCTGTGCTGCGCAAGATCTCAGGGCAAGCACCTGTCGTCGTACTCTCCGATGAGGCGGGGTCGTCGAAGAAGATCGCGCAGTTCAGCGCAGGCGACAAACGCTGGATGGTCGCCGTGCGGATGGTGTCGGAGGGCGTCGACGTGCCACGCCTATGCGTCGGGGTTTATGCGACCACGACCGCTACACCGCTCTTCTTCGCCCAGGCTGTCGGCCGATTTGTCAGAGCGCGTGGCCGCGGCGAAACCGCGTCGGTGTTTTTGCCTTCGGTGGCCAATCTGTTGGAGTTCGCTGCCGAACTGGAGCGCGAACGAGATCATGCACTGTCGCGGCCGGTCGGCTCCGAGGAGGATCTGTTTGCCGCCGAAGAGGGGCTCCTGGCGGCCGCCAACGCGACCGAGTCGACTCCGGAAAGCTTCGAGTTCGAGGCGCTCGGCTCCGATGCCACCTTCGATCATGTGCTGTACGACGGCGCGGCCTTCGGCCACGCCGGCGAGGTGCACGTCGGCTCCGACGAGGAGATGGACTTCTTGGGGATCCCGGGATTGCTCGAACCTGATCAGGTCAAGGCGCTCCTTCAACAGCGCCAGGCAGATCGGGCTAAAGCCGTTCCCGCGCCGCCTCCGGCCGCCGACGAAGAGGTCGGCTCTGCGCACCAGCACCTAGCCGTGCTCCGCCGCGAACTCAACGGTTTGGTCGGAGTTTGGCACCACCGCACCGGCCAGGCCCACGGGGTGACCCATGCCGAACTTCGTCGTCAACTTGGCGGGCCGCCAGCGGCGGTCGCCACCGCGGCCCAACTCCAAGCCCGGATCGACAAGATTCGGGAGTGGGCGACGAGTTCGACCTAAACCTGGATCTCGTCGTGGTTCTTGGGCAGCAGTCCGTTGTGCGCCAAGAACGAGTCGACCAAGTCATAGGCGCGCTGCTGAGCGGCCGGAGCCTCTTGCTCGGTGAACTCCACCATCTGCTCCACGTCATAGCCCATCGCCCGAGCGCTGTGGTGCCCGCCGTTGTTGAGCCACCCGTCGAGCATGTCGGGAGTGAGTTCAGGATGGAATTGCACTCCCAGGTGTTGGCGCAGCAAGAAGGCCTGTGAGGCGACGTCGTCGCGCGCAATCTCCCGGGCCCCCGGTGGCAGTTGCCAGCAGTCGAAGTGCCACTGGAACCACGGACCTTCTGGGACCCAACTCGGGTCGTCGGTCTCAATGCGGACCCAGCCGACCTGAGGCCGCTCGGCCTTGGCGACCGATCCGCCGAGTGCAGTGGCCAACAACTGCCCGCCGAAACAGATCCCCAGAATCGGGATGCCGCGGGCGTCGGCCTTGCGAATCAAATCGATTTCGGGGGCGACCCAAGCGCCGATCGTGGCTTCGTCGTACGTCGACCAGGGCGCGCCCATCAAGACCACCAGATCATCGTCGGCCAGCGAGGGAAACTCGGTTGGCACGTTGGGGGAGTCGAATCGATCCGCCGGCACGATCTGATGGTGGTCCACCTCGATCCCGTGATGACGCAGTCGCTCCCCGATCGGTCCCGGTGGGGAGAGATGGTCATGCTGAATTACCAAGGCTCGCATCCGAACTCCTGTCTGGCCTCCAGCGCGATCCTCCCCTATCGTTTGGATCCAAACAAGCCTGAAAGGTGATCCATGACACAGGAGACGCTGGTCAGCGAGAAGGAGACCGATGTCGTCGTCACCCGAGCCCGGACTTTGGCGACCGACGTTGTGGAACTGACCCTGACCCCAGTTGATGACACGCTGCCGACCTGGACCCCGGGGGCGCATATCGATCTGCTTCTCGGCGAGGACTTGGTTCGGCAGTACTCGTTGTGCGGGTCGGTGGCCGACCCTTCGTCATACAAGGTGGCAGTGCTGCTCACTCCCGACACCCGTGGCGGTTCGAAGGCTGTGCACGGCCTCAACGAGGGCCAGACGCTGCGGATTCGCGGCCCGCGCAACCACTTCCCGTTGGTGGCCTCGGCGCACTACATCTTTGTCGCCGGTGGCATCGGGATCACCCCGATGTTGCCGATGATCGAAGAGGCCGAAGCCAAGGGTGTTGATTGGCACCTCTATTACGGGGGCCGCACCCTGGGGTCGATGGCCTACCGCGACCTGCTGGCGGCGTACGGCGACAAGGTCACCTTCGTGCCGCAAGACACTGACGGCATCCTCGACTTGGCTTCGATTTTGGGCAGCCCGCGAGCTAACACTCTGGTCTATACGTGTGGGCCCGAACCGCTGCTGGCTGCCGTCGAAGACAACTGCCAGTCCTGGGGCCCGCAAGCGCTCCACTTGGAGCGATTTGCAGCCAAGCCACGCGAGAGCGAAGGCGAGGACACCGAATTCGAGATCGTGCTGCAGCGCTCTGGGACCACGATCACCGTGGGTGCCGAGGAAACTGCGTTTGACGCGATGCGGGCGGCCGGAGTGCAGGTGCTGGGCTCGTGTCTGGAGGGGATCTGCGGCACGTGCGAGCAGATCGTTCTTGAAGGTGAAGTCGACCACCGTGACTCAGTCCTCGACGAGGATGAGCAGGAGGCCAACGACTGCATGATGGTGTGTGTCTCGCGGGCCAAGTCCGCCCGACTGGTCCTGGATGCCTGAGGTGAGTGTTGTGACTGCCAATGTCCCGTTGAACGCTTGGTACGCCGTTGCCGCCGCCCGCGAGGTCGGGCGCACACCACTGGCGCGTCGTCTGGCCGGTGAGCGAATCGTCGCCTATCGAGACAGCCACGGTGATGCTGTGGTGTTGGTGGATCGGTGTGCGCACCGCCCGGTCGCCCTGTCTGAGGGGCGCGTTGAGGGCGATGACCTGATCGCGCCGTACACGGGCTGGCGCTATGGGCCCGACGGTCGGTGTGTGAGCGTGCCGACGCAGCCCAACGTGCCGGTCGGGGCCGGGGTGCGGAGTTATCCGGTGCATGAGGATGGCTCGTTCGTCTGGGTCTGGGCCGGAGAGCCGGGTGCGGCAAAACTGCGGCGCCCTCCGTCGACGGACTGGCTGCGCTCGGAGGGTTGGGCCCACTTGGGCAACTCGTGGGAGACCAAGGCTTCGCTGCGAATGCTGCAAGACAACTTCGCCGACATCACTCACGTGGCTCAGGTCGACGCCGATATTGCTCCTCCGGCGCTGCTCGGGTCCGACGTACCTCCGCTGGATGTGAAGGTCACCGAGACCTCGGTGTCGTTCCGGCGGAGCTACCCAGCGACCGCGGTAGCGCCTTGGCAGGCGCAGGTGATGGGTCTGGACGAGTCCGGCTCGTATCCCCAAGTTGAGGAGGGCGAATTCGTCTCTCCGGGACTCTGGGTGGACCGCTGGACGGTCAATGCCGACGTAGCGAAGACGTTTGTCTTCACTCATGCCCTGACCCCACTGGACGACTCGACTACCGGCCATATCTGGACCGTGAGCCGCAACTTCGCACTGGGTGCAGCCGCTGAAGGCACGCTGCGGCCGATCTTCGAGCGTTACTACCAGACGGTGCGCGACATCCTGGAGGGGATGCAGGGCCTGGTCGACAGCGACGGTCCCCGCGAGGAAATCCACCTCGCTGCAGACGCAGCCCTCACCCAAGTACGTCGGATCATGGACCGTCTAGTCGCCGACGAAGCCCGCTAGGTCCTGGCCCGAAGGCCCACCCGCCGACGCGCCCAAAAGTTCTGCCGACGCGCCAGTTTCTTGTGCTGAGCCGCCCAAGACTTCTGCCGACGCGCCGCATTGTTGCCGTCAGCCGCCGAGTCGTTGCTCGCTGGCACGCTCTTTCGGGGCCAACAACTGGGCGCGTGGGCGGAACAACTGGGCGCGTGGGCGGAACAACTGGGCGCGTGGGCGGAATAACTGGGCGCGTCGGCGAAAAGGGAGCACCCCCTCCGCCCTTTGAGAGGGAGAGGGGGTGCTCAGCGGAACAGATCAGGCCCAATCGATCAGGCCCAATCGATCAGGCCCAACAGATCAGGCCCAATCGATCACGCCGGGGTCAGGGTGACCGGGAAGGCCTTGATGCCGTTGGCGAAGTTGCTCCGCAACCGTTGTACGTCGCCAGCCAACTGGATGTCGGCCAGACGAGGGATCAGGGCTTCGAACATGAGCCGAATCTCCATGCGGGCCAGGTTGTTGCCCAAGCACAGGTGCGGGGATCCCTTGCCGAAGGTCATGTGGTCCACGTTGGGGCGGGTCACGTCGATCTTGTAGGGGTCCTCAAACACGTCCTCGTCACGGTTGCCTGAGGCAAACCACATCACGACCTTGTCGCCCTGCTTGATCTCCTTGCCACCCAGGACAGTGTCCTTGGTCGCCGTACGGCGGAAGTGGTAGACCGGAGAGGCCCAGCGGATCAACTCCTCGATCGCTCCAGGGATCAAGGAGGGGTCGTCTTGGAGTCGCTTCAATTGGTCACGCTGCTCCATCAGACCGAGCATGGCGTTGGAGATGGCGTGACGAGTGGTCTCGTTGCCAGCGATGACGAGCAGGGTGAAATACATGTTGAAGTCCTGCTCGGTCAACGCCACGCCGTCATCGGGCATCCGGTTGGCCAGGATGGAGATCAGGTCGGTGCCATCGCCGCCAATCCGCTCCTTGCGCAGGTTGTTGCCGTATTCCCACACGTCCAACACGGTGGGGGAGCGGAACGGCAGATTGCGGTACTTCTCGCTCTCCTCCGTGCCCATCAGCACCCGAGCGAAGTCGGGGTCGGTGTTGCCGACAAACTCGTTGCCCCAGGCGATCAGTTGCGGCGTGTCCGCCTCTGGTACGTCGAGCAACCGAGCCAGCACGTTGATTGGGAAGTCGGCGCTGATCTCTTCAACGAAGTCGATCGGGTTGCCGCCAGCGGCCTTCTCAAAGGCTGCGTCCAAGGTGCGCGTGGTGAGTTCACGCAGGAAGCCCTCGTAGTTCTTCAGCAGAGTTCGTGGCGTGAATTCGCGCTGAATCAGACGTCGCATGGCCGCGTGTCGCGGCCCATCGGTCTCCAGCAAGGAGCGGCGAATCTCGCGGTCTTCGGCGTCAACCTCTTCAAGGTTGACGAACTCCTCGGAGGTATAGGTCTCCGGATCACGGTCCACGGTCCAGATGTCGTCGTACTTTGTGACTGCCCAGAACCCCTTGTTGGGCGCTGGTTCCGGGTTCCAGTGCACCGGGTCCTCAGCACGAAGGGTGTCGAGTTGGGCGAAGCCCCGCAGGTTGTCAAACCCGTCTAGGTCGGAGAGGTCGACGTCTTCGAGGGCGACCGGCTCATGGCGAGACATGGTGATTCCTTCCTGTATCAGATGGCCTGGATCAGAGGTGGTAGGTGTATTCCTTGAACTCCCAGTCAGTGATCCAGGAGTTGAAGCGCTCGATCTCATTGCGTTTGTAGGTGGTGAACGCCTTGACGAAGGGTTCACCCAACACCGCAGCAAACTCGGTGTCGGCCTCTAGGGCATCGAGCGCGATGTCCAACTTGCCCGGGAGCATGTCTGCCTTGCTGGGGTCGTAGCCGTAGCCCTCTAGCGCTGCCGGTGGCTCGAGTTCGTCGCGCACGCCGAGGTACGCCGCTGCGAGCAATCCCGCGATCGCCAGATAGGGGTTCGCACTGGCGTCGCCGACGCGGCACTCCATTCGAGATGACTTGCCGCGCTCCGGCGGGATCCGGACCATGGCAGAACGGTTGTCCAAACCCCAGTCGACCAACCACGGGGCCAGCGTGTCGGGGCCGAACCGCTTGTAGGAGTTGATCGTCGGGTTCGACAGGGCGGTCAGGGCCGGAGCGTGAGCCAGTACGCCGGCGATGGCGTGGTGGGCGACCTTGGACAGCCCGTCGGGAGTCGAGGGGTCGTCAAAGAGCGGCTTGCCGTCCTCCGACCACGTGGAGAAGTGCAGGTGGAATCCAGAGCCGCCTTCGTCGTTGAACGGCTTGGGCATGAACGTGGCGAGCTTGCCAAGACTGCGGGCAAGTTCCTTGATGCCAGCCTTGAATCGGTGAGCGCGGTCGGCGGCGTCGAGCGCGTCGCCGTGCCACAGATTGATCTCAAACTGCCCGGAGGAGAACTCGTGGTTGGCGGCCACGACCTCGATGCCGTAATTGCCGAGGTGGCGAAGGGTGGAGAGCAGTACGTTCTGCGGGTCGCCCTTGAGGCCGGAGACGTAGACGTTGCCCGTGCCTTCGCCGTAGCGCTGCCAACCGGAGGTGGAGGTCTCAGATTCCTCCAAGACGTAGAACTCCAATTCGGGGCCGACGACTGGGTTCATTCCCAGTTCCTTGAATTTCTCCACCACACGGCGCAGCACATAGCGCGGACTCTCCGCTGACGGGGAGCCGTCAGGGTTGTAGAGGTCGGCGATGCAGTGCGCCACGCCCTTCTCCCACGGGACCGGACGCAAAGTGGCGAGGTCGGGGAAGGCCAAGATGTCGGGCAGTCCCGCCGACAGTCCGCCCTCGATGTCGACAACGTCGCCCGCGGGGGTGGTGCCATAGACGGAGCGGCAGAAGGCCACACCGCTGCTCACCGTGCGCGGGAATCGGTTGACCAGCAGGTCGCGACCGCGATCGGTTCCGATCAGGTCGCAGTAGCCCAGCCGGACGACGTCGATGCCGTCTTCGATCAGCTGGTCAGCGGCGGGCTGCAGGCCCGATGTGTCGAAGTGCGCCAAGGCGGCCTCCTGTAGATCGTTTGGGTCCAAACAGTACCGATGCGCACATCCGGCGACAAGAGGTTGGTGTGGTGCACATCACTCGCTATCGTACGGAAGCGAACGACTTTTGTCGGCCACGCACGCGCAGATAGGTGATGGGCAATGAAGGGCTTCTTCTTTCCTCGTACGACGACCGGTCAGGCTTCACTGATTCCGAGTCCTCCTTGGTACTACTCCGGTGACCTCCTCACCGTGGAATACCGCACAGATCCGGCCCGAGTCGCCGAACTTCTGCCCGCTCCGCTGGAGTTGGCGCCGGAGGATCCGGGCGCGGTTGCGTTGATCTGGGCCGACTGGCAAAGCTGCTCGGGAAGCCGCGAAGAACTGCTTGACCCAGTGCGCTCGCAATACAAAGAGGCGTTCGTGGTGGTTCGCTGCTCGTTTGAGGGCAAGACCTACTCCCGCTGCGTCTTCATCTGGGTCGACAAGGACTTCGCCATCGCTCGCGGGATGCACCAGGGCTACCCGAAGAAGTTGGGCTCGATGTGGCAGACCCGACCGCACCCCTTCTCCCACGCTGCGCCTGCCGTCGGCGTGGGTGGGGTGTTCGGCGCCACGTTGGCCGCGGGAGATCGACGACTGGCTGACGTCGTACTCACCATCACGGGGGAGTCTGAGCACAATGGTTTCGTCAACGGTCACCCGATGGCCCACCACCGCATCTACCCCGACATCGCTGGCAATGGGGATGCCTACGGCGAATTGATCGCGTCGGGCTCTTCGAGTTTCGAGGCTGGCCAGGCATGGAAGGGCGACGTCGACTTGAACATCTACGAATCGCCCACCGAAGAACTCGCGCGCCTTGAGGTGCAGGAGATCATCGGCGGCTACTACCGCCAAGTCGGCGTGGTGTGGGACGGCGGCACGAGTCTGGCGAAGCTGTGACCCGAGTTCTGGTCGTGCTGCACGACCTGGACGATCACCTCAACGAGTTAGCTGGTCCGTTCGTCGACGCTGGTTGGGACTTCGACATCTGGTGCACCTGGGTGGACCGTCGTCCGCCCCTTCCGCCTGAGGACTACGACGCCGTGGTGTCGATGGGCGCCATTGCTGGGGTCGAGGACCACCACGTGCATCCGTGGATGGCTGTCGAAATCGAGTACCTCCGCCACTGCTTGGACCACAACAAGCCGCTGCTCGGCATCTGCTTCGGGTCCCAACTTCTGGCCAAAGTGGCCGGTGGCAGGGTCTTCAAGGCGGCCACTCCGGAGATGGGCTGGACCAAGGTCGAGGCAACTCCGGAGGCGGCGAGTGATCGATTAGTTGGGCACTTGGGTGCGTCGTACGACGGCTTTCAGTTCCACTACGACACCTTCTCTGTGCCCGACGATGCGATCGTCTTGGGTCGCACGGGCGATCTGATCGAGGCTTTTCGTGTCGGTGAACGAGCCTGGGGGTTGCAGTTCCACATCGAGGCCAACCCTGGGGTGGCGTTGGAGTGGTTGGGCACCTATGGAGAGGAGTTGCGGGCAGCGGGCGTAGACCCCGCGCAGTGGGTGCGTGAGACCGCACAGCACTGGCGGGCCTATCGTGAAGACTGTTGGGCCGTCGGCGAGGCGTTCGTCGATGTGGTCACCGAGGCCACCCAACCTGCACATATGGAGGGCTAGATGCCCGATCAGCACACGCTGGAGGAGACCGAACGCGCCACTGGGGCTCGTCTGGCCAGGCTTGTGCTCGACTTCCCGGCAGCCCACGCAGTCTCCAGCCTCTACCGGGCTGCAAACGCGGCCCGCTCCTACCTGACCACCACGGTCTTGCGCACCCATGACCTGACCTGGACCGGATTTCTGGTGCTGTGGTTGCTGTGGATTTGGGGGGCTATGGAAACCCGGGCGGTGGCCGAGTCGGTGGGCATCTCCAAAGGCACGCTCACCGGAGTGACCAACACCTTGGTCGCCCGAGGTTTGGTGGTGCGGATCCCGTCGACTGAGGATCGTCGTCTGGTCAGTCTCGACCTCACCGATGAGGGCTCGGCGCTGATGGAGAAGTTGCTGCCGGAGTTCAACGAGGCAGAGGCGCATCTGGTCTCAGCTCTGGCGCCAGAGGCAGTCCAAGGACTCACCGAATCACTCAGGCAGATCGTCACGACGGTCGAAGGCTAAGCGGTGTGTGGACTCTCCGCGCATAGGAGAGTCCACACACCGCAGACCGGATTCACTCGGCTGGTGAATACCAGGGCGGGCTCACACTCGTCTGGACGGTCACGGCCTTCAGGTGCGTATACATGTTGAGCGTCTCGTGGCAGTACTCGCTGCCGATTCCGCTCTCCTTGTAGCCGCCGAACGGTGACCCTGGGGCAAGGTTGAAGTAGCTGTTGATCCACACGTTGCCGGCCTCCAATCGGTCGGCGGTGTCCCAGGCGTTCTTCAGGTCGCGCGTATAGATTCCAGACGCGAGGCCGTAGCTGACCCCATTGGCTTCGGCCAGCATCTGCTCGTAGTCCTGCCACCGCAAGACTGACAGCACCGGTCCGAAGATCTCGTTCTGAGCGATCACCGAGTCATGGGTGGTCTCAAACACGGTGGGCTCGAAGAACCATCCGGCAGCACATCCGTCGACTTCGACTCGGCCGCCGCCGGTGAGGAGGTGAGAGTCCTTCTTGCCATGGTCGATGAACCCCTGCACCCGGCGGCCCTGCCGCTCGGAGACGACTGGGCCAAGAAGCGGGAAGGGGTTGGTGGGGTCGGCCACTTTGATCCGGCGCATCGAGGCGATCAGACGGCTCATGAAGTCGTCATAGATCTCATCGTGGAGGAAGAGGCGGGTTCCGGCCAGGCAAGACTGGCCATTGCAATACATCGCCCCGAAGGTGACGTTGTCGACGATCGCATCCAGGTCTGCCGGATCAACGTCGGGGAAAACGATGTTGGGACTCTTGCCGCCTAGCTCCAAAGAGACTGGTACCAGTCGGTTCGCGCCTGCCAACGAGACCAACCGGCCCACCTCGCTGCTCCCGGTGAATGCCAGTTTGGCCACATCCGGGTGCGCGGTGAGCGCCGCGCCTGCCTCCTCGCCGAGGCCGGGAACGACGTTGATCACTCCCGGGGGGAAGATCTCGGCAATGTGCTTGCACAGTTCCATCGTCGACAGCGACGCGTGCTCGTCGGGCTTGAGCACCACTGTGTTGCCCGCGGCCACCGCTGGGGCAATCTTGAAGGCCGCCATGATCGCCGGCACGTTCCACGGGATGATCTGTCCGCAGACGCCATAAGGCTCGCGCTTGGCCACCAGGTATCCGCCCCGGATCGGACGTCCCCACCCCTCGTGGGTCAGGCAGGCGGCTGCGAAATAGCGATATTGCTGTACGGCGAACCCGTGGTCCAGTTCGGTCTCCCACAACCCGCGACCGATGTCGAGAGTGTCGATCATCGTGAGCCGAGCAGTGTCGGCCTCCACCGCATCTGCCAGTCGGTTCAGACACTCAGCCCGTTCCTCAGGGGTGAGTGCTTTCCATCCCGGGAAGGCAGCCTTGGCTGCGGCGACAGCCTGATCGATCTCGGTCGATCCACAGCGGGCGATGTCGGCCAGATGTTCTCCGGTGGAGGCACAGGTGGCTGGGAACGTCTCCCCGGCTATCGGTTGGAACTCGTTGTTGATGAAAGCTCCATAGTTGCTGCGCAGACTGGATTTTGCGTCCTGAGCCGGTGACGCATCGTCGTACTCGCTCATTTTCCTACCTCCGTGAGGGCGGCTCCGGACAGCTGCTCAGGGCCTGAACTGCCGTCGGAAGGGATCCCGAAGCCGGTATGCCTCGGGCCGTTTCACCGTAGGAATCGAGGTCAGAGGGGGTCTATCCGCTTGTCGCCGAATCGTTGGAGGGTTCAGCCGTTTTTTGCATCGGCGCGTGTGCGGCTGGGCAGTTCACCGAATCGAGCCCGGTAGGCCGCTGAGAACCGGCCCGAGTGGAAGAAGCCGTAGCGCATGGCCACATTCGCGAGGTTCTGCTCGGGGTGGGCCAGCAACTCGGCGTGGATGGCGTCAAGGCGGAGGCCCCTCAGCCAACTCATCGGCGGCTGCCCAAAGCGTTGGTGACACAACACGTTGAGTTGGCGCGTGGAGAGCGAAACCACCGCAGCCATCTCCTCGAGCCCGATCGGCGTATCCAGGTTGTCGCGGACATAGTCGATGAGGTGGTCCAGGATCCTGGTCCGCGCGACCAGGCGATCAGGCGCAAGGTTCTCATCTGGCACTCGTCCTGCGTATTGACTGAGCAGGAACAGCGCGAACCCTTCCTCGAAGTGCCGGCGCCAGACCGCTAGCTCCTCCCGGGCACGGGCGGCGCGGTCGAGGGCTGCAAAGCTCTGCAGTTGCGTTTGCCAAACCTCACTCGCCGGTTGGGACAGGAGCAGACCCGGGGTGGTGACGAACTGTTCGTGCAAGCGCTCCTGATGGGTCTTCGCCGCGACCCGCCTGGTGAGGTTGTGCGGAACCCGCAAGATCAGTTGTTCGCTGTCTTCTTGATAGCTGAGCGAGATCCGTGAGCGTGGCGAACTGACCAGGGCCCGTCCGGTCGGAACCCCGATTGTGGACTCGTCGGCCGCCACCTCGATGGCTCGCCGTAGGGAGAAGTGCACCAGGGAGAAGTCCTGATAAACCTCGGGAAAGATGTCGACCCCGGCCCCATAGGTCAGCGAATACAGCGACAGATTGGCCGTGTCGAGTTTGCACATCCGGGTGTCGACTCGGTCGCCATGCCACTGCAGCCTGTGGTCGGCAAGTTCGGCCGCAACGAGCGCGTGCGAGTCCGACTTCTCCTGGGTGCTGAAGATGCAGTGGTCGGCGAGGATCGAGAGGTTGAACATGCTCGCCTCCGCTCAGCTGGCCACCGCCCGATGAGTCACCGCCACAGTGAGCGCGCACTCTAGTGCGGATCGGACGCTCAGTCCACAGTCCCATAGCGGCCGAGGAGGAGAAGTCCGAATCCGCGACTCGGGGAGTGGTTGGTGGCGATGCTGAGGTGGGTCACTGCGGCGGCAGTCGCACAATCAGGGACAGGGAACCGTCGGTCAAAGCCATGAGTGTGGCAATGGTGATCATGACCCGCGCATGGATAAAGCGCTCCCGATCGACTGCCTGCGATGGGAGCGGAAAGAGCAGACGCACGATCTGACGCGACCGCCATACGTCGTATCCGAAGGCTTGAACGCCACCGTGATCTGCGGCAAATCGGTTGGAGGACAGCGTCGTGTCGGGTACGGCGTTGACGATCACCAGACCCTCTTGGTGGGTCCCCTTGAGCGTCGAGACTGAGTCCGGTGCGCGGCTTTCGAGAATGTCAAG
>WBZP01002752.1_pt1 | contig 19860 bp, 10 predicted proteins | sample 5204301 | NCBI WGS metagenome assembly WBZP01 (sample SAMN12412401, study PRJNA552823) | activated sludge metagenome | isolation source: activated sludge from nitrification reactor of wastewater treatment plant... | place: USA: Pennsylvania | collected 2017
GACTTCAACATGCGCTGGATCGCGTCGCTGGTCGCCGAGGTGCACCGGATCCTGATGCGCGGCGGGCTGTTCATGTACCCGAAGGACACCAAGGACCCGAAGCGGCCCGGGCGGCTGCGGCTGCTCTACGAGGCCAACCCGATGGCGATGCTCATCGAGCAGGCGGGCGGCGCGGCCTCGACCGGGCGCGGGCGGATCCTCGAGGTCAGGCCCGAGACGCTGCACCAGCGCGTGCCGGTGATCCTGGGCTCCCGCAACGAGGTGGCACGCCTCGAGCGCTATCACGCCGAATACGACCGCGGCGAGGACCAGCCGTTCAGCTCGCCGCTGTTCAACACCCGTTCGCTGTACCGCAACGCCACCGCCTGAGGGCGAGTGCGCCCCCAATCACGCCAGAGGACCTGCCATGTCGGCCAGACACCCCATCATCGCGATCACCGGCTCGTCGGGCGCGGGAACGACGACGGTGATGCGCACGTTCCAGCACATCTTCCGCCGCGAGAAGGTCAACGCCGCGTTCGTCGAGGGCGACTCGTTCCACCGCTACGACCGCACTGAGATGCGCGCCGCGCTCGCCGACGCGGCGGCGAAGGGCAACCACAACTTCAGCCACTTCGGCGCCGACTCCAACCTGCTGGCGGAGCTCGAGGCCCTGTTCAGGACCTACGGCGCGACCGGCGGCGGCAAGGTCCGCCGCTACCTGCACGACGCCGAGGAGGCCGCGCCGTACAACCAGGAACCGGGCACCTTCACGCCCTGGACCGACCTCGCACCCGGGACCGACCTCCTCTTCTACGAGGGGCTGCACGGCGCCGCGCAGACCGAGGGTGTCGACGTCGGCCGCCACGCCGACCTGCTGGTCGGCGTGGTCCCGATCATCAACCTCGAGTGGATCCAGAAGCTGCACCGCGACAAGAACCTGCGCGGCTACTCGCAGGAGGCGGTCGTCGACACGATCCTGCGGCGGATGCCCGACTACGTGAACTTCATCGTCCCGCAGTTCGCGCGCACGCACGTCAACTTCCAGCGCGTCCCGGTGGTCGACACGTCGAACCCGTTCATCGCGCAGGACATCCCCACCGCCGACGAGAGCCTGCTGGTGATACGCTTCGCCAACCCGAAGGGCATCGACTTCCCGTACCTGCTGTCGATGCTGCACGACTCGTTCATGTCGCGCTCGAATACCATCGTCTGCCCGGGCGGCAAGATGGGCGTGGCCATGCAGCTCATCTTCACGCCGCTGATCCTGCGGCTGATGGACATCAAGCGCCGCGCGCAGTAGCCCAAGCCCCGCCCGCGAACCCGATAGGTTACGAAATGACCCACTCGTCCCCCGCCGCCAACGCGCTGCGCTTCCTCGCCATCGACGCCGTCGAGAAGGCGAAGTCCGGCCATCCTGGCATGCCGATGGGCATGGCCGACATCGCGACGGTGCTCTGGCAGCGCCACCTGCGCCACAACCCCGCCAATCCCCGCTGGGCCGACCGCGACCGCTTCGTCCTCTCCAACGGCCACGGCTCGATGCTGCTCTACGCGCTCTTGCACCTCACCGGCTACGACCTGCCGCTGGAGGAGCTGCAGAGCTTCCGGCAGCTCCACTCGAAGACGCCCGGGCACCCGGAGGTCGGCCTGACCCCGGGGGTGGAGACCACCACCGGCCCGCTCGGGCAGGGGCTCGCCAACGCGGTGGGCATGGCGCTGGCCGAGAGGATGCTGGCGCACCGCTTCAACCGGCCCGGGCTGCCCATCGTCGACCACCGCACCTACGCGTTCGTCGGCGACGGCTGCCTGATGGAAGGCGTCTCGCACGAGGTCGCGTCGCTGGCCGGCGTCCTCGGCCTCGGCAAGCTCGTCGTGCTCTACGACGACAACGGCATCTCGATCGACGGCGAGGTCAAAGGGTGGTTCCGCGACGACACGGCAGCCCGGTTCCGCGCCTACGGCTGGAACGTCGTCGCCGACGTCGACGGGCACGATCCCGGCGCGATCGACCGGGCGCTGCACGCGGCGCGCGCGCAGGCGGTGCGGCCGACGCTGATCGCCTGTCGCACGCACATCGGTTTCGGCTCGCCGGGCAAGGTCGACACCGCCGACGCCCACGGCGCGCCGCTGGGGGCCGACGAGGTCGCGCGCACGCGCGCGCAGCTGCAGTGGACGTCGGCGCCGTTCGAGGTTCCTGCGGCCGTGCGCGCCGAGTGGGACGCCCGCGCGGAAGGCGCGGAGCACGAGGCGGCGTGGAACGCGCTGTTCGCCGAGTACGAGGCCGCACACCCGGCCGACGCCGCGGAGTTCCGCCGGCGCATGGCCAACGAGCTGCCATCCGACTGGGCGGCGACCCGTGCCGAGCTCGTCGCGGCGTCGACCGCGGTCACCGCCGCGGTGGCGACGCGCAAGGCCTCGCAGCAGGCGCTGGAGATCCTGACCGCACGCGTGCCCGAGCTCGTCGGCGGCTCGGCCGACCTCACCGGCTCGAACCTCACCGACACCAGGGCGACCAGCGCGTTCGTGCCGGCGTCGGCCGCCGGAAACTACCTGCACTACGGCGTGCGCGAGTTCGGCATGGCGGCGCTGATGAACGGGATGGCGCTGCACGGCGGCCTCCTGCCTTACGGCGGGACGTTCCTGGTGTTCTCCGACTACGCCCGCAACGCGATCCGGATGAGCGCGCTGATGCGCCAGCGCGTCGCCTACGTCTTCACCCACGACTCGATCGGGCTGGGCGAGGACGGCCCCACGCACCAGCCGGTCGAGCACGCGGCGTCGCTGCGGTTGATCCCCGGCCTCGACGTCTGGCGGCCCGGCGACGCGTACGAGACCGCGCTCGCCTGGGCGGCGGCGATCGAGCGCCGCGACGGGCCGACGGCGCTCCTGCTGTCGCGCCAGAGCATCGCCCGGTCGCCGCGCGCCGACGCGGGCACGGTCGCCCGCGGCGGCTACGTGATCGCCGAGGCCGAGGGCGGGGCGCCGCGCGCGGTGGTCATCGCCAGCGGCTCCGAGGTTCCGCTGGCGCTGGAAGCGCGCCGCCGCCTGCAGGAAGCCGGCGTGCCGGTGCGCGTGGTGTCGATGCCCTGCACGTCGGTGTTCGAGCGGCAGGACGCCGCGTACCGGGTGAGCGTGCTGCCGGACGAGCTGCCCGCCGTCGCCGTGGAAGCCGGGCACCCGGACACGTGGTGGCGCTACGTCGGCCGCAACGGGCGCGTGATCGGCATCGACCGCTTCGGCGAGTCGGCGCCGGCGCCGGCGCTGTACGCACACTTCGGCATCACCGCCGACGCGATCGCCGCTGCGGTCCGCGACGTGATCGAGGCCGGCTGACCGGCAGCGGCGGCCCGGACGCAACCGCCGGGGCTGCCGGCGTCGGCGCGGCGCTGCCGTGGAAGCGCCCCGGGCGGCGCCTGGCCGGCGCCGTCGTTCGCGCGTTCAGCGCAGCGCTACGGTCCGGTCGCTCTGCGCCACCTGCACCGGCAGCGGCACTGCGAGGCCCGCCTTCGTCGGCGGCTCGGCGTCGAGATTGAGGGTCGGCCACTTGCGCCCGTGGCACGCCGGGTTCGAGCAGAAGCTGCCGCCGTCATTGCCGAACTTGATCGGGCCGTGGCACATCTTGCAGCTGTCGTCCATCTTCTCGCGGTGCTCGCGCATCCAGTTCGGCGCCTCGTGCGACGGCGGCGGCTCGAGGCCCTCGGCGACCGTCGAGGCCACCGTCTTCTTCGTGCCGTCGACGCTGACCTGGGGGATGTCGTGGCACAGCGTGCACTGCAGCCGGATCGCCTCGCCCTTGTCGTTGAAGTGCTTGCCGTCGTGGCAGCGGAAGCAGCCGGGGAAGTCGCGGTGCCCGGCGTGGTTCGGGAACGACTGCCAGGTGAGGTCCTTGGCCTCGAATTCCGACAGCTTGAGGATCGCGAGCATCGCGGCGCTGAACTGATCCTCGGCCTTCTTGACTTCCGGCTTCAGCTCGCCCTTCGGCCGCGCCTCGGCGATGATCTTCTCGAACGTCGGGACCTGGTCGGCCAGCGGCCCGTGCAGCTTCGACGCCTTGTCGACGATCGCCAGCGCCCGCGCCTTGATCGCCGGCAGCTCGCGGCTGATGCGGCCGTCCTGCATCGCCTCGTCGATGCGGTCCGCCGGGTTGACGAACGGGTGGCCCGACGCGTTGTGGCAGGCGACGCAGTCCATCTTGAGCTTGGGCTTCTGGTCCATCTCGGCGCGACCGACCTTGCTCGCCGCGTCGAAGTAGACGGTGGACTTGCCGTCCTTGTCGGTGATCCGCACCCAAGGGATGGTCCGCCGCTGGATGTCGTCGGCGACGTATTCGATGTTCTGCTCGACGTGCCAGTGGATGCCGCGCGTGGCCTTCTCGCGCGCCTCGCCGCCGCCGGTGTGGATGGTGAGGCGCGTACGCGTCTCGGTGTTCTTCGGATCGGTCCCGAAGTGGACCTTGGTCCGCAGCTTGTCGTCGTGGTTGACCGCGGGCCAGTGGCAGCCCTCGCAGGAATCGCGCGCCGGGCGCAGCGTGGTCGCCGCGAGCGGCCGCTGGTAGCCGGTGATCATGCCGAGCAGCTCGTGGTAGTGCCCCATCTTGAGCACCATCAGCTGCAGCGTGGGCAGCCGTCCCATGTGGCACTCGACGCACTGGACGCGGGCGTGCGCCGACACGGCGTTGGCCCGCGGCTCCTCGGGGTGCACGGCGTGGCAGTTGTTGGTGCAGAACGCGTTGCTGTTCGAGTACTCCCAGGCGGTGATGCCGCCGGCGGCGAGCACCGCCGCGGCGATCAACCCGACAAGCACCGTCGTCGTCATGCCGAACATCGTCGTGCGACGACCCAGCTTCAGTGCCATCTTCGCTCCTTGCAGTGGACCGGCCGCCACGCGCGGGGCCGTGCCCGCGAACCGCCCGGCTCGGGCGCCAGTATACCTACGCCAGCAGGCTGTAGACGATGAAGCCGACGGTGACGACGCCCAGCACCAGCGCGGTGCCGCCGGCCAGGTGCCCGAAGCGGATCGCGGCGCGGCTCGGCGGCGGGGCCTCCTTCGCCGCCAGCGCGCCGGCGGACGCGAGGCGCGCGTACTCGACCGGCCGCTCGTCCTTCAGCTCGTGCTCGGGGATCACCCCGCTGAAGATCACCGTGTCCATCGGGAACTTCTCGGGCCGCAGGTGGCCGTTGAAGAAGTGGAACGTGAAGATGAAGCCCACCGCCAGCAGCGCCTCCTCGCCGTGGACCAGCGTCGCGATGTTGAACATCCACCCGGGCAGGAAGTTCGCGAAGAACACCGGGAACCAGAGCAGGAGCCCCGAGCCGCCGATGATGAACATCCCCCAGAACACCGCCCAGTAGTCGAACTTCTCCCAGTAGGTCCAGCGGTCGAACCGCGGCCGCGGCCCGCGGCCGACGAACCACTTGAAGTGCAGCCAGATGTCGACGATGTCCTGCGGCTGCGGGACCATCGAGTCCGGACCCCAGAGGATCCGGAGCACGTTGCCGGAGCGCAGAGCGCGGACGAACACGCGGATCACGTGCGCGACGAACACGGCGATCATGACCACCGCGCAGAGGTGGTGGATCAGCGTCGTGGTCTCGAAGCCGCCGACCGAGCGCGCGAGCGCCGCCGCCCAGCGTTCGTCGGAGAAGAGCAGCGGCAGCCCGGTCAGCGCGCAGCCGACGAAGCTGAACATCAGCAGCGCGTGCATCACGCGTTCGACCGGCTCGAAGCGCCGGTAGTAGCGCTGCGCGGGGGCCGCTGCGGGCACCTCGGCGCCCATCGCCGCGTCGGGTGTCGCCGTGGCCATCACCGCCCCTCCTCGTGTCGGCGCCCGGCCGCGAGCCGCACCCGCAGCGAGCGATAGAACCAGAAGATCGTGTGGATGCCGAAGAACGCGAACACGCCGGCGAGCAGGATCTCCATGAAGCGCGCGGTGGCCCAGTACAGCAGGCTGCGCGAGCGGTCGTGCTTGTTCGCGTGCGGGTCCCAGCTCGCGAAGCTCGCACTCGCGCCGGGATGGCAGGCCTGGCAGGTCGCGAGCCGGTTCGCCGGCGCGATCTTCGACGCCGGGTCGGACGCCGGCAGCATCTCGTGCGCGCCGTGGCAGGCGGCGCAGGTCGCCACCGTAGTGTAGCCGAGGTTGGTCACCTTGCCGTGGAAGGTGTCGCGGTAGGACTGGATCAGGTCCTGGTGGCAGGTCCCGCACTGCCTGATCGCGTCGAGTTGGAATCCGGGCACGTCGTGCCGCTGGATGTCGTGCGCGCTATGGCAATCGTTGCAGCCCGGGGCCGCGTCCATGCCCTGCTGGCGCAGCTTGCCGTGCATGCCGCCCGTGAAGCGCGCGAGGACGTCGGCGTGGCAGATGCCGCAGGTCTCGGGCACGCGAGCCCGGTTGACCCGGCTCTGCGGATCGTCCTTGGCATAGATGTCGTGCGCCCCGTGGCAATCCGTGCACTCGGGAGCGAACTTGCTCTGCGGGCCCTTGCCGCCGACGAGCCTGCCGTGGACGCTGTCGTGGTACTTCTTCCCGACGTTGCCGCCCGGCAGGTGCGCCTTCGCGACGTATGCGTCGCTGCCGTGGCAGGCCGAGCAAGTCGCTTCGAGGTTGGCGTGATTGGTCCGCGATGCCGGGTCGCTCGATCGCCGGATGTCGTGCGTGCCGTGGCAGTCGGTGCACGACGCGGCCAGCGTCTTGCCGTCGGCGCGCGCCTTGCCGTGCACGGTGCCGCGGTATTGGCTCGCCGCCTTGTCGTGGCAGCCCGAGCAGTCGACCGGTTTCAGCTTGCCCGGGTGCGCGGTCTTGGGGTCGGCGGCGTCGGCGTGGCACATCGTGCAGGCGAGCTGCATCTCGCCGTGCACCGACGCCTTGTACGCCGCGGCATCGACGCCGAGCGACTTGCCCTGGTCGTTCTTCGCCGCCTTGTCGGCGTGGCACATCATGCAGGTGTCGTTCGCGGGCGCGGCCGCCGCTGCGAGCCCGCCCCCGCCGAACACGCAGGCGGCGGCAAGGGCGATCAGGGAACGGCAACGACCGGCGACCGGCATGGTGACCCTCTCAGCGCGGGAAGATCGCCGTCGCACTCCGGTCCGGCCGGAGGGCGCCCGACGACCCGACGCCGAGGGTCCCACATTCGAGGGCGCGACCGGTTGACGCAGGTCAACGCGGCATGGACGCCGACGGCCGGCAGAGTGCGGCGGCTTTCCGCGTCGTCGACAGGGTCAAGGGCGCCGCGCCGTCGCGGAACGCCCGTCGCGATCAGGCGCCGGCCCGGCTGTCCCGCAGCAGGCGCAGTACGACGTCGCAGAGCTCGTCGACGGTGTTGGGCTTGTAGACGAGGTGCCGGATGCCGGCGTGCACGGCGGCCGCCCGGACTTCGTCGGTGATGTAGCCGGAGGTGAGCACCACCGGCAGGTCGGGGCGCAGGCGCACGACTTCGCGGACGAGCTCGATGCCGGTCATCCCCGGCATGCTGTAGTCGGTGAGCAGCAGGTCGAACCGCCGGGGGTCGGCGCGAATCGCGGCCAGTGCGTCGGCGCCGCGGAAGCAGCCGGTCACCTTCAATCCGTGCCGCTCCAGCATCCGCGTGACCAGGAACACGAGCGCCTCGTCGTCGTCGACGCAGAGGACGTGCCCGCCGCCGGCCGCCACGGCCGGAGGGGCGGCGGCGGCCGGCGGCGCGACCTCGGGCAGATAGACGTGGAAGGTCGATCCCTTGCCCGGCTCGCTGGCGACGTCGACGCTGCCGTGGTGGCTGCGCACGATGCCGTGGACGACGGAGAGACCCAGCCCCGCGCCGTCCCCTGGCGCGCGCGTCGTGTAGAACGGCTCGAAGATCCGCTCGATGGTCGCCACGTCCATGCCCACGCCGTGGTCGCGGACGGTCAAGTGCGCGTAGCGGCCGCGGCCGAGGCCCGGCGGCGGCGTGCCGACCACGTCGAGCGTGTCGAGCGTGACGTCGATTGCGCCGCCGGCGCCGCGCAGCGCGTGCTGCGCGTTGGCGCAGAGCTGGACGACGACCTGCCGCAGCTTCTCGGCGTCGCCCTCGACGAAGGGTCCCGCGGCGGGCAGCCGGTCGGCGATCTCGACCCCGGCAGGCAGCGTCGGCACCACCAGTGCGAGCGCGTCGGCGACGACCGCGCGGAGGTCGAGAACCTCGAGCTGCAGCGGCTCGTTGTGGCTGAAGGCGACCAGGTGGCGCACGAGCTCCCGCGCGCGGTGCCCGGCCTTGCGGATCTCCAGGACGCTGCGCTCTCCCGCGTGCCCGGGCCCGAGCTCCTCGCCTAGCAGGTCGACGTTGCCGAGGATCGCGGCGACGATGTTGTTGAAATCGTGCGCGACGCCGGCCGCGAGGGTACCGACCGCCTCGAGCTTCTGCGCCTCGCGCAGCTTCGCCTCGAGCTCGTCGCGCGCCGCCTCGGCGGCAACCTGGCCCGACACGTCGCGCAGCATCACCGTCGAGACCGTGCGGCCGTCGATCTCGATCCGGGAAATCGACGCGTCGATCGGGAACAGCTCGCCGTTCGCCCGGCAGCCCTGCAGCCGGGACGCCTGTCCCTTGCGGCGGTAGCTCGTTCCGTTGGCGTTGAAGCGCTCGATATGCTCGCGGTGGACTGCCCGCGCGTGCTCGGGGATGAACCGGTCCAGCGGCGCGCCGAGGGCGTCGGCCTCGGCGACCCCGAACACGGCTTCCGCGGCCCGGTTGAAGACGACGATCCGCTGCGCGTCGTCGACGGTGATGATAGCGTCGATCGCGGCGTCGACGATGGCCGCCAGCCGGGCCTCCTGCTCGCGCAGCGACGCCGCCGTGCGCGTGCGCTCGGCAAGCTCGGTCACCGCCGCCTCGTAGACGCGCATGTGGTCGATCACCAGCGCCGCCATCTGCGCGAACAGCATGCCGCGCTGGATCTCCTCAGCGGTGAACCGCCGCCCCGGTTCGTTCCGCCCCACCGACAGCACGCCGATCGACTCGCCGCGCAGCAGGATCGGGAAGTTCACGGCCCCGCGCAGGCCGAGCCGGTCGTAGATCCGGCGCCGCCGGGGCAGCTGCGAATAGTCGTCGACGACCACCGGCTCCCGCGTGTCGATCGCCTGCCACGCGATCATCCCCTCGTCGCGCCCGAACGCGTCGCCGGTCAGGAACGGCTGGTTGCGGGTGTACGCGCGCCCGACCAGCCGCTCGCCCTCGAGCAGCGCCAGCCCCGCGAACGGGGCGCCGATCATCGCCGCCGCGCGCTCGACGACCGTCTGCAGGAGGCCCCCGAGGTCGCGCCGGTCGAGGAGATCGAGCGTGAACCGGTGCAGCGCCGCCAGGTTCTCGCCGTGCTGCTTCAGCGCCGCCTCGGCGCGGTTGCGCTCGGTGACGTCGGTCATCACCGCCAGCGAGCGTGCCCCGTCGCCTCCGGTGCCGCGCTCGGGCATCGCCGAGACGACGACGTCGATCGTCTCGCCGTTCTTCTTGATCAGGCGGCAGGGCGCGTCCTTGGCGAAGCCCGCGGGCGACGGTGCGTCCGCCCGGTCGTCCTGCAGTTCGCGGCGGAAGTCCTCGTGCACGATCTCGGCGACCGGGCGCCCGATCACGTCGTCCCGGGTGTAGCCGGTGACCTCGAGCCAGTAGTCGCTGACGGCGACGAAACGCCCGGCGGCGTCGAACGAGTAAAGGAGCGACGGCGTCTCGTTGTAGAAACGCCGGAAGCGCGCCTCGCTCGCCTCCAACGCATCCTGCGCACGGGCACGCTCGATCGCGAGGCTCGCCAGGTGCGAGCCGCGCTCGAGTCCGGCGATCTCGTCGGCCCCCGGCGTGCGCACCTCGCGGTAGTACTGCGCGAAGGTCCCGATCGCCGCCCCGTTGCTGTCGAGGATCGGGAACGACCAGCACGCGGCCAGGCCGTGCTCGAGTGCTGCGTCGCGGTAGTCGCGCCACAGCGGGTCGCTGGCGATGTCGGCCACCAGCGTCGGCGCGCGCGTCCAAGCGGCGGACCCGCACGAGCACATCCCCGGTCCGATGGCGATCCCCTCGACGGCACGGCGGTAGCCCTCGGGCAGCCCCGGCCCGATGCAGCGGGTGAGGCGCGCGCCGTCGGCGCTCACCCGCAGGATCGACGGGATCATCCCCGGGTGCATCGCCTGGTACGCGGTCACGATCCGCAGCAGGATCTCGTCCTCCGGCGCGCCGGCCGCCATCGCCTCGAGGATCGCGTTCTCGTACTCGCGCTGCGTCTCCAGCCGCTTGCGCTCCGTGATGTCGACGATCGACGACAGCGCGTGGACGATCTCGCCGTGCTGATCACGCAGCGCGCTGGTCGACACCAGGACGTCGATCACCTCGCCGCCCTTCCTCACCTGCTGGAGCAGCAGGTTGTGGCGCACGCCTTGCCGGCGGAACTCGGGCACCCCGACCTCGCGCAGCAGGCGCGCCGAGGCCGGCGTCAGGAAGTCGGCGAACGGACGGCCGAGCACCTCCTCGCGCCGGTAGCCCATCGACGCGAGCCAGTAGTCGCTGACGCCGACCAGGTTCTCGTCGAGATCGGTGGACACCTGCATCGCCGGCGTGTGGTTGTAGAGCGTCCGGTAGCGCGCCTCGCCCTCGGCGAGCGCCTGCAGCGCGGCGCGGCGCTCGATGGCGAGGGCAGCGAGGTGCGAGCCGCGCTCGATCGCGGCAAGCTCCCCGGGGCCGGGCGCGCGCGGCTCGCGATAGTAGATCGCGAAGGTCCCCAGCACGTCGCGCCGCGACGAGAACACGGGCGCCGACCAGCACGCGGCGAGGCCGTGCGCCAGTGCCAGGTCGCGGTAGTCGCGCCACAGCGGATCGCCGGCGATGTCGGTGACGATCACCGTCTTCCCGCTGTGCGCCGCGGTCCCGCAGGAGCCGGCGGCGGGCCCGATCTCGGCGCCGTCGATCGCCGCGACGTAGCCGGGCGGCAGGTGCGGTGCCGCGCCGTGGTGCAGCCGGCGCTGCGTCGCATCGAGCAGCAGGATCGATCCCAGCGCGCCCGGAAAGACCTGCTCGAAGCTGCCGACGATCCGCGTCAGCAGCACCGGCAGCGGCTCGTCCTTCGCCAGCCCCTCGAACACCGCGCGCTCGCCGGCCTGCGAGAGCTCGATGCGGCGCCGGTCGGTGACGTCGGAGGCGACGCCGAACCAGGCGCGCTCGCCGCGCTCCTCGATCGTCTGCGCGACGCGGAACTCCATCCAGCGCGTCTGTCCACCGACGATCACGCGGCCGGTCCAGGTCGCCGGCGCGCTCGGTGAACCAACCTCGTGCCGCGCGCCGCGGTTGGCCTCCTCGAGCGAGGCGCGGTCGTCGGGATGGATGCGGGCGAGGATCCGCTCGCGGAAGGCGGTCGAGGGCAGCGGCTCGGGAGTAAGATCCAGCATCGCGCAGAACAGCGGACTCGCGTACTCGTAGACGGTCGCGCCCGACGGGAAGGCGCGGGCGCGGTAGACGCCGACCGGAAGGCTGCCGACCAGTTCCTCGTACAGCCGCTGGCTCGTGCGCAGCGCCTCGAGGTTCTGCGTGAGCTTCGCCTCGGCGCCGGTCAGCTCCGAGCGCAGCAGCGTGGCGAGGAGCCCCAGCACCGCGAGGCAGACGAGGTACGCCCACAAGAGCGCCAGCCCCAGCATCGGGTCGGGCAGCACGAACGGCCCGTATCCGCGCACGGTGCCGGCGAGCGTGACCGCGGCCACGACCAGCGTCGCCAGCGAGGCGCCCGGGACGCCGAAGCGCAGCGCCGCCCAGGCGAGCGGCGGCACCGCGAGGAACGACACCGGTAGCGCGAGCTCCGCGGTGCCCGGTGCCACGCCGGCGACGGTAACCGCAACCGCGACGGTCGCGAGCAGCAGCAACGCCGCTTCCGGCCAGCGTCGGCGCAGGTCCCGCCAGTCCAGCGTCGACAGCGCCAGCAGGAACGGGGTCGCCAGCGCAATGCCGCCGATGTCGGCGAGCCACCACGCGGCCGAACGTGCGCCCGCGGCGGCCCACGCCACGTCTCCGGCGGCGACCAGCGTGCTGACCCCCAGCACCGCCGACAAACAGGCACTGATCGCCCCGGCGACGGCCAGCGCAACCAGGTCGCGCCGGCTGTTGCCGCCCTGGAACCCGTAGCGTCCGCCCAGCACGACGGCCGCGATCGGGCCCGCGGTCCCCGCGATCGCCAGCGGCACGGCCAGAGGCAACGGCTGAGCCTCGGCCAGCGCCGCCGCCAGTGCACCGGCGAAGACGGCCGGCCACCAGGACCAACCGCAGCGCCAGAGCGCGGCGAGCGCGACGCCGGTCGGCAGTGCGATGAGCGGCACGCCGTGGACCGCCGGGATCCTGCGGCCGAGCCACGCCGCGCCGTAGCCCGCGAGCGCGATCATGACGAAGCGCAGCGCCCGTTCGCCCGCGTCCCGTGCGGCCGGACGCTTTCGGTCGCTCTCGCCGTGCGTCGTCATCGATTCGGCCCTCCGTCGCGCCCGCACGGTCAGCCCGCCGGCCGCGTGAGCTCCTCGAGCACGAACACGAACGACTCGTAGTTCTTCCCGGTCGCGAGGTTGAGCCCGATCTCGCAGGTGCGGTTGCTGCCCAGGTAGGCGTCGTAGGCGCGCGCCGCGACCTCGGCGGCCTCGTCCTCGGTCGCCGAGCGCGTGAGCTCGGTGTGCAGGAACCCGCGGTCGCCGGCGAATCCACAGCAGTTGGCGGCGGCCGGCGTCACCGCGGTGTCGGCGAGCGCCGCGGCGATGCCGGAGAGCTTCTTCGCAACGCCGAGGTGCTGGGTCGAGCAGCTCGGATGGACGACGGCCGAGCCGAGCCTGCGGGCGAAGGTGAGCCTGGGCAGCAACCGGTCGTGCGCCCAGGCGATCGAGTCGTGGATCTCGAGCCGGGCGTGGCGGTCGCGGTTCTCGGGCGTGAGGTAGTCGACGATCTCGCGGGTGATGCCGAGCGAGCAGGAACTCGCGTCGCAGACAATGGGCAGCCTTCCGCCGTCGCTCCACCGCCACAGGCTCTCGGCGGTGCGGTTGGCCATCAGCGCGTTGCCCTCCTCGTAGCCCTTCGAGTGCCAGATCGTCGCGCAGCAGTGGCCGCCCACGTCGCCGGGAATCCACAGCGGCAGTCCCGCGCGTGCCGACACGGCGACCAGCGCCTCGGCGAGCGAGGCTTCGCGCTCGTTACCAGGCGCGTGGCCGAAGATGCGGTTGACGCAGGCGACGAAGTAGACGGCGGCAGCACCGTCGCGGCGGGTCGGCGGCAGCGTCGCCTTCGCCGCCGCCGGCATGTTCGGCAGCCAGCCCGGCATGACGTCGTGGCTCACGACCGCGCGCGCGGCGTTGGTCGCCGCGGTCAGCGCACCGTGGCCGAGCAGCCTCGCCGCGCCGCCGGCGGCGCCGACGGCGATGCGCGCGACGCGCTCCAGCGGGCGGAACTGCCGGGCGAGCGTCGCCGCCACGCCCTCGGCCGTGCGCCCGTGCTCCCGGTGCCGGAACGACTTCATCAACGCGCCGGTGTTGATCCCGACCGGGCAGGCGAGCTCGCAGCTGCCGTCGCCGGCGCAGGTCTGGATGGCGTCGTAGTCGAAGTCGGCGAGCAGCGCGTCGCGCAACGGCGAGGCACTGCCCTGGCGCACCATCTCGCGCCGCAGCGCGATGCGCTGCCGCGGCGTCGTGGTCAGGTTGCGGCTGGGACAGACCCGCTCGCAGTAGCCGCACTGGATGCAGCGGTCGACGGCCTCCTCGACGGACGGCGCGGTCTGCAGGTGCTTGAGGTGGTGCCGCGGATCCTCGGCGAGCATCACCCCGGGCGCCAGGATGCCGTCCGGATCGGCCAGGCGCTTCAGCCGCCACATCAGCGCGGTCAGCTTCGGCCCCCACTCCCGCTCGACGAACGGCGCCATGTTGCGCCCGGTGCCGTGCTCGGCCTTGAGCGAGCCGTCGTACTTGCCGACGACGAGGTCGACGACGTCCTGCATGAACGCGTCGAAGCGCGCGATCTCGGCGTCCTCGCCCAGATGCGGCGTGATCAGGAAGTGGAGGTTGCCGGCCGACGCGTGACCGAAGATCACGCCGGCGTAGCCGTGCCTGCGCATGAGCTCCTGCAGGTCGAGCGCACCGTCGGCGAGGCGCTCGGGCGGGAAGCAGACGTCCTCGAGGATGAACGACGTGCCCGGCGGCCGCGCGCCGCCGACCGAAGCGAGCAGGCCGCTCCGCACGGTCCAGTACTGCGCGGCGAGGGCGGGGTCGCGCGTGAACTGCGCCGGCTCGACGAGCGCGAGCCCGTCGAGCACGGCAGCCGCGGCCTGCGCCGCGGCCGCGCGCGTCGCCTCGTCGGGCGCGCGGAACTCGACCAGCAGGCCCGCGGCGCCCTCGGGCAGCGCCTTCCAGCGCTCGGGCACGCCGGGCTTGCCCTCCACCGACCTCAGCGACGCCCGGTCGGTGAGCTCGACCGCCGCCGCGCCGCAGTCGACGAAGGGGCGCACCGCGGCGCAGGCCGAGTGCATGTCCGGGAAGATCATGAACGTCGTCAGCCGGAACTGGTCGTCGCGGATCGTCTCGAACACGGCCTCGACGATGAACGCCAGCGTGCCCTCGGAGCCGACGACCAGGCGTCGGAAGATGTCGAGCGGCGTGCCGCCGTCGAGGAAGGCTTCCATATGGTAGCCGGTCGTGTTCTTGATGCTGAACTTGCGCCGCAGGCGGGCGACGAGCTCGGCGTCCGCCTCGATCTCGCGCTTGATCTCGGCCAGGCCCGCGGCGAGCGCCGGTTCCTGCCGGGCGAAGGCCTCCTCGGCATCCGAGGCCGCCGTGTCGATCAGCGTGCCCGAAGGCAGCAGCAGCTTGAGCGAGACGACGGTCTTGTACGAGTTCTGCGTCGTCCCGCAGCACATGCCGCTCGAGTTGTTGGCGATCACCCCGCCGATCGTGCACGCGGCAGCGCTGGCCGGGTCGGGTCCCAGCCGGTAGCCGTGGGGCGCCAGCTCCAGATTGGCGCGCGACAGGATCGTCCCCGGCCGCGCACGGAGCCGGCGGGCACCGTCCTCGACGGCGATGCCGGCCCAGTGGCGTCGGACGTCGACGAGGATGCCGTCGCCCTGCGCCTGCCCGGACAGGCTGGTCCCGGCTGCGCGAAAGGTCACCGGGATGCGCTTGCCGCGGGCGTAGGCGAGCACGCCGCGCACGTCGTCGACGCTGCGCGCGACGACGACCGCCTGCGGAAACATCCGGTAGGGGCTCGCGTCGGATGCGTAGCGGACGAGGTCGATCGGACGGGTCAGCACCTGCTCGCGGCCGACCAGTGCAACCAGATCGGCGGCCAGCGCTGCCGGCGTGCCCTGGGCGAGCGCGTCGGGGGCGCGGTCGCGCTGCGGCTCGCCGTCACGCGGTGCAATCGCCGCAACGCGCGGCGCCAGGAGCTTGGCCATCGGCAGTCCCTTTCGTCATCCGGTGCGTCGCCGAGGGCATGCGTGCCCCGGCCCCGGCACATTCTCCCAGAAAGCGAACGCGGCGGGATCGCCGGGGGGAGACCTGCCCCAGCGGCCGGCGGCGGTCAGTGCGCCTCGTCCCAGTTGGCGCCGCAACCGACTTCGGCGACCAGCGGGACGCGAAGCTGCGCGACGCCGGCCATGAGGACGGGCAGTTCGCGCCGCACGTCGCCGACCTCGGCCTCGGGAGCCTCGAGCACGAGTTCGTCGTGCACCTGCAGGATGAGCCGCGCGCCGAGTCGGCGATCGTCCAGCCAGCGCTGCACGGCGATCATCGCCAGCTTGACGAGGTCCGCCGCAGTGCCCTGCATCGGCGCGTTGATCGCGGCGCGCTCGGCGGCGGCGCGACGCGGGCCGCCGGCGGCCTTGATGTCGGGCAGCCACAGGCGCCGCCCGAACACGGTCTCGACGTAACCCTGCTCGCGGGCCTCGTCCCGCGTGCGCTGCATGTAGGCGGCAACACCCGGGTAGCGAGCGAAGTAGCGGTCGATGAACTGCTGTGCCGCGCCGCGCTCGATCCCGAGCTGCTGCGCCAGTCCGAACGCGCCCATCCCGTAGATGAGCCCGAAGTTCACCGCCTTGATCGTGCGGCGCTGGTCGGTGGTCACCTCGGCGATGGGCACGCCGAAGACCTCGGAGGCGGTCGCGCGGTGGATGTCGGCGCCGGCGGCGAAGGCCGCGAGCAGCGCCGGGTCCTCCGACAGGTGCGCCATGATGCGCAGCTCGATCTGCGAGTAGTCGGCCGACACCAGCCGGTGCCCCGGGGCGGCGATGAATGCCTCGCGGATCCGGCGGCCCTCGGCAGTGCGCACCGGGATGTTCTGCAGGTTGGGGTCCGACGACGCCAAGCGGCCGGTGACGGCGGTCGCCTGCGCGAACGTCGTGTGCACCCGCCCGGTCGCCGCGTTGACCATCTGCGGCAACTTGTCGGTGTAGGTCGACTTGAGTTTCGCCAGGCTGCGGTGCTGCAGCAGCAGCTTCGGCAGCGGGTAGTCGGCGGCGAGCTCCTGCAGCACCTCCTCGTCAGTCGACGGCGCGCCGGTCGCGGTCTTCTTCACCACCGGCAGCCCCATCCGCTCGAACAGGATCTCGCCCAGCTGTTTCGGCGAGGCGAGGTTGAACGGCTGCCCGGCGAGCGCGTACGCCTGCTGCTCGAGGGCGAGCACGCGCTCGCCGAGCTCGCGGCTCTGCCGGGCGAGGCGAGTGGCGTCGATCAGCACGCCGGTGCGCTCCATTCGGAACAGCACCTCGCGCACCGGCATCTCGATGTCGCGGTAGAGCGCCAGCAGCCGGGGCTGCCGCTCGAGGCGCGGCAGCAGTGCCGCGTGCAGCTGCAGCGTGACGTCGGCGTCCTCCGCCGCGTAGGCGCTCGCCGCCGCGATGTCGACCTGGTCGAACCCGATCTGCTTGGCCCCCTTGCCGGCCACCTCGGCGTAGGTGACGGTCTTCACGTCGAGCACGCGCCACGCGAGGCTGTCCATGTCGTGCGGGCGATGCGACTCCAGCACGTAGGACTCGAGCATCGTGTCGTGGGCGACGCCGGCCAGCGCCAGGCCGTGGTTGGCGAGCACGTGCTGGTCGTACTTGGCGTTCTGCCCGACCTTCGGCCGCGCCGCGTCGGCGAACCAGGGAGCGAGGCGGGAGAGCACCGACTCGGCCGGGAGCTGGTCGGGCGCCCCCGGATAGCGGTGCGCGAGCGGGATGTAGCAGGCACGCCCCGGCGCGATGGCAAACGACAGCCCGACCACGCGCGCGGCCAGCGGGTCGAGGCTCGTCGTCTCGGTGTCGAAGGCGACCAGGTCCGCGGCGGCGATCTCGGCGCACCACCGCGCGAGCGCCGCATCGTCGACGACGGTGTCGTAGTGGCGCGGGACCTGCGGCTGCGACGCGGCCGGCGGCGGATCGCCGGCGGCGAAGCTGCGCAGCTCGTGCCGCGCGGCCGTGCCGGCGATCGCAGCGGCGGGGTCGCCGGCCGCTTCGGCGCCGGCCCGGGCACGGATCCAGCTCCTGAACTCGAAGCGCTGGAACAGGGCGTCGAGCCGCGGGGTGTCGGCACCGTCGATGCGCAGGTCCTCCGGCTTCACCGGCAGCGCGCAGTCGGTCCTGACGGCGAGCAGGCGCTTCGCCTGCGGCAGCCAGTCGAGCGCGCGGCGCAGGTTCTCGCCGACGACCCCGGGGATCGCGCCGGCGTTGGCGACGACGTTGTCGAGCGTGCCGTACTGCGCCAGCCACTTCGCCGCGGTCTTCGGGCCCACCTTCGCCACGCCCGGGACGTTGTCGACGGCGTCGCCGGTCAGCGCGAGGAAGTCCAGCACCTGGTCGGCACGCACGCCGAACTTCCGCACGACGCCCGCCTCGTCGAGCGTCTCGTTGCTCATCGTGTTGACCAGCGTGATCCCGGGACGCACCAGCTGCGCCAGGTCCTTGTCGGACGTCGACACCAGGCAGTCGATGCCGCGCGCGGCCGCGTCGGTGACCAGCGTGGCGATGACGTCGTCGGCCTCGACGCCCTCGATCATCAGCAGCGGCCAGCCGTGCGCGCGAACGAGCTCGTGCAGCGGCGCGATCTGGCGCGCGAGATCCTCGGGCATCGGCGGACGGTTGGCCTTGTAGTCGGCGTACCAGTCGTCGCGGAACGTGCGCCCCGGCGCGTCGAACACGACGGCGAAGTAGTCGGGCTTGCCGTCCTCCACCATTCGGCGCAACATCGCGACCACCCCGCGCAGCGCGCCGGTCGGCTCGCCCTGCGACGTGCGCAGGTCCGGCAGCGCGTGGAACGCGCGATACAGGTACGACGACCCATCGACGAGAACGAGCGTAGGCATGATCCGAACCGGCAAAATTCCCGAACTCATCGACCCCCGGGCCATGTACACGTCGAACGGCCAGGAGGCCTGGCGGGTGCTGGGGATTATGGCAGAGTTCGCCGCGGCGACCGAACGGCTGCAGGGCGTACGGCCGGCGGTGAGCATGTTCGGCAGCGCGCGCATCCGGCAGGGGCATCCGTACTACGATCGCGCCGAGCGGATCGCGCGGCTCCTCTCCGACGCCGGCTTCGCGGTGATCTCGGGCGGCGGCCCCGGGCTCATGGAGGCGGCCAACCGCGGCGCGCACGCCGGCCGCTCGCCGGCGATCGGCCTCAACATCCTGCTGCCGCGCGAGCAGAGCGGCAACGACTTCCAGGACGTCGGCTTCGACTTCCGCTACTTCTTCGCCCGGAAGATGATGTTCGTGCGCTTCGCCTCGGCCTACGTGGTGATGCCCGGCGGCTTCGGCACGCTCGACGAGCTCTCGGAGTGCCTCACGCTGGTGCAGACCGGCAAGAGCCGCCGGATCCCGATCATCCTGGTCGGCGGCGAGTTCTGGAGCGGGCTGCTCGAATGGATGCGGAAGTCGCTGGTCGGCCAGGGGCTCATCCACGAGCACGACGTCGATCTCATGCAGGTGATCGAGGAACCCGAGGCGATCGTCGAGGCGATCTTCAACTTCTACGAGGGACGCGGCTTCCAGCCGACCCGCTCCGAGCGCGAGAAGATGCTCAACCTGTGACGCGGCCGGGCGCGGCCTGCTCTGGTAAAATCGGCGCATGGCCACGCGCGAAATCGGGCACCCCACGACGGCATTCCGCTGCGCGAGTGCGCTGCTGGCCGCGGCGCTGCTGGCGGCGCCGATGATCGCCGCCGCGCAACTCGCACCCGCCCCGCCGCCGCCGAAGCTCGAGCCATTGCCCGAGATCCCCCCGCCGCCAGAGCTCGCCGGCGATCCGGACCTCGAACCTCAGGTCACCATCACGCGCAAGGACGGCGAGACCGTCGAGGAAGCGCGCATCGCCGGCAGGGTCGTCTGGATCAAGGTCACGCCGCGCCACGGTCGCCCGTATTTCCTGGTCCCCGACCCGAGCGGCCAGTTCCAGATCCGCAGCAGCCTCGACACCGGGCTCGTGATCCCGCTCTGGGTGCTGTTCACCTTCTGATCCTCAGTTCCCCGAGCCACGCCAATCGACTGGCGCGCACGACGGTTCGAGCCGTGCGCCGACCCGCCCGATGTCGGTCTATACCGCCGTTTCCTTCGCCGAACTCGAAGCCTGGCTCGCCCGCTACGCACTGGGGACGCTGGTCGAGCAGACGCCGATCGCGGCCGGCATAGAGAACACCAACTACTTCGTCACCACGACCCGCGGCCGCTTCGTGCTGACGCTGTTCGAGCGGCTGCCGGCCGACGAGCTGCCGTTCTATCTCAACCTGATGGCGCACCTCGCCCGCGCCGGCGTCGCCTGCCCGGCGCCGGCGCCCGACCGCACCGGCGCGCTGTTCGGGATGCTCAACGGCAAGCCGGCCGGGCTCACCCAGCGCATCGACGGGGCGCCGATCGTCGTGCCCGATGCACCGCACTGCGCGGCGGTCGGCGAGGCGCTCGCGCGCCTGCACGTCG
>WBZP01002753.1_pt1 | contig 19855 bp, 27 predicted proteins | sample 5204301 | NCBI WGS metagenome assembly WBZP01 (sample SAMN12412401, study PRJNA552823) | activated sludge metagenome | isolation source: activated sludge from nitrification reactor of wastewater treatment plant... | place: USA: Pennsylvania | collected 2017
AGTGAAGCGCAGTCTGCGACTATGGCTCACCTATCGTGATGCAGTCTCCAAAGCCTGCGGCCTCAAAAAGCCGTAACGCCGGAAGGAATGAAAGGCCTTCTCCATACTCTCCTTATCCTATGTTCGATACTGCCCGCTTTAGGCGCCGACGCTCCCCCTGAGATGGCGCTGATCCCCTCCGGGGAATATCGTATGGGCACAGCGGAGGGTAGCGACGGCCTCGCCGACGAACATCCCGAACGGCTGGTCTTCCTCCACGCATTCTTCCTTGATCGATTCGAAGTGACCAATCAGGACTATGCCGATTTTGTCCAATCGGCCGGTCACCGCCCGCCGGCGAACAATAATCCGGCTTCGACCATCTGGGACGGTCCTACGTATCCACCAGCCATCGCCAGACACCCCGTCGTAAATGTGAGCTGGGAAGATGCCGCGGCCTATTGCCGGTGGTCCGGCAAGCGCCTGCCCACCGAAGCCGAATGGGAAAGGGCCGCGCGAGGAACCGACGGACGCCGCTATCCCTGGGGGAACGACTGGAGTTGGAGGAAAGCGAACAGCGCCAGCTATTGGGCCGGCCAGACCATTGAGTTTCAAAGCGGCGCCGATTGGGAGGCGTTCTGGGTCAAGGGCGATGGCGCACGGCTGGTCAAAGAAAAAGGCATCAAGGGAGAAGTTTTGACTCTACCCGTCGGAAGCTTCCCCGACGGAACCAGCCCGTACGGTATCCAGGACCTCGCCGGCAACGCCGCTGAATGGGTGCAGGATTGGTACGATCCAAATTATTACCGGTCGGCCCCACTCAGCGACCCAAGCGGACCTGAGCGCGGCGCCATTAAATCCATGCGAGGCGGATCCTGGCTGAAACCGGCGGTCAGCTTACGGACCAGCGATCGCGACTGGGGACTCATGGACAGCCGCCCGAGCGGAACCGGGTTTCGATGCGCCAAAGACAGTTTCTGACGACGGCTTCTCCATTCAGGCTAAGCCGCTTGAGACCTTACATTCACGCCCTGCGAGAGTGTGCTAAAAAACTGACTCAATTGGGCTGCAGGCTCCTTCTCTATCCGTTCAAGCTTCACCCCGCACTCTCCCCCCTCTACCCAACGCACAACAGCACAGGCAATCGGTAGTGACAAGGCCGCACCAGGCAACGTGATGTCAAAGCTCAACATCGTTCCAGGTATCAATGCTTCCTGTCCTTTGAGACGCCATCCCTCCCTTGTCATATCCACCACAACACCCTCTCTGATCTGCCCATTGAGGCAATACCGAATAGGACAATGAATCTCGTACCGGTAGCGTCTCCGCACATAGTGGAAATACGCTGGCGTCGTTTCACTCACATAGTCTGCTTTCCATCGTTTCGTCGAGGCTATACGGGATCGACAGAGACCAGTCCACATCAGAGCACGATGCCAATGGAAATCAGAGAACCGCACGATGGCATAGGCCACCATCGTCGCCATCCCCAAAACACTCAGCCATTCAAGAATACTCATTTTCCAGCCTCCCATAGCGAACACGACCCAAATAATTCTTCAGGCAGCTAGAGAGAACTGTACCCCGGAAAACTGGCTTTGGTTAGAGTGCAGAAAGGTTAGTTCGAAAGGGGGGAAAAGGGGGGAATAGTGGATACTACGTCTTTCATGCACCATTCAGCGCTGATCCTGGCAGCATCTGTCTGTCCCGAGGAAGCCAACGACGAGCGCCCACAGCAATCACCTCCCGAACGCCGCTACTAGACGAACAGCCCGACGGGCGTATGGACATGGCCGGGCAAGACAGCGCCGAGCTCCGAGGTACTGGCGCCGAAATGCTTGACCAGCACATCAGCAAACACGTCCCTGAACTCAACCGTCGGCCTGATATACCGTCCTTCATCCAGGTTGGCCTCCGTTAATGAACTGGGCCATCCTGCAGCACCGCTGTAGACTCCGCCTTTTATAGATCCGCCGACCAGAAACCACGCCGAAGCCTTTCCATGGTCCGTTCCCCCACTCGCATTCTGCCTGACGGTCCGACCGAATTCAGTGCAGGTCATGACGACCACATTATTCATGAGCGGCCCCAGATCATCGACAAATGCCCGAATGCCTCCGGAAAAGTCCGCGAGTCGCCCGGCTTGCCGATTGGCTGCCGCGCCACCTGCCCCCTGATCGTCATGCGTATCCCACCCGCCAATATCCACGGTGGCCACCTCAAGTCCGAGGCCTGAACGAATAATATGAGCCAGATCCCGCATTTCCCGTCCGAACGTCGTATTGGGATACGTTGCCCCGTTTTGCGGAGCAGCGGCGCCAATTCCCTCGATCGCAGCGACCCGATTCATGAGTTCAGGCCCCAGTGCGTGCACCGCAGCTCGAGCTGGGTTCGTCGTGCTCGACGCAGGATCTTGGGCATACATTGCGCGTAGATTCGCCTCCAACGCGGCCTTGGATGACCCAAGACGGGCGAAGCTGAACGAGGACACATCGGTCAGCGACGGAACCAGCACGGTTCCACGCAGAGACTTGGCGACATCGTCGCCGATCGCAGCGGCTCGAATGGTGGATGCCCCTGCGGCCGGTACTGCAGCCAGATATCGATTCAACCATCCGTCTCGCCGATCTGGAAAACCATGCTCGATGGTGTCCTGGTCCGTAAAATGCGATTGCGTACTTCCAGCAAATCCCGCAGCAGGCAGAATCGCCAAACGATTGCTGGTGTAGAGTCCGTGCAAAGGAAGAATGGAGGGATGCATCGCAAAGCCTGTCCCCGCTAGGTCAAGCCCGGATCCATCGCCTGATCCTGGAGGCAGAATACCGATACCGCCATTGGTTGATCGAGGACGCATGACATAGTACTGCGGATCTGAATAGGGCACGATGGTATTCAGCCCGTCGTTCCCGCCGCGTTGAAAGACAACCACCAGCGTCTTGCCGGCATTACTCGCCGCATGTGCCCGGCTCTGAAAGAGCACCTCCAAAGGAAACATGTTGGCGGCAAACGCTGTAGCTGCCAAACCCATGGCCCGTTTCAACACAGTCCGACGTGATACCTGTTGAAGCGCCGATGAGCAGCAATGACAGTGATCCATAATTGTACCTCTCAATGATCGTCCACCTATTGATAGAGATAGCGCGGATTCGTAAGGATGCTCGCTAGCGTCCGGTCCAGCGCCGCCTCTACACTGGAATTGTCCAAATTAAACGTTCCGCCACCGCTTCGCAGTGTAGTCAGATAGATCTGATACTCCGTCGCCGTGGCCACCCGATCCGTCGTTAGATTCAGGAGAAAACCTAGGACATCCGCTTCGGTCCTCAAACCGAGACTCTTCAGCCACAGCCGTGTCTGGCCCCCGCTCGTATCCGATCCGAATCTGATGGTCGAGCCATACCCGGGGATGGTGGCTTCGTAAGCCATGGCCGTCTCATGAAACAGGACATACGTGTTCAACCAATGCTCGGATTTTTCTTTATATCCAGTCGGTGGAGGCATTTCGAACAACCCCTGCCCGGTCGCCGTCAACCGCCGACGGATAGGTTCATGCGATGACCACACTCCAAGATTGCGATAGAGCCCGACAACGTACTCCAAGGGTGTTTTCACGAGACTTCTATAGTTGGCCACATTATTGAAATCCGCCGACGTGACGATAGCGATCAGCACTTTGCGTATATCGCCTCCTGAATCGCTAAAGACCGACGCCACTTCGGTGATCAGCGCTGAAGACGGTGTTTCACTGACGAAATATTCGCAGAGCTTCTTCGCCAAATGCCGAGCGGTTGAGGGATGGCTGGCTGCAATCTGCAACACTCGCTCCCCCTCAGTCGGACCACTACCGTCAAATGCAACCGATTGCCCTAGCACAGTTTTGGTTCCCGGACTGTGCCGACTGGGAATAAATCTGAAGCCAGGCGCCGATCCTTCCGGCACGGTCCAACCGGTAAACGCCTTGGCGGCCTCATTGATATCCGTCTGCGTATATCCCGCCGGATGACCCTGATCATCCACACCGAGCGTATGGAGTTCGAGGACTTCGCGCGCATAGTTCTCGTTCGGATTCTCTTTCTTGTTCACATCGGTATTCAGATACACCATCATGGCCGGGCTCTTTCCGCTCGCAATCAGCAAGTCCACAAACCGCCCATAGGCCTGAGCTCGAAAAGCTTGATTCTCATAGACCTCGTATTGGCCCCGGAAATGCGACCGGTAGTCGGTATTGAAATGGTTGTCCCAAAAATAGACCATCTTCTCGAGCAACTGACGCCGGCTGTAAATCTTCCTGATGAGGTCATGGTCTTGCACTTGCTGAAGCTCCGGCTTCAGTACAGTCGGCTCAGGGTCATCTTTCTTCCAGGCGCCCTGAGCGGCCGCCAGGCGCAAATCTGTATCCGTGTCCACGATAGGATTCGCGGCAGGCAACGGGGAGGTTGAATGGAGATTCGTCGGCCATGGCTGCGCCGGATCGAGACCCAGCTGTTCCTTCATATAAGCAGTAGCCCAATCTCTTGCCTGAGCCGCTGTCATATGAGACACCGTATTGAGTTGATTGGGAGTGCCTCCGAAGGTCAGACGATTCAACACGTGATACCCGAACCAGTTCGCCGGCGCGGCCGGGAGCCCCGAGGTAGGAGGATCGAGTGGAGGGGCCGGCGTTGCTATTGCCTCAGGAGGAAGCGGGGTGGAGATCACGCGCGTGAGTCCTGGAATCCCTGCGGACAATCGCTGAATGCTCTTGTTGGATGGCGTCGACGCCCCCCCAACAACCGAACTGGCCAATGCACTGGAACCAGGTGAAACCGCTGCCATCCCAGGACCGGCACTCGGTGCGGCGGCTGCCAGAGCCGTAGTCCCACTCATCATCGTGGACAGACCGGCCCCAGCCATCGCCGGCGCTCCGGATGGAATGGGACTCCCTGGTTTCATCCCACTCGTACTCTCTTCCATCTTCGATTGCGCCTGCGCCCTTGGTTCTATCGCCGATAAGCGCTGAGACTCAGCAGCCGGTGTCTTGATGGTCGCCTTGGCCTTCTTCTTCTTGGAAGGCTTCTGGACAGGTTCTGAAACCGGCGAAGTCGTCGCCCCCTCTTTCCCCCCCGGCAGGGCTGGATCAACTGGCCGAACAGGTTTAAGAAGCGAGTGTCGCGGGGCAGAAGCAGAGTCTGAAACCGGATGCACTCCCCCCTCATGCGCGTAGAGAGAGATGCTCTCTCCACATAAAGACCATAGTGAGAGGGCCACGACAATGGAGATTCGACTGGGTCGCCGCCACATCGATTCGGCAATGCTTGACAACATACTGTTTTGCTCATCCTTGACTGACGCCATAACTGACCTCCTTCATGAAACCGAGGTCTCATCCTGTGATGCGTTGGTTGAGCAAGACCAATACCCTGCACCTCGTCCTTCGATGCTCGCCTGGTATTCCTATATGAATCGAGACGTTATCCTGCCGAATCGGGCCCCATTGATGGGCATTCCATACAGCTGGTGTATGGGAGGCGCCTTCGGATCACGTCCACAATGTGACGCACCCTGGCTGACTCTTCATACAATGAACAGTTGAACCTATGCCTGATCTACTACGTACTAGTGACTACGATTGGCGGGCAGATGCATTCGATGGGACGAGGGAAGGATGAAGAAAGAATCGCCTGCAACTAAGGAGAAAGTACGTAGTGCACCGCCTCAACTCTGATGACAGGCATGATGAGACCGAGCCCTTCTTGATCGTGGGAGAAGTCGTACACAATCGATTCATCCGGAATAAGTCGGCCGGTGATGATGACGGCAAGTTCTACAGTCTTCCCACCGGCCATCTCGCGCAGCAATCGATCCAAAGAGTCCGCTGGTGGAACGGCTTTGAGCTCGCCCGGAAACTCCTCAGACTTGAAGCGAACCTGCCCCCATCGAGTAGAGGTCAATACAGGGCCGAGGGCCACAGAAAACCCCTTCCGCTCCGGGTCAAAATGAGATAACTCCCCCGACCACCGAAACGCAATTCGCCGAGCGAGCGCACGGTTCCCAGCACGACGGTCATCGCGCGCTCGATTCACCTGAAAGAGGCGGTCGTCATGTCCAGGATCATGGTGCCCTTCTCCATAAATCGAGGGCCAGTCAGGCGGATAGCCCTCCAATGCTTCAAGAAACCCTTCGATAGCGATCGCATCGTCAAGTAGCTGAATATCACCGGGGAGAGCGGCAGCGAATTCAGAAAGCGCCACGACTTGAATGGGGCTGATCCCCAGATCCTCCTGAGCGCCCGCCGAGGAAGCTGGATAGAGGATGGAGAGGATGAGCAGAACGAACAACGGGGGCATGGCCACTACCGCTATCCGACGGGGGCCTGGGAAAAGGCCTGCGCAAATGCCCTTTCAAGTCCTTGCACGGAAGGGTGATCGGCCTGTAAGACCCCGGCGTCCAGTAGCACTGCCACACGTGGAGCGGGGTCGAGTCGACGAAGGGCCCCTTGGGTCAGCCCCTGCATCTTCAACGCCTTCTCATAGGTCCCGAGCCACGCCTCAACTACCACGCGCAATCCGGCATCCTCCGGCTTCATCTTGCCCATCCTCACTTGCTGAAGAAGCTTGATGATCGGATCAGATTGCGCAATGGTATTCATCGCACGCTGAAACAGTTCTTCCACATCCATGACGGTTGCCTAGTTCGATGAACAGGAGCCAGGTCCACGAGGATCGCCGCAGCTGCCGCAGGACCCACCAGATCCGGCACCGGGAGATGCCCATCCTCCAGTCGCGCCAACCCCGAACGAAGAGATCTGCTGTTCCAACTTCGTGGCCTGACATTTCGGGCATGCGGCTTCATCCGACCGGCGGATCAACAGTTCAAACCGATGTTTACATTCGCTACAGACATATTCGAAGATAGGCATGTCACACGCTCCTTGTTAGGGGCCATTATAAAATTCCCCTGTCCAGATCGCAATGAGAGGCACCTATGCATCGTGAGGAACAATCCTTCAACCTCCGGTTCAGCGTGGAGGCCAGCTTCCCTGATGATTACGAAGGGGACGAGGATCAGCGCGCTTGGACAGGCGAATGGGAAGCGCGTATCAAACCGGACATTCTCAAGATGGTCTTCGAGTCACTACGCCGTCAACCTGGCTGGGCAGCGCACATTCGCAATCGGGGGAAATCCGCCGAGGACGAAATTGAAGTCGTCGTTGAAAAAGACTTCGGCAAACCTCAACCATTCAAGATCTAGCGCATGCAGCAGGAAAGAGACATCAGGCTCTATCTCCACGTACCGCTCTGCCGCCAGCGCTGCCACTTCTGTGCCTTCTACTTGGAGATCGCCACGCCAGCTCGCATCGACGCCTACCTTTCAGCGCTCGAACGTGAACTGGCCCTCTATCGCCAGCAGAATCTCCTTGCTGGACGAGCGTTTCAGAGCATCTACTTCGGGGGGGGGACACCCACGGTGATTCCAGGTCTTAGGCTGGCTGCACTTTTAGGCCATATTCGAAACATCTATACCGTCGCGCCGGATGCCGAAGTGACCGTTGAAGCTCATCCCTCTACGGTCACACTTGCTGATTTGAGAGCCCTCGCCAAATCCGGCTTCAATCGGGTCAGTCTGGGAGCTGAATCCATGGCTCCCCAAGACTTCATTCCAATTGGCCGCCCTGGCACGGTATCCGAAACCGAGCAGGCAGTCGAACATGCCCGAACTGCGGGATTTTCAAATATCAATCTCGACCTCATGTACGGTCTGCCTGGACAAAGTCTTGTGTCGTGGACAACCACCGTACAATCGCTTCTTCAACTCAATCCAACTCATATCTCTTGTTATGCCCTCACCGTTGAAGACGACACCAAGCTGGCGCACGATATTGCCAGGGGACTGGTCCCTGCACCGGATGAAGTGCTTCAAGTTGAGATGGAAGCGGCAGCCGAAACGGTGCTGACACAAGCCGGCTTTACTCGCTACGAAGTTTCCAACTACGCCAGGCCCGGTTACGCCTGCCGCCATAATTTGCTCTATTGGACCGACGGCGACTACCTTGGCCTCGGCCCCAGCGCACAGTCCTACGTGGCCGGATGCCGATTCGGCAACATTGCACATCTCGACACCTACACAAGCCAGCTGGAGAGGAATCAACTTCCAGTGACAGATCGCCAGCGGCTCAGCGTCGAGGACCAACGACGCGATGCCCTGATCTTCGGCTTGCGTCTCTTGAACGGTGTCCCCAACTCACTGCTTGCTGATGAACCAGGCCACCGGAAAATCCTCGCCAAACTCCTGGCAAAGGGCCTTATTATTGAGGACGGTTCCCGGACCAGGCTGACCCCGTTGGGCCGCCGCTTTGCCGACAGCGTGGCATCAGACCTGTTCTGACCTAATCCCCCGCGCCCAACCATTGACAAGGAACCAGACGGAAAGAGACACTATAGGTCTACACGCGAGGTGACCAATGCCCGTCAACATGGATCCAACAAAGAAGCGCAAGTCCGGCCAAGCGGAACCGACCGTAGCCTCACAGCCGGTCATCGAACCCACAGAAGCTGCGCCGCTCGCGTTTGGCACCGAAACCCATGCTGATCGAGAGAAGGATCTGGCCGATGCCGAGTGGAAGAATTTGTGGGATGCCACTGAAGTGATCGATATGGATAAGGTGTGACCAGCGCCGATCAAGCCGGAAGAAAATAGAAGGCAATTGCCAGCATCGCGTAGACCCCGACCAGCATGGCGCCTTCCATCCAGTTTGACTCCCCGTCGATCGCGACGAAACCCACAACAAACACCGAGATCGTCACCGCCGCGACTTCGAACGGCGTAAAGATCAAGTCCAGCGGGGTACCGAAGAGATAGCTCGCAAAGACCAGCACCGGCGCGACTAAGAGAGCAATTTGCAGACTTGACCCTACGGCAATCCCATAGGCCAGATCCATTTTATTCTTCATCGCCATGAGCACCGCTGTCGAATGTTCCGCAGCATTGCCGACTAGCGCCACCAGAATCACGCCGACGAAGACCTGCGTTAAGCCCAGCTTATGCGCAGTCGGCTCAATGGCACCGACCAACAGTTCGCTCATCACGGCGATCAAGGTCGTCACCACAGTCAAGACCGCCACCGACATACGGAAGCTCCAAGGCTTCTCGCCCAGATCTTCCGCGTCATGTGATTCCCCTGCATACAGATGGCGATGGGTCTTCAGGGAGAACATGAGGCTGAGCCCATACATCACGAAGAGCACGATGGCGATCTCCAGGCTCAACTCCCGTTCGATCGTCACGCCCCGATCCGCGGCGGTGAAATGAAACAGCGCGGGTATGATCAAACCGACCGCCGCCAACAGGAGCAGGCTGGATCCCATCCCTGCCGCCGTTTGGTTGAACTTCTGCCGTTCAAACTTCAATCCCCCGGCAACCATTGATGCCCCGAGAACCAGCAGGACGTTACCGAGAATGGAACCAGTGAGTGACGCTTTGACCACATCATGGAGCCCCTCACGAAGTGCGGCGAGTGCTATGATCAGCTCCGCGGCGTTCCCCAGTGAGGCATTTAACAGACTGCCGATCCCGGCACCGACATGCGATGTGAGATGCTCGGTCGCGCGGCCCAACATCCCGGCGAGCGGAACAATCGCGAAAGCGGACGCGGCAAAGACATAGAGCGGATCAGCCTTGACGACCTCAAGGGCAATCGCCGTCGGAATGAACACAAGCAATACATCGAGCCACGACGTAAAGATTTTTTTCATGGGCGAAACCTAACATGAGTCTCTGTGAATGTCGATGAACGGCACCCCATTAACCGATGCCTTGTTCTACCCCTTTCATCTCTGCCATGAGCAGACGTTGCGATGCCTCCTCGCGCGGTTTCACCGAGTCCACTTTCGCGATTACATGGCGATCCAGCTCAGTCCGTTCTCAGGGACCACCGCCTATGCCGATCGCATGGGAGGAATATTTCCAGAATTGTTGACCACCGGAAGGCTCGTTCAAGGTCACAACGTCAGCGGCCCTCTGAGCGAGGCCAGCCGGATCTCCATCGACCGTGACTTGGCCGATATTCGGTGGCGGACTATTTTCCATGGAGCGCTTCGGGAGAACCGGCGCTTTCAGCGAGGTCTCTTCGATCCCACCCATGCCGTCACGATCGGCCGAGATGTCTGGCCAGGCCCTGCCGCGCTGCTTCGGCTCATGGACGAGCACTTTCTCCACCAACCGTTCACCGTCAAGGCCGTACAAGAGCTAAGCTGCGAACGGCTGCGCGGAGATGACGCCTTTTGTTTCGAGTATGGTCTGGCATTGGTCAAAACCGCCGCGGCCCAGTGCTATACAATGCACCTCGCCCATACCCTCCAGGTGACAACGGCAACCGATTCGCCCGCACATTTTCAGCTGTTCAGCCGGACGCTCGAACGAGAACACGAACAGCTTCCGAACCATCTTATAATCAGGACCGGGTATTAACCTCCTCCCACGACTCTGCTACACTTTTCGGCCATGGCGAAACCATCCTTTCCGTTGACCACCCCTGACATCACCGAAGAGACCGGGACAGGCACCGGCGACGGCCTCGAATCCCGGGTGATTGTCTACAATTGCGACTGCCATACCTACCAGCAGGTGATTAGCCTCCTGTGCAAGTATGTGCCGGGCATGACCTCATCACACGCCTTTGAACTCGCGTATCAAATCGATCATGAAGGAGAAGCGATGGTCTTTGAGGGGGAGACACAGCAAGCCGAACAGATTGCGTCAGGGCTCGCAAGCGGAGGGCTTCGAGTGGCGGTGCAGTAGGTCACGTACCCGCGCGGGACGGAGCTGCGCTACTTGGCTTTCCGTTTCGCCGGTTGCTTTGCGACTTTCTTGGCAACAGATATCGCAGCCTTGCTGCTTTCACCGGCTTGGTGGGTTTGGCTGCCTTCGCGGGCTTTTCCGGCTTGGCTGCTTTCACCGGCTTCGCCGCCAAAGCGGGTTTCGCCGGTGCACCGGGTTTTGTGGGAGGCTGCTTGCCCGACTTGGCTGACTGCCGGCTGGATCTCGACGATCCTGATTTCACCGGTATCGGCATGGCGGCATACACTTTATTGATCTTCGTCAGCTGATCCGGGTTCATCACCCGTACTTGATACAGCTCAAACAGTTTCCCGATGGCTTTCTGATCGCCCCGCTTCGCCGCATTTAACAGCTTACGGCGTTGGTTCATTTCTTCTTCTTCAGTATGGGAGGCAGCGCGTCGTTCCATTCTACTCCATCCTCTTCTAGCATCCCTTCAAACAGACAACAGGCCTGCCGAACAGCTAAAAACTCGCGGAACTATATCAGAAATCACATGAATGTTGAAACAGGCTGCACGCACCATACAATTCAGGCTCCAGAGGCACGCCAGACGCCCTTGTCTCCCTCGGGACAGGAAGAGACTCTTCCCCATTGAGCCCCGTCAAACCCGGTAGGTATAATCGCTCCACTACATTCACAGGAGAATCCACCATGTCCATGCATACACCCCCTCAATCGACTGTCGCCGATGACCCCAAAGCCCGCGAGGTCATGCGGCAAGCATTCGAAAAGACTGCCCGCTGGCCGAAAGATTTTAACGGCTTCACTGCTGATCTGACCGTGAATATCAACGGGAAGGTGACCACCGGTCCCGTCATGGTGAAGGGCCCCCGTGAGGTGTCGGTGCAACTTGGAGATGCCGACGTACAAAAATGGGCTCAGGAGCAGCTCGGAATGATCGCCGTCCACCGCGGCCCCCGAAGCTTCGAAGAATCAGACGGCAAGTACTCTCTCACGATGGAAGAGGATGGCCACCCCTTCGGCACCAAGCTCGATATCCACGGATCGAACTCCTTCTACCGGATCAAAGATAACCGCATCACCCAAATTAACCGCAAGATGGCCCATCCGGGCATGACTCCCTTTGCCTTCTCAATCAACGTCGAAGAAAATTCCGTCACGCAGGATCAGAAGAACCTGACCACCAAATATACCGTCTATTACTACTCCCCCACTGACGGGAAGTTGAACAACGTCGAGAGCTTCACCGACACGCATGTGCGGGTGGGAGCGGCTGATCTTCCCGCCACCCGCCGCATCATTGCATTTGAAAACGGCCAGGTCATCGTCAAAAACTTGACCTTCACGAACCACAAGTTGCTCTAGCCCCCTATTCCCGCCCGCTCCCCGCTTGGGGAACGGGCGGGACATCGACGGGCATACTGCCATGGATCTGAGAACCTCATTCCCACGAAGCATGCGGGTTACACTCGCGGGCTATGTCCATCTCGCACGCATGATCGACAAATGCCGCGCGGTCCTCGCCGGCACGGAAGGCGAGTATATCTATCCTTGCCCAATGGACTATCGTGTATTGGAGTTCGCCGGGCTCACAGATACGCAGTTCACGGAAGCGGTGAAGAATCATCCGAGCGATGAAGGCATCGTCGATTGGTTCAGGCAAACTGCGACACCACGCTCAGCAACCGAACTCGAAGACTTTAATCAGAAGCTGTTGGCGCGCGGCCCCAGTTCTCCTGAAAGCCTGGAGAAATTCAAGAAATACCGGGACGCCGTGGATCCGTCACGGACCGATCTGACCGCCTGGTCCGATCTGCAAGATTTGGAAGAAGGGCGAAACGTGCCGCGACGAACTGTGACCACCTAACCGACGCCGAGCCAGAGGACACCGCAACATGAACATGACAACCGCGATCTATGCGTGCCTGCTGGCCGGATTGACCAGCGCCGGCTGCGAAACCGAGCAGCTCTTGCTCCAAAAGAGCGCCTTGACCACTGAGCTGCGCAAGGAGACCACCACCGGCATGGCGCTGCCCGCTGGTTGCCCGACGCTTACTAAATCTCTTCCCGCCACCCAAACCAGCCTGACGGTCTCCTACATCGAGCCAACGAAGAGTCAGAATGGCGGCCTGCTCACTGATCTCGCCTACACCACGATCTACCTGAGCGCCAAGGGCTCTCCAACAACTGCCATTCGCGTGTGGACCAACGACCCACGCGGCGGAGCGCAGGTCACCATCAGCGATATTCCTGTGACCGCATCCGAGATAGGCTTGTGCGTCACCGCAACCAATTGGGCGGGGAAAGAATCGTTGTCGGCCTCGACCACGCCGTAGGACGCCCTCAAAACGGTTGGTCTCGTGGCATCCTTCAAGAACCTCGAATGTGAGATATCTTCAGGAGCGGCTCGATAGGAAAGCCGACCCTCTGCATTACTTGCCCTTCTCTCGTTTCGCAGCTTTTTTCTCTGCCATCGACTTAGCCGGTTTCTTCTTCGTCTCTTTTTTCTTGTCCTGACCTTTGCCCATGATGATGCTCCTTGTTGGGTTAAATGCCCTGCCTACTTGTAACCTTCCCCGCTCGTCCCACCGCCGAACCCGCCCCAGTTGCCGCCGAAGCCTCCCTGCCCTGTGCCCCAATACTCGCCACGTTGAATGCGGCGATAGGGATGTCGCAGGTCCGGACGGCTGATCCACCAGAAGAAGGACATCGCACCAAGACTCGTAAAGAGAGTGATCCAAAAGCCGACGCCTTTGAAATGATGCTTCGGTAACGTCCCGACCCGCACCTCTTGAGCCGGAGTCGCGAGCGCCACCACGGTCCGGTACAGGCCTTCACCGAAATGCCCGAGCTGAATTGCGGGAAGCAATGTGCCGCCGCCGACGTCGGTCATGATCGTCGGTGTGATAATGGGGAGCATCTGGCGCCCCAACGTCATCGCCGCCTGCCGCTCTTCGACGGAGACCAGTACCATCACTCCGTGTTCTTGCTGCGCCGATCCGATTCCCCATTTTCCGTAGAGAGCCGCGGCATATTCGTTGGCCGAGAGAAACGGCTTAATCGACGGCACGGTGACCACGACCATCTCCACCCCGGTCTTCCGCTCAAGATCCTGACAGACGGAACGAATCCGTTCTTTCCATTCCGCATCCAGCACGCCGGCGTGATCGCTGACATACCCCATTGGGCCGGGCAACGGCGCACGTTCCTTCGGGCGATCATAGAGAGCCCCGTGCGCAGCTCCGATCACAACGAGCCACAACAGGCTCACCAACGCCATCGCGGAAATGAATTTCCTCGGTAGGCCGATCACGCCTGCTCCTGCGTCAGTCGAGCTTCCACGGATTGCACCAGCCGTTCAAAACTCTCAAGATACCGCTCCATGAGCCGTGGCACTTCCTTCTGCCCCGGAGAAATCTGCCCGCGCTTGAGCAACCAGGCGTCGCGCAGGCCCGATAGATCGAGAGACAAGAACGTTTCGAAATCCTTCAAGAGCGGCTCACCTTGCGACAACACCGGTCGCCCCACCAACCGCTGCACCCCGCGCAGACAAGGCAGCATCGCCGTCAACGACAGCGGCAGGAGAATCGTAATGGCTTCTTCCGTCCCCCCGCCTTCGATAAAGCGCTGGCGCACGCGCAACAGATTCCCCCGCAAACTTTGCAACACTTCGGCAAGGAGGTGGCGCTGATCGACTTTGAATCCGACGAACGGATCCTGGCCGGCAAGGAGCCTATGGTGCTCCTGAATTTCCAGATACTCGAGGGGAAATACCCGTGACATCGCCGGCAAGTCGGCCTGTGTCACAAACAGCGGCACGACAATCTGTTCCTTGGCCCACCGGCGATGCAGCGCACTATATTTTTTTAGTTGGTCCGCCTTGGTGGATTTCACGACCAGGACAATATTCAGATTCGAGCGTCCAGGCAGAAACTCGCCACGTACTGCGCTGCCATACAGCAGCACGCCATCGAGTGAGTCGCCATACACCCGCTGCACGTCCTTCACATAGGCCCGCAAGTGCTGCTGATACTCATCCGGCAGTCCGTCGATCACCCATTCGCTACCCGCCATCGTGTAACCTCGTCATTCCTGCTGCCGTATTCCTGGCAAACGGATCCGGCAGAAATCCTGCTGCCATGACTCGATCGATCAATGAAAACGGCGGCGATTGCCGCAGACCCGCAGTCGTCGACAAGACGCGATACCGCAGCCGTGAATTCCGATCCAGCGTGCGGAAGACCCGGTTGCGAAGAAACCCGATGACGGGATTCGCTGTGTTCCAGAATAAGACCTGTTCATCCGCCAATCGTTGCAACATGGTAACCTGGGGACGCCGGGCATCCTCGTAGATTTTCAACTTCGCGGCAGAGAAGTTCTGCTCAGCCAGACACTTCGGCAATAGATCTCCCAGGGTCATCGCGTCGACCATCGCTTGCATGCGGCCTTGGGACGCGTGCGGATTCATGGCATGAGCCGCATCGCCGATCAGCACCGCTCCGTCCGCCACCCAGGTCGGTATCCGCACACGCCCGGTCGGCATGAACGCCGTCTGACTCCAATCCTTCAATTGCAGAAACAACGGCTTGAGCGTGGGATCGATGGCCGTCCAGGCCTCCTGCAAAGCCGGAAGGCCTTGCGCCTTGATGCGGTCATAGGTACCGGTTGGAATCATATAGAAGCAATAGACCTTATCACCGGCCGCCGGAAACAGTCCGAGAATCGTTTTTTTACCGACGTAATACTTGGCTTCGGTGATTGGCAGCGGAGAGTCCAGAATCGCGATCAGATACCCCTGCGGATAGAGATGCACATCCGCCGGAATCTGCAGAGCCTGCCGGACCTTGGAAAAAGCGCCATCGGCCCCGACGACCACCTTCGCACGAATAGTGACCTCTTCACCACCGCGCGTCGCGGTCAGACCGCTCACCTGCGTCCCCTCCTTCACCAGACTCACAAAGCTGGCCCCATACCAGAGCGCAACCGACGGTTCGGCCTGGATCGCATCGAGGATGGCGTGGTGCGCCACATTCGGTAACGTCACGACGGCATGGTTGTAGGGCGCGGGCAACTCTCCGTAGTCGATCGTGCACAACCGTTCGCCACCTGCGCGGCAGAAATGAAACTTGCGGATCGGCCTGGTCGAGTCCACCGGCAACTTCTTGAGCAATCCCAATCGATCGAGAACTTGCTGACCGTTCGGCTGAAGAATCTCTCCACGTAGCCCCTGCGGCGGGCCGGAAGCCTGCTCCAGGACGATCGTCTTGATCCCCTGCTGCGCCAGCGCGAGTGCCAGCACGGCGCCTCCGCCGCCGGCCCCGACCACGGCAATGTCTGTGTCTACAATGGTCCCTGCCACGTGTGTCCCGCTTATGGTTTCCAGAGATGGTAGCGCTGCTGATCGTTCCACATCGTCAAGAACTTCTGTTTCGCCTGAGCCGTAATTGCGTGATCTCGTATTACATCCAGCCGCTCGTCATTGTAACGATTCCCGCTGCCGGTATGGTTCATCGATCCGGAGGCGTTGATCTCGTCATCGATCACCACTTGCTTGAGATGCATCAGCCCGTCGTGTTGATTGACGAGAATGGGAATGCCGGCCAGGTGCAAGGTCTCGACGGCGGTCTTTTGCTTCTGATCGTCGAGCCTCTGCCGATCGGTAATGACGCGCACATCCAGACCGCGCTTCTTCGCCTCAACCAGGCCTTTCACGGCCAGTGGCGAAGTCAGCCCATACACGGCCACGTAAATATAGCGCGAGGCATGATCGTAGATCTTCGACAGTTTCGTGAGCGGCTCATCTTCGGGTGCGTAATATACTTCGATACTCGTAGCCCGGGCTGCATTACTCACGCCTCCCACGAGACAGACAATTGACAGCCCACACCGAAGAAGAGATTGGCAGAAGGCTGGCCAGCACCGCCGTATCATTCGACTTCAAATAGATCTCGAAAGTGATCGTCGGACGCGTCCCAGGCCCGAGCGGAATGAGCACTGAGCCAGCCGCGCAGGAAGGCTTTCTGGCCGGGTGTCAGCTGCTGTTTGATCTGATGCGAGCGTCCTTGAAGCGGCTGAAGAAATCCCACCCGCTTTTGAAAATCCAGCGTGGCGGTGCGGACATACACCCCGGTATACATCGACGGCTTGTCGTCCTCCCCCTCTCCCTGAATCCAAACCGACAAAAACTTCTCTAACTGCAACCCGGCGCTATCCATGGCCGGGTCGGTTTCGTGAAACAGTTCTTGCTCGGACTCCTTGAGAGGGGTTGCTTCAAGGGCACGAAACATGAAATTTTGCTTCCACATCGACGACTCCTCCGAGAGGGTCGCATACTGTATGGGGAGCCGAATGAAAGTCAAGCAACGTGCCAGGCCGGCGTTGCCTTGACAAGGGCGGAGACTCTTTGTTAACGTCCTGAAATTCCTTAATCTCTAGGCCAACTTGGGAGAATCCATGCAGGTCAAGGTCAATGGGAAATCCGAGGACATCCAGAGCGGCAGCGTCCTCGATTTGCTCACGCTCAAGAAGATCGATCCGCAGATGGTTGCGGTCGAGGTCAATGACAAAATGATCGATCGGGAACATCTCGCCACCACCACCCTCAAAGAGGGCGATCTGGTCGAATTCCTCTTTTACATGGGAGGAGGCCGGTGACGATGATTATGCATAAAGAAATTACCGAATTGATCGGCAAGACACCGCTTGTCCGGTTGAACCGGCTGTCCAAACCGGGCTCGGCGACGATCTACGGCAAGGTGGAGTTTTTCAATCCTGGCGGCAGCGTCAAGGATCGGATCTGTCTCAACATGATCAATGAGGCGGAACGGCAGGGAAAGCTGAAGCCGGGCGGCACCATTGTTGAGCCGACCAGCGGCAACACCGGCATCGGCCTGGCGCTGGTCTCAGCCGTACGCGGCTATAAGCTCATCCTCGTCATGCCCGAAAGCATGAGCATGGAGCGGGCGAGCCTGCTGTCCTCCTACGGTGCACAACTGGTCCTGACCCCCGCTTGGGAAGGGATGAAGGGTTCGATCAAGGAGGCCGAAAGCATCCTGGCCCAGAACCCGAGCTACTTTATGCCGGATCAGTTTTCGAATCCGGCAAATCCGGCGATGCACCGGATGACCACGGCTCCTGAAATCCTGGATGCCCTGGATGGGAAGATCGACGCATTCGTCGCGGCAGTCGGCACAGGTGGGACGATTACAGGCTGCGGAGAACTGTTCAAGGAGAAGAACCCGAATGTGCAAGTAATCGCGGTGGAACCGGCTGGTTCCCCGGTCTTATCCGGTGGCGATCCGGGCCCTCATAAGATTCAAGGCATCGGGGCCGGGTTCATTCCCAAAGTCCTGAACCGGAAAATCCTCGACCGCGTGATTACCGTGACGGACGATGAGGCCTATCAAACGGCCAAGCAGCTGTCGAAGAAAGAAGGCTTGCTGGTCGGCATTTCAGCCGGAGCGAATGTCTTCGCCGCTCAAAAAGTTGCCGAGGAGCTTGGCCCTGGCAAGAATGTCGTGACGATCTTGTGCGACACAGGCGAGCGCTATATCAGCATCGAGAAGTATTTCAACATCTGATGGTTGATCAAGGAGGGATGCTCAAATATAGACACCCAACAAGGCCGCAGGCGAGAAGAAACCGGAAGCGTACCCTCCGGGGTACGTTGAGGATTTTTCGAGCCGAGAACGAAGTTGGGGGCTATTTTCAGCATCCCGTGGAATATGGAATTCACTGAAGAGCAAATAAACCGCTACAGCCGGCACATCCTGCTTCCTGAAGTGGGCGGCAAGGGACAGAAGAAGATCGCGAAGGCGAAGATTCTCCTCGTCGGTGCCGGAGGCTTGGGTTCACCCGCTGCGCTCTATCTGGCAGCAGCCGGCGTGGGGACAATCGGCTTAATCGACAGCGATGTGGTGGACCTGACGAACTTGCAGCGGCAGATCCTGCACCACACCTCCGATATCGGCCGTCCTAAAGTCGTCTCCGGGAAGGAAAAAATCGCGGCGTTGAATCCCGACGTCAACGTGAAGACCTACGAGGAGCGCCTGACCGCCGGAAATGCGCTCAAGATTTTCAGCGAATATGATGTCATCATCGACGGCGTCGACAACTTCACGGCCAAGTTCCTGATCAACGATGCCTGCTTCTTTGCCGACAAACCGCTGATCCATGGCGGGATCCTTCGCTTCGACGGCCGCGTGACGACAATTGTGCCGAAGAAGTCGGCCTGCTATCGTTGCGTTTTCAAGACGCCGCCGCCGGCGGGCCTGGTCGCTTCCTGCCAGGAAGCGGGTGTCATCGGCGTATTGGCAGGGATCATTGGAACGATCCAGGCAACCGAAGCCTTGAAACTCATTCTCGGCATCGGACGGCCATTGACGGATCGACTGTTGGACTTCGATGCCAAAAAGACACTCTTCCGTGAGATCAAGGTGAAGCGCAACCCTCACTGCGCACTCTGCGGTGACCACCCGACGATTACCGAGCTGTTTGACGATGGAGATCCGTTTGCAGGCTGTGCCGTTCGTCCCTAGTGTTTAACTTTTTATGTATGATGGTGTCGCAATGACCAAGATGAAAGCCCTCGTGTGCCGGGAATGCGGGAAAGAATATCCCACAAAAGCGATCCACGTCTGTGAGATGTGTTTCGGCCCCCTCGAAGTGAAATACAACTACGAGGAAATCAAGAAATCGATTTCGCGCAAGAAGATCCAAGAGGGTCCTCACAGCATGTGGCGCTATATCGACCTGCTTCCGGTCGAGGGTACGAACTTCGTCGGGCCCCATGCCGGATTGACGCCGTTGGTTCGCGCCAAGAATCTCGGCGCCTATCTCGGCCTCGACGAGCTCTACATTAAGAATGATACGGTCAATCATCCGACACTCTCTTTCAAGGATCGCGTGGTCGCCGTCGCGCTGACACGGGCTCGCGAGTTGGGATTCGAAACCGTCGCCTGCGCCTCGACCGGCAACCTGGCAAATTCCGTATCCGCCCATGCTGCAGCCGCCAACCTTCATTGCTACGTCTTCATCCCGGGAGATTTGGAAGCCGCGAAGGTGCTGGGCAACCTCATCTATAAACCCCATGTGGTCGAGG
>WBZP01002755.1_pt1 | contig 19852 bp, 17 predicted proteins | sample 5204301 | NCBI WGS metagenome assembly WBZP01 (sample SAMN12412401, study PRJNA552823) | activated sludge metagenome | isolation source: activated sludge from nitrification reactor of wastewater treatment plant... | place: USA: Pennsylvania | collected 2017
TATAGGAACCGCTTGATGCTGGCCAAACTGACCCAATCCGCCGCGCCGCTCAGTGCCGCCGCGCTCGAACAGGCGAGCCATGCCCTGCTGGTCCTGCCGTTCGCGAAAAAGCTCGACGGCCTCGGCGACGTGCCCGGCATCGCGCGCCTGTCCGCCGCGCTGAAGCGCCGCGACATGAAGGTCGAAGAACTGGCCAAGTCGCCGGTCAGCGTGAACCTGGCCTCGGGCGGCCTGGCAAGCTACGTCATGCTCGACGGCGGCAAGAACGCCTTCGAGCGGCAGAGCGTGCTGCGCCGCGCGCTGGCGCCGCTCATGGAGGAGCAGCCGCAGGAACTGGTGCTGGGGCTCTTCGGCAGCGCGGAGGCGCGGCGCGAGAATGCGCGCGAGGCGCTCTATGTCGCCTGGGCGAACGGCGTGCGCCTGCCGACGCGCCGCAAGAAGCCCGTGCCGCGCCCGCTGGCGCGCATCCGCCTGCACGGCGCGCGCGATGCCGAGGGCTTCGCCGAGATCGCCGCCGTGGCCGAGGCCAACGCCCTGGCGCGCACGCTGACCGCCCTGCCGCCGAACGAGCTGACGCCGGACGCCTACCGCCTGCGCCTGCGCCTGCTGGCGCGCGCCAATGGCTGGGGGTTCGAGGAGTTCGACATGCGGCGCTTGCGCCGCATGGGGGCGGGGGCCTTCGTCGCCGTGGCGCAGGGCAGCCGTCCCGAGGACGCCGCCATCGTGCACCTCTCGTGGAAGCCGAAGCGCGCCAAGGGGCATCTCTCGCTGGTCGGCAAGGGCATCTGTTTCGACACCGGCGGACACAACCTCAAGCCGGCGAAATACATGTCCGGCATGCACGAGGACATGAACGGCTCGGCGGTCGCCCTGGGACTCATGCAGGCGCTGATCCGGCGAGGCACGCCGCTTGCCATCGACGCCTGGCTGGCGATCGCCCAAAACCACCTTTCGCCCGAGGCCTACAAGCAGAACGACATCGTCACCGCCCTCGACGGCAGCACGATCGAGGTGGTGCACACCGACGCCGAAGGGCGCATGGTGCTGGCCGACACGCTGGCCCTGGCCACGGGGGCCAAGAACAAGGGCCGCGCCAAACCGGACCTGGTCGTCGACTTCGCCACGCTCACCGGCAGCATGGGCTACGCCTTGGGCAGCCGCTATTCCGGCGTCTTTGCCACGTCTTCCGAGCTGGCGCACCTGGCCGTCGCCGCGGGCGAGGCGAGCGGCGAGCGCGTCTGCATCTTTCCGCTCGACGCCGACTACGAGGCGGGCCTCGAGAGCAAGGTGGCCGACATCAAGCAGTGCACGCTCGACGGCGAGGCAGACCACATCCTCGCCGCGCGCTTCCTCAAGCGCTTCACCCACGACGCCGCCTGGCTGCACATGGACCTCTCGGCCTCGAGCTGCAGCGGCGGCCTGGGCGCGGTCGGCACGGATCTCACCGGCTTCGGCGTGGCCTGGGGCGTCGAATTCATCGAGCAATGGCTGTCCTGGCATACCGCGCCGGCCGTGCCGCGCCGGCGCGCCGCCCGGCTCGGATGACAGCGCCACTCGCTTAAGTTATTCTTGACCGGAAATGCGGCGGAGCGGGCTCCGCCGGCAAGGGCAACGCAGGCAACCCCGGAACCGTACGCGCCATGCTGGGCATCTTCTCCTCCAAATCAAACCATCCTCTCGCGGACGCCAAGGAAGCCAAGCGGGTCTTCGACGAGTTGTCGGTGCGCGAAGCCGGGGTCGCACTCGACGAAGTGTGCGGCTGGCTGGAGTCGGTGGTCGGCGACGAGCTGTTCAAGCTGTCGGACCGGCTGGCCCTCGTTTCGCAGCTGGACGAGGCGGCGCAGCCCCACGCGCGCAAGCTGGGGCGCGACTATCTCACCTCGCCGCGCCTGGGGCGCCAGCAGGAATACAAGCTGTGGCAGGCCAACCACGATTTCTGGGCGCAGCTCGGCAATGCCTACGACGCCTGCCTCGCCCGATACACGGCCCAGGAGAAGGGCGGCGAGGCGATCAAGGCGGAGGTGCCGCGCCTCATCGCCCGCATGCTGCGCGCCTACTCGGCGCGGCTGAAGTGGGACCAGTTCCGCTATGGGCCGATCGCCGCCGAGCTGTGGCAGCGCATGGGCCGCGCCTTTCTCGTTGCCGAGCAGGGCAAGTTCTCGCGCCAGGCGCTCACCCCCTACGCCGCCATGCCCGGCGAGAGCACGGTCGAGTATGAATATCTGAAGGCGCTGGTGTTCCAGGCCTCCAGCATGGACAGCCTGCTGCCGCTCGAGATCGAGATCGCCGAGCGCTTCATCGCCCACTATCTGCCGCAATTCGTGTTCACCGCCGAGGTGCGGCCGGACAACGTCTATTGGGTGGATGCCGACAAACCGGCGCCACCGAAACGGCTCGCCGTGCTGCCGCAGATCGCGCCCAGCCTGCGCTTCTTCAGCGCCGGCCCGGCCTTGGCCAAGCTGGAGGCCATGCTGAGGCAGGTCGAGCGCGGCGAGGTGCCGGCCGAGGTCAACCTCGGCGGCCAGTATTCCGCGCGCATCGTGCTGCCGGTGCTCAAGCACCTGACCATGTACTGGGCGCCCAAGCCGCCGATGCGCTCGCATGACCGCCATCGCGTCAAGTCGCGCCTGACCGTGGTGAACGGGCTGGCGAACACCCATGCGCGCCTGTCCGACAAGGGCGGCGACAGCAGCGAGGCCTGGGTGGTGGACGACGTCAGCCTGGGCGGCATGGGCGCGCAGGTTCCGCTCGGCGCCAACGACTGGGTGCGCATCGGCGCCCTCGTCGGCATGCAGCCGGAGGGCGGCAGCAACTGGCTGGTCGGCGTCATACGCCGCTTCAGCCGCGAGACGCCGACGCAGGGGGCGGTGGGCATCGAGACCCTGTCGAAGTCGCCGCTGGCGATCGCAGGCGATCTGGGCGGCATGGACTGCAACGCCATCCTGCTCGACACCCTGCATACCGGCGACACGGTGCGCGTGATCCTGCCAAGCGCCGCCTTCGAGCCGGCGATTCCCCTCGTCTTCGCCTGGCAGGGCCGCTCGGCCCGGCTCGATCCGATCGAGCAACTGGAGACCGGGGTCGACTTCGACCTCGGCCTCTATCGCGTTGCGCCTCCCAATTGAAACCTTCCCCCCAGCCCCCTTTCCGAGGAAGGGGGTGACGGCTGTTCGCAGGCTGGCGCCTGCTCCCCGCTGACTTCGAGCTATTTCGGCCGGATGGCCGACTTCGGCCTGAAGGCCTTGATGACGGCCTCGTTCGTCTCGACGTAGGGTCCGCCGATGAGGTCGATGCAGTAGGGCACCGCGGCGAAAACGCCATCGAGCGTTTCCTTGATCGCCTTGGGCTGGCCGGGCAGGTTGAGGATCAGCGTTTTTCCCCGCACCACGCCGACCTGGCGCGAGAGGATCGCGGTCGGCACGTATTTCAGGCTGACCCGCCGCATCTGTTCGCCGAAGCCGGGCAGCACCTTGTGCGCCACGGCCAGCGTGGCCTCCGGGGTCACGTCGCGCGGCGCCGGGCCGGTGCCGCCGGTGGTCATGACCAGATGGCAGCCGACCGCATCGGCCAGTTCGACCAGGGTGCGCTCGATCAGCGGCTGCTCGTCGGGAATGAGCCGGTTTTCCATGCGCCATGGCGAGGCCAGTGCGGCACCGAACCACTCGCGCAGGGCGGGAATGCCCTGGTCCTCGTAGACGCCGCCCGAGGCGCGGTCGGAAATCGAGACCAGTCCGATCAGCAGTTCTTCATTCATGGTCGAGCTCCCTCAGCATGCGGAAAAGTTCGCGAAAGGCGCGCGGCGGGCGCTGCTCCGCCTGCTCCTTGAGGGCATTGCGCCGCAACTGGCGCAGGCGCGTCAGGTCGGCGCCGGGGTGCGCCGCGCCGATCTCGGTCAGCACCGACTCGTCCTCCAGCAGCCGCTCGCGCAGGCGCTCGATGCGATGCTGGCGCGCGTTCTCCTCCGCGTTGGCGCCGGCAAGGGCGTCGAGCGCGGCGCGGATTGGCGCCGGATCGGCGTCGCGCATCAGGCGGCCGATGTACTGCAGTTGGCGGCGGCGCGCCTCGTGCGTCTTCAGCCGTTGCGCCTCCGCCACGGCGCTGCGCAAGGCCTCGGGCATTTCGATGCGTGCGAGCCGCATCGGCGGCAGCGCCACCAGCGCGGCGCCCATGTCCTGCAGCGCATGCATGTCGCGCTTTTTCTGCGACTTGCTCGGCCGCTCGTCGATTTTTTCGTCTTCTTCCATCGGGTATGATTATAGCTTTCCACCGCCTTTCCCCTCGATGTCTTCCTCCGGCTTCAGCTACCCTGCCTCCACGCTGCGCGACATGGCGCAGGACATCCTCGAATACGCCAAATCGCGCGGTGCGGGCGCCTGCGAGACCGACGTCTCGGAAGGCTTCGGCCAGTCGGTGACGGTGCGCATGGGCTCTGTAGAGACCATCGAGTACAACCGCGACAAGGGCGTCGGCGTCACGGTGTACCTCGGCCGGCAGCGCGGCTATGCCTCGACTTCGGATTTTTCGCGCGCCGCGCTGCATGCCACGGTGGACGCCGCGCTCTCCATCGCACGCTTCACTGCGCCGGACGAGGCGGCCGGCCTGCCCGAGGCCGAGTTGCTGGCGCAAGGAGAGAGGGATCTCGACCTGTACCATCCCTGGGCGCCGCCGGTGGAGGAAGCCATCGACATCGCCCGCCGCTGCGAGGCGGCCGCTTTCGCCGTCAGCCCGCTGGTGAAGAACTCGGAGGGCGCCAGCGTTTCCTGCCAGCAGTCGCATTTCGTTTCCGCCAACAGCCTCGGCTTCATGGGCGGCTACCCCTCCTCACGCCACTACATTTCCTGTTCCGTCATCGTCGGCGAGGGCGATGCCATGCAGCGCGACGACTGGTACAGCACGCACCGCGATGCGGAGGATCTGGCGGAGGCCGAAGTGATCGGCGAATATGCCGCGCGGCGCTCGCTCGCGCGCCTCGGCGCACGCAAGATTGCCACCTGCGAAGTGCCGGTCCTGTTCGAGGCGCCGCTCGCCGCCACCCTGATCGGCAATTTCGTCTATGCCGCTTCGGGCGGCAGCCTTTACCGCAAGTCCTCCTTCCTGCTCGACAGCCTCGGCACGCAGGTCTTCTCGCCCCAGGTGCACATTGACGAACGGCCGCACCTGCCGCGCGGCCTGGCGAGCTGCCCCTTCGACGACGACGGCGTCGCCACGCGCGACCGCGAGGTGGTCGAGGCGGGCGTGCTCAGGGGCTACTTCCTGTCGACCTATTCCGCGCGCAAGCTCGGCATGGCCAACACGGGCAACGCCGGCGGCTCGCACAACCTCGTCGTGCGCCCGGGCAAGCGCGACCTGGTCGGCCTGCTGGCCCTCATGGGACGGGGGCTGCTCGTCACCGAACTGCTCGGCCAGGGCGTGAACTACGTCACCGGCGACTACTCGCGCGGCGCCTCCGGTTACTGGGTCGAGGGCGGCGAGATCCGCTATCCCGTGCAGGAAATCACCATCGCCGGCAACCTCAAGGACATGATGCGCGGCATCGTCGCCGTCGGCAGCGACGTGCTGGTGCGCGGCTCGAAGCAGGTCGGCTCCGTCCTTGTCGACCGCATGACCGTGGCTGGCGCATAAAGGCGCGGAAAGATAGGGGTTATCCCCAACGCCTGCTCCGTGTCCGCCTGCGGCAGTTGGTGTAGTATCACGCGGCGATCCCCGACCCGTGGGGGTTGGACCATTGCGCCGCACAACGGCATAGAACAATCTCAAGGAGACGTTCAATGGAAAGAAGGAAATTCATCAAGCACGCCGGCCTCGCCGGCATCCTGGCGGCAGGCGTCGCGCCTGTGGTCCACGCCCAGGGCGCGACCATCCGCTGGCGCCTGGCTTCCAGCTTCCCGAAGGCGCTCGACACCATCTTCGGCGCGGCCGATGTCTTCTCGAAGAAGCTGAAGGAGATGTCCGGCGGCAAGTTCGAGATTTCCGTCCATGCAGGCGGCGAGATCATGCCCCCCTTCGGCGTGGTGGACGGCGTGCAGCAGGGCACGGTGGAATGCGCGCATACCGCGCCGTACTACTTCTTCGGCAAGGACGAGACCTTCGCCATCGACTGCGCGATTCCCTTCGGCCTCAACAGCCGCCAGATGACGGCCTGGATGTACGAAGGCAACGGCATGAAGCTGATGCGCGAGTTCTACGCCAGCTACAACATCGTCAACTTCCCGATGGGCAACACCGGCGCCCAGATGGGCGGCTGGTTCCGCAAGGAGATCAAGTCGCTGAAGGACATCAAGGGCCTGAAGATGCGCATCGGCGGCTTCGGCGGCAAGGTGCTGGAGCGGATCGGCGGCGTGCCGCAGAACATCCCCGGCGGCGAGATCTACCAGGCGCTGGAAAAGGGCACCATCGACGCCACCGAGTGGGTCGGGCCCTACGACGACCAGAAGCTCGGCTTCTACAAGGTGGCGAAGAACTACGTCTATCCGGCCTGGTGGGAAGGCGGCCCGCAGCTGACGCTGTATGTGAACAGCAAGGCCTACGATGCCCTGACACCCGAGTACAAGGCCATGCTGGAGTGCGCCGCGGCGATCGCCCACACCGACATGCAGGCCAAGTACGACGCCCGCAACCCGAAGGCCCTCAAGGAACTGGTGGCTGGCGGCGTCAAGCTGCATCGCATGCCGAAGGACACCATGGACGCGGCCTACAAGGCGGCCATGGAGCTGTACTCCGAACTCTCTGCCAAGAACGCCAACTGGAAGAAGATCTACGAGGACTACAGCGCTTTCCGCCGCGAGCAGAATCAGTGGTTCCGCTTCGCCGAAATGGGCTTCGACAGCTTCATGCAGGCACAGAAGCTCTAAACGCCCGCAACAAAAAAGCCCCGCCTGGCGCGGGGCTTTTTTTCGCCCAGGCAGCGGGCAGGCGGTTACTTCGCCGGCTTCTTCTCCCTGGCCATTTCCTTGAGCAGCTCGGCGGCCGGGTCGGCTTCCTCCTTGGCCTTGGCTTCCGCCTCCTGCCCTTCGCCATTGCCTTCGGCGTTCTTGTCCTCGCCCTCCTTTGCGTCCTCGCCATAGCCGCCCGGCTCGACCTCGAGCTGGATCTGCTCGATGTCCACCTGGCCCGCCTTTTCCAGGCCGCCGGTGACCAGGGTGGGGAAGGCGATGACCAGCCCCACCATGATGACCTGGATGACCACGAACGGCACGGCGCCCCAATAGATCTGGCCGGTGGTGACCTTCTCGATCTTCTTCTTGGTGAGGCGGTCCTCGTAGTCCTCGTGCGGCGCCACGCTGCGCAGGTAGAACAGGGCGAAGCCGAAGGGCGGGTGCATGAAGGAGGTCTGCATGTTCACCGCCATGAGGACGCCGAACCAGACCAGGTCGATGCCCATCTTCTCGGCGACGGGCCCCAGCAGGGGGATGATGATGAAGGCGAGCTCGAAAAAGTCCAGGAAGAAGGCCAGGCCGAAGACCAGGATGTTTACCACGATGAGAAAGCCGAGCTGGCCGCCGGGCAGGCTGGTGAGCAGGTGCTCCACCCATTTCGGTCCGTCGACGCCCTGGAAGGTCAGGCTGAAGACCGTGGCGCCGAGCAGGATGAAGACGACGAAGGAGGACAGCTTCAGCGTCGCCTCCATGGCCTGCTTCATCAGCTTGACGCTCAGGCGGCGGCGCGAAACGGCCATGATCAGTGCGCCCATGGCGCCCATGGCGCCGCCCTCGGTCGGCGTGGCGATGCCGAGGAAGATGGTGCCCAGCACGAGGAAGATCAGCGCCAGCGGCGGGATCAGCACGAAGGTGACGCGCTCGGCCATGCGCGAGAGCAGGCCGAGCTTGGTCACCCGGTTGATCACCGCCAGGGCGAAGGCGATGCCAACGCCGACGCACATCGAGACCACGATCAGCTCGTCGGTGGGCGTCTCCGCCGGCCGCGTCTTGGCGAAGGCGACGGCGCAGGCTACCGAGATGACGAAGAGCGCCAGCACCGAGCGCAGGCCGGCGCTGCCGTCGTCCTCGCGGATGGTGCGCGCTTCCAGCGGCAACGCCGGCGCGGCGGCGGGCCTGATCATGGTGACGGTGAATACCCAGAGCGCGTAGAGGGCGGTGAGCACGAAGCCCGGGATGAAGGCGCCGGCGTAGAGGTCGCCGACGCTGCGGCCGAGCTGGTCGGCGATGACGATCAGCACCAGCGAGGGCGGAATGATCTGCGCCAGGGTGCCGGAGGCGGCGATGACGCCCGAGGCGAGGCGCCGGTCGTAGCCGTAGCGCAGCATGATGGGCAGCGAGATCAGGCCCATCGAGATCACCGAGGCGGCGACGACGCCGGTGGTGGCCGCCAGCATGGCGCCGACGAAGATCACCGCATAGGCGAGGCCGCCGCGGATCGGCCCGAACAGCTGGCCGATGGTGTCGAGCAGGTCCTCGGCCATGCCGGAACGCTCGAGGATCAGGCCCATGAAGGTGAAGAACGGGATGGCCAGCAGCGTGTCGTTCTTCATGATGCCGAAGATGCGCAGCGGCAGCGCCTGCAGCAGCGAGGCTGGCAGCATGCCGAGCTCCACGCCGACCCAGCCGAAGAACAGGCCGCAGGCCGCGAGCGAAAAGGCGACGGAATAGCCCAGCAGCAGGAAGACGATCAGCCCCGCGAACATGATCGGGGCCATGTTGGCCTGGAGGAACTCGATCATTTCCGTTCCCCCTTGTCGGCCATGTCCACCGCGTCCTCGACGCGCTGGACCACCTCAGGCGCGACCTGGTGCTTCTTGATCTCCTCGGCCAGCTCCTCCTCGGCCGTCTTCGTCTGCACCGGCTGGGTCGGGTCGGCGCACAGCCCCTTGAGGAAGCCGATGCGCTTGATCAGTTCGGACAGACCCTGCAGGCCGAGCAGGGCGAAGCCGAGCGGCACCAGGGCGAAGACCGGCCAGCGGATCAGGCCGCCGGCATTCTCGGACATCTCGCCCGACTGGTAGGCCAGCACCACCAGCGGCCAGACCAGGCTGATGACGGCATAGACGAAGGGCATCAGGAAGCAGACGATGCCGAAGCACTCGACGAGGATCTGCGTGCGCTTGGAGAAACGGCCGAGGATCACGTCGATCTTGACGTGGCCCTGGCGCAGCATGGTATAGCCGGCGCCGAGCAGGAAGACGGCTGCGAACAGGTACCACTGGATCTCGAGGAAGGCGTTCGAGCTGGTGTTGAACGCCTTGCGCACCGTGGCGTTGATGGCCGAGATGACGGCAGCGGCGAGCACCAGCCAGATCAAGGCGCCGCCGAGGCGTTCGCTGAAGGCATCGATCAGCCTGGAGGTCTTGAGCAGAAAGTTCATGGGTTCTCCCGTATCGGACGCGGCGGTGGCCGTTCCCTGTTGTCTTGGGCCCTCTCATGGAGGGCAGGAGCAAAGCGGCGTAAGGTTAATCCGGAACGCCTTGTGATTCCAGTCGTTTTTGTGCGGACTGGCGCAAAATGCAGGTAAACCCTAACATGCGCAACTCCCAGCATCAGCCGACGCTTATTCCGTGATTGCCACCCGTCTCTGCCTCGTTCGCCATGGCGAAACGGCCTGGAACGCCGAGCGGCGCATCCAGGGCCAGCTCGACGTGCCGCTCTCCTCCGTGGGGCATGCCCAGGCGCGCGCCGTCGCCAACTGGCTGGCACGCGATCCGGTAACGGCCATCTACTCGAGCGACCTGTCGCGCGCCCTGCACACGGCCGAATCGGCGGCGCACCTGCTCAAGCTGCCGATCCGCCGGTGCGTCGAATTGCGCGAACGCCACTACGGCGTGTTGCAGACACTGACTTATGCCGAGTTCGAGCAGCGCCATCCCCGGGCCTATGCGCGCTTCCTGGCGCGCGACGAAACCTTCGCCCTGCCCGGCGGAGGCGAGAGCCTGCGCCAGTTCGCCGCGCGCGTGCAGGCCTGCCTCGACGATATCGTGGCGGCGCATGCCGGCGGCCTGGTGCTGGTCTTTACTCACGGCGGCGTGCTCGACATCCTGCATCGGCGAGCCTCCGGCCGGCCGCTCTCCGCGCCGCGCGATTTCGACATTCCCAACGCGGCGCTCAACTGGCTGGAGGTCGTGCAGGGGCGATGGTCCATCCTGAACTGGGCCGAGCGCAGCCACCTCGACGAGACGCTCGATGAACTTCCCGGCTGAAGATGCTGCGCGGCGCTTGCTGCGCGTGACGACGCAGCTGGTTCAGGAAACCCATCCCAGCCGCCAGTCGCCGGTCACGCTGGACAGCCCGCTCGAGCGCGACCTCGGCCTCGACTCGCTCGCCCGCGTCGAGCTGCTGCTGCGCCTCGGCCGCGAGTTCGGCGCGTCCCTGCCCGAGGCGGCGCTGGCCGAAGCGGAAACGCCGCGCGCGCTGCTGGCGTTCCTCGGCCATGCCGCTCCGGTTCCCGTGCCGGCGCAGCCCGCCGAGTTGCCGCATGGCGCGGTCGTGCCGGTCCCCGACGCGGCCGAGACGCTGACCGAAGCGCTCGAATGGCACGCCGCGCGCACCCCCGATCGCACGCACGTCCTGCTCTACGAGGATGGCGAGCACGCCGCCAGGATCAGCTATGCAGACCTGCTGCAGGCGGCGCGCCGCGTCGCCAGCGGGCTCGTCGCACGCGGGCTGCAGCCGCAGCAGGCGGTGGCGCTCATGCTGCCGACCGGGCGCGACTATCTCGCCGCCTTCTTCGGCGCGCTGCTGGCGGGCGGCATTCCCGTGCCGATCTATCCTCCGGCGCGGCTGGCCCAGATCGAGGACCACCTGAGGCGCCACGCCCGCCTCCTCGACAACGCGCAGGCCGCCTTCATCGTCACCGTGCCGCAGGCCAAGCGCGTGGCGGCGCAGCTCGCCGCGCACGTGCCGAGCCTGGCCGAGATCGTCACGCCGCAGGATATCGACGTCGAGGCGATGCCGCTGCTGCACCGCGCGCGGCCCGGCGACATCGCCTTCCTGCAATACACCTCGGGCAGCACCGGAGATCCGAAGGGCGTGGTGCTGACGCACGCCAACCTGCTCGCCAACCTGCGCGCCATGGGGCCGGCCTTCCGCGTGACGAGCGAAGACGTCTTCGTTTCATGGCTGCCGCTCTACCATGACATGGGGCTCATCGGCGCCTGGTTCGGCTCGCTCTACTTCGCCATGCCGCTGGTGCTGATGTCGCCGCTGGCCTTCCTCGCGCGGCCGGCGCGATGGCTGCAAACCATTTCGCGCCATCGCGGCACGATCACGGCGGCGCCCAACTTCGCCTACGAACTGTGCGCGAAGAAGCTCGACGAGGCGGATCTCGCCGGACTCGACCTCTCCTCGCTGCGCCTGGCGCTGAACGGGGCCGAGCCGGTGAGCCCCGCGACGCTCGAGGCTTTCATCGAGCGCTTCGTGCCCTGCCGGCTGCAGCCGGAAGCGATCACGCCGGTGTACGGCCTGGCCGAGTCTTCCGTCGGCCTCGCCTTTCCACCGCTCGGGCGCGGCCCGCGCATCGACAGCATCCGGCGCGAGGCCCTCGTGCGCGAGGGGCGCGCCCTGCCGGCCGAGGAGGGCGGTGCGAACGTCATGCGTGTGCCGGCCTGCGGCCGGGCGCTGCCCGGCCACGCCATCCGCATTGTCGACGCGTCGGACGACGAGTTGCCCGACCGCCATGTCGGCCGCCTGCAGTTCCGCGGACCTTCCGCGACCCGGGGCTACTACCGCAACCCGGAGGCGACGGCGCGCCTCATCCGCGACGGCTGGCTCGATTCGGGCGACTACGCCTACATGGTCGAGGGCGAGATCTACCTCACCGGCCGCGTCAAAGACCTCATCATCCGCGGCGGACGCAACCTCTACCCCTACGAACTGGAGGAGGCCGTCGGCGCCATCCCCGGCATTCGCAAGGGCTGCGTGGCGGTGTTCGCCAGCACCGATCCGGCCAACGCCACCGAGCGCCTGGTGGTGATGGCGGAGACGCGCGAGCGCAACGAGGCGGCGCGCGAGGCGCTGCGGCGGAAGATCAACGAGGCCGCGCTGGATGTGATCGGCATGCCGGCCGACGAGATCGTGCTGGCGCCGCCGCACGGCGTGCTGAAGACTTCCAGCGGGAAGATCCGCCGCGCCGCCTCGCGCGAGTCCTTCGAGTCGGGCAGGGTGGGTGAGCCGGAGCGGCCCGCCTGGCTGCAGGTCGCGCGGCTGGGGCTGGCCACGGCAAAAGTCAGCCTGCGCAACACGGCGAGGCGCTTGGCGCGCGCGGCCTATGGCGCGTGGTGCTGGACGCTGTTCGCGTTGCTCGGCCTGCCGGTCGCGCTCGCCGTCGCCGCCATGCAGGCGCCGTCGCTCGGGCGGCGGCTGGCGCGCGCTGCCGCGCGCTGTTACCTGTTGCTCGTGGCGATGCCAGCAAGCGTGCGGGGGCTGCAGCGCCTGCCGGCCGCGCCGCACCTGCTGCTCGTGAACCACACCAGTTATTTCGACGTGATCGTGCTCGTCGCCGCACTGCGGCCGTCCTATGCCTTCGTCGCCAAGCGGGAGTTGTTGGGCCAGCCTGTACTGCATGCGTGCCTGCGCGGCTTGGGCACGCTGTTCGTCGAGCGCTACGAGGCGACGAAAAGCGCCGAGGACGTCGAGGAAGCCGTCACGGCGCTGCAGGCAGGCCGCAGCCTGGCCGTCTTTCCCGAGGGCACCTTCTCGCGCGAAGCCGGACTCAAGCCCTTCCGCATGGGGGCCTTCGTCGCCGCCGTGCGCGCCGGCGTGCCGGTGGCCGTGGCCGGCCTGCGCGGCATCCGCCCGATCCTGCGCGACAAGACCTGGCAGCCGCGCCATGGCCATCCGGAATTCGAGGTCGGCGCCGTGCTGCAGGCGGATGGCGCGGACTGGGCGGCGGCGGTGCGCTTGCGCGAGGCGGTGCGTGCCGAGATGCTGCGCCTGTCCGGCGAGCACGATCTGGGTGGTTTTCTGCCTGAACTGCCACCCCAGTAGGGCGTGGTAAAATCGCGTTTTTCTTCAACCCGTTAAGCAATTTGATGTTTTAGTTTCGGCATGACGCGCTTCGCGCATTAGCCTTCACTGAAACATTTTTTGAAAGAGCCAAGAAATGTTTTCCAGGAAAAACACCCTCGCCAAGGTCGACGCCGAACTGTGGGCCGCGATCGAAGCCGAGAACCGCCGCCAGGAAGAGCACATCGAGCTCATCGCCTCCGAGAACTACGTCAGCCAGGCCGTGCTCGAGGCCCAGGGCTCCCAGCTCACCAACAAGTATGCCGAGGGCTACCCAGGCAAGCGCTACTACGGCGGCTGCGAGCACGTCGACGTCGCCGAGCAGCTGGCCATCGACCGCGCCAAAAAGCTCTTCGGCGCCGACTGCGCCAACGTGCAGCCGAACTCCGGCTCGCAGGCCAACCAGGCGGTGTTCTTCGCCTTCCTCAAGCCGGGCGACACCATCCTCGGCATGAACCTGTCGATGGGCGGCCACCTCACCCACGGCATGCCGCTCAACATCAGCGGCAAGTGGTTCAACATCGTGCCCTACGGCCTCGATGCGAAGGAGGAAATCGACTACGCCGAGATGGAGCGGCTGGCGCGGGAGCACAAGCCCAAGCTCATCATCGCCGGCGCCTCGGCCTATGCCCTGCACATCGACTTCGAGCGCTTTGCGAAAGTGGCGAGGGAAGTCGGCGCCGTCTTCATGGTGGACATGGCGCACTACGCCGGCCTCATCGCCGCCGGCGTCTATCCCAACCCGGTGCCGCACGCCGACGTCGTCACCACCACCACGCACAAGACCCTGCGCGGCCCGCGCGGCGGCCTGATCCTCATGAAGGCCGAGCACGAGAAGGCCATCAACTCGGCCATCTTCCCCGGCATCCAGGGCGGCCCGCTGATGCACGTCATCGCCGGCAAGGCGGTGGCGCTGAAGGAGGCCATGACCTCCGAGTTCCGCGACTACCAGGAGCAGGTGCTCGCCAACGCCCGCGTCATGGCGCGCGTGCTGTCGGAAGAGCGGGGCCTGCGCATCGTCTCCGGCCGCACCGAGAGCCACGTCTTCCTGGTGGATCTCCGCGCCAAGAACCTCACCGGCAAGGAAGCCGAGGCCGCCCTCGGCCGCGCCCACATCACGGTGAACAAGAACGCCATCCCGAACGACCCGCAGAAGCCCTTCGTCACCTCCGGCATCCGCATCGGCACACCGGCGATGACCACGCGCGGCTTCACCGAGATCGAGGCCGAGCAGGTCGCCCACCTCATCGCCGACGTGCTCGACCACCCGAACGACGAGGCGGCCATAGCCAAGGTGCGCGGCAAGGTGGCGGAACTCTGCAAGAAGTATCCGGTTTACGGCTGATCTGCGATGAAGTGCCCCTTTTGCTCGGAGCCGAACACCCAGGTCATCGATACCCGGGAGAACGAGGAAGGGGACACCGTGCGCCGGCGCCGGCGCTGCCTGGCCTGCGACAAGCGCTTCACCACCTACGAGCGCGTCGAGCTGCGCATGCCGCTCATCGTCAAGAAGAACGGCAGCCGCGCCGACTACGACCGCGAGAAACTGCAGGCGAGCCTGATGCTGGCGCTGAGGAAGCGCCCGGTCACCACCGAGAGCATCGACGCCGCCATCGAGCGCATCGAGGAGCGCCTGCTCGCCAGCGGCGAGCGCGAGGTGCCGACCGAGAAGGTCGGCGAACTGGTCATGCGCGAACTGCGCAAGCTCGACAAGATCGCCTACGTGCGCTTCGCCTCGGTGTACCGCAACTTCGAGGACGTCGAGGAGTTCCGCGAGGCGATCCGCGAAGTCAAGAAACCCCGCGCCCGGCGCCCGCGCGGCGCCTGATTTCCCCTGCCGGCATGTTCAGCGCCGCCGATCATGAATTCATGGCCCGCGCGCTGCGGCTGGCGGAGCAGGGCCTCTACACCACTACCCCGAATCCGCGCGTCGGCTGCGTCGTCGTGCGCGACGGTACGGTCGTCGGCGAGGGCTGGCACGCGCGCGCCGGCGAGGCGCATGCCGAGATCCACGCCCTGGACGGCGCCGGCGAGCGTGCGCACGGTGCCACTGCCTACGTCACGCTGGAACCCTGCTGCCACCACGGCCGCACGCCGCCCTGCGCCGGCGCGCTGATTGCCGCGGGCGTCACGCGCGTGGTGGCGGCGATGCGCGATCCGAATCCGCAGGTGGCCGGACGGGGGCTTGCGCAGCTCGCCGCCGCCGGCATCGCCGTCGCCGACGGCCTGCTGGCGCACGAGGCGCGCGAGCTCAACATCGGCTTCGTCTCGCGCATGGAGCGCGGCCGGCCCTGGCTGCGCCTGAAGCTGGCCGCCAGCCTCGACGGCAAGACGGCCCTGAACAATGGCAGGAGCCAATGGATCACCGGGCCGGAGGCGCGCCGCGACGGCCACGCCTGGCGCGCCCGTGCCTGTGCCATCCTCACCGGCGCCGGCACGGTGCGCGACGACGACCCGCGCCTCACGGTGCGCGACGTGGCGACAGACAGACAGCCGCTGCGCGTGGTCGTGGACAGCCATTACGAGACGCCGCCGACGGCGCGCATCCTCGAGGGCGGCAACACCCTGGTGGCGGTCGCCAAGGAGGATGCAGCACAGGCTGCCGCCCTGTGCGCCGCCGGCGCCGAGGTGCTCGTGCTGCCCAACCCGCAGGGCAAGGTCGACCTGCCGCGGCTGCTGGCGAGGCTCGCCGAACGCGGCGTGAACGAGCTGCACGTCGAAGCCGGCCACAAGCTCAACGGCTCGCTGCTGCGCGAGGGGCTGGTCGATGAACTTCTGCTCTACTTCGCGCCGACGATTCTCGGCAGCGGCCGCGAGATGTTTCCGCTGCCCGAGATCGAAGACCTGGCCGGGCGGCGCGACCTGAAGATCGTCGACCTGCGCCGCGTCGGTTCCGACGTCCGCATCGTTGCCAGGCCTGTTTCCTGATGGGCAAACGGGATCCGCAGCGCGACTTTCCCGGCAAGCGATGGCTGGTGAACCTGCTCAGGGCGATTCACCTGGTCGGCGTCGTCGGCCTCGGCGCCGGCGTGCTCGGCGAGATACCGGAGGTGCGCTGGCTGGGTTTCGGGGGGGTAGCCCTCGCTTCTGGGCTGGCCATCCTGGCGCTGGATGCCTGGTCGCGCCCGGCCTACTTCCGCGAGTATGTCGGCCTGGCCATGGCCGGCAAGCTGGCCCTGCTCGGCGTGCTGCTGGCCTGGCCGGCGCAGCGCGCCGCGCTGTTCTGGCTGATCCTCGTCTTCTCGGTAATGTTCGCCCACGCCCCGGCCAGCGTACGGCATGCGGTCTGGTTGAAATAACTCAGCGGCCGCCGCACACCGCGCAGCCCGGATCCTTGCCCAGCGTGATCTGGCGCCATTCCATCGCCAGGCCGTCGAGCAGCAGCAGCCTGCCCGCGAGCGATTCGCCGCAGCCGGCGACGAGCTTGAGCGCCTCGGCTGCCTGCGTCGTGCCGATGATGCCGGTGAGGGGCGCGAAGACGCCCATCACGGCGCAGCGCACTTCCTCGGCCTCCTGGCCTTCCGGGAAGAGGCAGTTGTAGCAGGGGCTGTTCGTCGTGCGCAGGTCGAACACCGAGACCTGGCCGTCGAAGCGGATGGCGGCGCCGGAGACGAGCGGCTTGCGGTGCTTCACGCAGGCGCGGTTGATGGCGTGGCGCGTGGCGAAGTTGTCGGAGCAGTCGAGGACGACATCCGCCGCCGCGACCTCCTCCTCCAGCGCCTCGCCTTCCAGTCGTCGTTCCAGCGCGACGACATTCACGTCCGGATTGACGAGGGCCAGCGTGTCGCGGCCGGAGAGGGCCTTGGCGCGGCCGACCGAGGCCGTGTGGTGCAGGATCTGCCGCTGAAGGTTGGTGAGGTCCACCGTGTCGCCGTCGCACAGGACGATCGTGCCCACGCCGCCCGAGGCGAGGTACATCGCCGCCGGCGAGCCGAGGCCGCCGGCGCCCACCACCAGCGCGCGCGCGGCAAGCAGGCGCTCCTGGCCTTCGATGCCGAGCTGCGGCAGCAGGATGTGGCGCGAGTAGCGCAGGAGCTGCTGGTCGTCCACGGCGCTAGCGGTCTTCGCGCAGCTCGGCCGGCGTGTCGTCGCGGTCGCCGTGCGGGTGGTGCTGGTAGGCCTTGATGTAGACCTGGTTGGACTGCTTGATGAGCCGCGCCGGCTCCTTGAGGTTGCGCAGCTGCGTCTCCTCGGTGAAGTACACCAGGGCGCGCACGATCTTGCAGTAGAGGGAATTGTCGAGGTGGTAGCCGAGGTTGCGCAGGGCCTTTTCCAGCCCCTCGTAGGTGTAATCGACCAGGTCGTAGCGCACGGTGATGCCGCGCGCGTGCGGTCCGGCCGACACCTTCAGGTATTCGAGGCCAGAGAGCAATTCGAGGGCGCGCTGCGCCTGTTCGGGCGGCAGCCGGGTGAAGCGGATTTCGCGACGCTTGGCGCTGCCGGGCGAGACTTCGTGCAGGCCCGGCTCGGGAACGCGGTGGGCCAGCTGCCTTGCGCGCTCGGGCGTCATGGCTTCAGCGGCTATCCGTCACTTCGCCTGCATGATCTGCAGGCCCTTGAGGAGGTTCACCGCCTGGTTGAGCTGGTAGTCGTTCTTCGAGGCGATCTCGAAGCGCGGCTTCTCTTCCTCTTCCGGTTCGTCCTTCGCCGGCTTGCCCTTCGGCGCGGGCGCCTTGGTCTGCGGCTTGGCCGGTGCGGCTTCCTTTTCCTTCTCCTTGTCGTTCTCCAGATGGCGCTCGAGGTCGGCCTCGCGCAGGCGCGGGCCGGAGTTGCCGTTGGCCGTTTCCTCGACGACGATGTCGGGCACGATGCCCTTGGCCTGGATGGAGCGGCCGCTCGGCGTGTAATAGCGCGCGGTGGTGAGCTTGATGGCCGTGTTGCTGGTGAGCGGCAGGATGGTCTGCACCGAGCCCTTGCCGAAGGTCTGCGTGCCCATGACGAGGGCGCGCTTGTGGTCCTGCAGGGCGCCGGCGACGATTTCCGAGGCGGAGGCCGAGCCGCCGTTGACCAGCACCACCATCGGCACCGTCTTGGCGCCGGCGGGCAGGTCCTTGAGGAAATCGGTGCGCGAGCCGCGCAGATAATCTTCCGGGCTGGCGACGTACTTGCGCTTGGCATCCTCGGTGCGCCCGTCGGTGGAGGTCACCAGCGCCTTGGGCGGCAGGAAGGCGGCGGAAACGCCGACGGCGCCATGCAGCAGGCCGCCCGGGTCGTTGCGCAGGTCGAGCACGAGGCCCTTGACCGGGCCCTGCTTGTAGAGCCTGTTCAAATGCTCCACCAGCTTGTTGGCGGTGTCTTCCTGGAACTGGGTCAGGCGCACGTAGGCGTAGCCCGGCTCGATCACCTTCGACTTCACGCTCTGCACCTTGATCACTTCGCGCGTGATGGTGATGACGAGGGGCTTGGTCTCGCCCTTGCGCACGATGGTCAGGGTGATCTGGGTCTTCGGCTTGCCGCGCATGCGCTTGACCGCGTCGGACAGCGTCATGCCCTTGACCGGCGTGTCGTCGAGCTTGACGATGAGGTCGCCGGCCTTGATGCCGGCGCGGTAGGCCGGCGTGTCCTCGATCGGCGAGACGACCTTGACGAAGCCGTCTTCCATGCCGACCTCGATGCCGAGGCCGCCGAACTCGCCGTGCGTGTTGACCTGCAGGTCCTTGTAGGCGTCCGCGTCGAGATACTGCGAGTGCGGGTCCAGCCCGGTGAGCATGCCGGAGATGGCCTGGGTGATGAGCTTCTTGTCCTCGACCGGTTCTACATAGCCGGTCTTGATGGCGTTGAAGACGTCGGCGAAGGTGCGCAACTCCTCGATGGGCAGCGCCCCCGCCTCTTTTTGCGCGATGGCGGAAAAGTTCAGGCTGATGAAAATGCCGGCGACCAGTCCGAACAGGATGAGCCCGGCTTGCTGCAGCTTGTTGCGCATGTATGTCTCGTCTCCGTTGGGATTACTTGAGGCTGACCCACTTCAGGGGGTCGAGCGGCTGGCCCAAATGCCTCAATTCAAAGTATAAACCCGTTTCCGGGTTGCCGCCGCTGTTGCCCACCGAGGCGATCACCTCGCCCGGTTTCACCGGCTGCCCGACGGCCTTGAACAGCGACTCGTTGTTGCCGTAAACGGACAGATAGCCGTCGCCGTGGTCGACGATGGCGAGGTTGCCAAAGCCGCGCAGCCAGTCGGCGAAGACGATGCGGCCCGGGGCGATGGCTTTGACCTCGGCCCCATTCTGCGCGCGGATGAAAATCCCCTTCCACGTCGTGCCGCCCTCTTGGCGTGGAGTGCCGAAGCGGTTGGCGAGTTCCCCGCGCGTGGGCAGCGAAAGCTGGCCCTTGAGCCGGGCGAAGGCCTCACCGGACTGGGCGGCGTCCGGCGTGCGCTCGTTGCGCAGGGCCGGCCCCTGGGGCCGGGGCGCCCCCTTCGGCTTGGCGACGATGCGACCGAGTCCCTCGATCAGCCTCGCCAGGCGCTTCTCGTCGCGCTTGAGCTTGTCCACTTCGCGGCGCTGGGCCTGGATGCGGTCGGAGAGGCGGGCGAGCACGGCCTGGCGCTTTTTCTGCTGCTCGATCAGTCCGCTGCGCTCGCGCTGCTGGCGCTGCTCGATTTCCGCCAGCTCCTCGGCCTTGGCCCGGGCCAGGCCGGCGAGCCGTTTCTTTTCCTCGAGAATCCCGCCCAGGTTGCGGATCAGGTCGGCCTTGGCGCGCGAGAGCAGGGAGAGGTAATGGGCGTCGCGGGCGAGCTGGTTGGGGTCGTTGCCCGAGAGCAGGTGGCGCAGGGAGTCGGTTTCGCCGGCGTAGTACTGGCGCGTGAACAGGCGGCCCAGTTGCGCCTGCTGCGTGGCGATGCGGGCGGAGAGTTGCTGCGACTGGGCGTTGAGCTGGCTGAGGGCGGTTTGGGCCTCGGCCCT
>WBZP01000405.1_pt4 | contig 19847 bp, 23 predicted proteins | sample 5204301 | NCBI WGS metagenome assembly WBZP01 (sample SAMN12412401, study PRJNA552823) | activated sludge metagenome | isolation source: activated sludge from nitrification reactor of wastewater treatment plant... | place: USA: Pennsylvania | collected 2017
CCTCGATGCCCAAGCGACCTGCATCTTGAAGAGGGCCTTCCGTGCCTCGTCCAGGCCTCCCGCGTTACCAACACCGGCGAAGGCGTCGAACTCGTCGATGAAGATGATCCGGTCGCCCAGGATCTCCTCTCGGCGTTCGAAGTCGTACCAGTTCTTCTCCATCTGCCCCTGGAGGCTGTCGAAGAAGGTCCCCATACGGAGCTCGACCGTGCTCCACTGTCGCCCGGTGCGACGCCAGAACACCTCGGCGACAACCTTAGCGATGCTCGATTTTCCGGTGCCCGGCAGGCCCTGGAGCACCAGTCCCAGCGCGGGATCGAGCTTCACCTTCTTGGCCTCGTCGGAGAAGGTGTCGCCCGCGTCCTCGATCGCTCGCATGATGCGGCGTACGCCCCCCAGCTGCTCGGGAGGCACGATCTCCTCCTCGGGGACCAGTCGCATCTGGCTGGTCGAGGCGATGATCGACGCGGCGGTACGCCGTAGGGCCTTGACGGCCTCCGTGTTCAAGCCGCTGTACTCGCCGACGACCTTGCGGAGCTCGGTGTCGGCGCGGTAGCGCTCCAGCCCACGGAGCGCTGCAGCCGTCGCCTTCACAGCAGCAGGCGGCGCCGGATTGGTCTCCTTTCCCAGCTTCGCTTCCAGCTCCGCAGCCAGCGGAGCCACCCAGCCCTCGTACAGCTCCTCTTCACCAGGCAAGCCGAAGGGGAGCGGGTGCATCCAGTGCCGCACCGTTGTGACGCCCCTCAGATCCAGACCCTCGATCGGGGCATTTACGAAGCAGATCGGGCGACGACGACTGCGATTATTCAGCCGAGCCGAGCCGACCAGGTGCTCAAAGAGCTGCCTGGTCTCCTCGTCGCCGAAGAAGGGGTAGAAGTTGTGGAAGACGAAGAGCGCGTCGGTCAGATACGGCGACGCGTTCTGCATGGGCTTCTCGGTGTTGATCACGTCCCTGGCTGAGATCCGAAACCGCTCAATCGCCCGCAGGGCGTTGATCGGTTGCCTGAGCACATCGGCCGCCGAACCCATGAAGCCCGGAGTTCCGAGCCCGTCCTGAAGCCCAGGGTCCTTCTCCAGCTTCGACAGGTCCGTGATTGGAGGCTTACCGAGACGTTCGATTTCGGCGCGCAGGGCCTGGTCCTTGAGCTGGTACGAGCTGAAGCCTCGGAGGCAGTCCCACTCGATTACCGGACAAGGGCGATTGTGTCCGTAAACGCGAAGCGTCTCGATCACGAACGGCGACTCCGTCGTGATCGTCTCAAAGGCCTGCTCGCCGGCCCCGATGTAGCGGCGCAGATTCAGCCTCCACACCTTGTTGGCCTTCGAGTCAACAGAGGGATGCGGTTCCCATCGTGCCTCGTCGGGCGACTGGGTGGTCGTGTCCAAGTTGTCCTCGTGCAGAAATGCAGCCCAGCTGAGTCTGGGCATGCCGATACGTACCGAGGAGGACGGTGTCCATCCCCGGGGTTGGCCCCGCTGACTTAGCGGGACTGCTTGCCGGCCGCCTTGTGCGTGAGGTGCCAGCGGCGGCGCTTTGCGGCGGCGAGCAGCGCGCCGGGTGGCGCGTCGGCGACCCAGACGGGCTTACCTGTTGTGCCAGGCAGCGCGACGACGACGGACACGCCGCCCATCTCGCGCACGATCTGTTTGGCCCTGGCCAGGCTCATACACTCAACTCGCTCGGCCCTGCCGGTGAAACAGCCACGAATCGAGAGCCATTTGCCGTCCGAACGCATGACGGTCTTCGTTGGTGCAGTTGCCATTTAGCGCTCCTTGCCATGGAGTCGATCGAGTAGGCCGGCCACGTTGCCGGACGAGAGCGGCAGCTCTGTGATCTGATCCATGAGCCGACGGAGCGAGTCCTTGATGATGTCCGTCAGTTCCTGGGAACGGGCTAGCTCCACCTCTCTCGTGGCCGAGGCCACGTGAGGGGCGGGCGTGCGTTGCTGCACCGGCAAGGCAATTCCGAGGACGTCCGGGGAAGAAAGGATTCCCTCGTCCTCGAGCACCCGACCGATATAGAGCCGGATCTCATCGCAGAACGGCTCCTCGTCTTCAGGCTCCGGTGGTGAGAGGAGCAAGGCCTCGGTGATGCCCCAGGCGCACTCCATCGCATCGGCCGGGTCCCAGGTGTCGACCGGCGGCGCGCCGCCCGAGAGTACGTTGCAGAGCGTCACGAAGGCCGGTAAGTCCTTGTAAAACCGGTCAGTCGTGAGCAGCGCCATGCCGGCCATGAGCCGATCGAAGTTGGCCTGCGGCAACGTCACCCCGAAGTCGTCGTGAAGCTCCAGGGCGATCGTTGCCGGATCCCAGGCCAGGGCCTCGGTGCCATACTCGTCGACGAGGATCGTCGTCAGGGTGGAGGCGAAGCTCTCCGGCGACGTCAATACTTCGGCCAAGGTGCCGGCTCTCCGCTGTTCCACCGTGGGCATCGCTCGTCCTCCTAGATGGCGCCTTGCACCTTGTACTCGATGTAGCGCCGACATCCCTTCGGCGACGGCCCTTTGATCATCTCCTCGGTGGTGAGGATGCGACCGTCAGGGGTGACCAGGCCGCGGTCCTCGGTCCCGCTGATGCCAGGCCGAGAGATGCCCATGCCGGCCGCGGCCAGCAGCACCATTGAGCGGGCCTCACCGGAATTCAGGTCGTCGTCCGTGGAATCGGCCGCAATGATGAAGGTGCCCCGATTCGCGCTGTCCAGTCTCTGCTGCAGGATCTGCATTGCTGCTCCTAGTTTGATGTCGCCTCGACGGCCCGTGCATGTTACGGCCTGTACACCGGGCCGCCCAAAAGCCGCCCGTTTGTCGACAAACGACGATTCAGACCTGCTGTGAAACATGATCGAGCCCGGACTCTATCGAGCGCAGCCCGTCTTCGATCTCTTCGATCCCGTCGTCCATGTCGCTAAGGAGCGATTCCAGCTCCTCGTATGCCTCACGGAGTTTATCCCGATCGGCGGCCAGCTTGTCCTTCAACCGGTAGATCTTCTCGAGACATTGTCGTGTGGTCATCGGACTCTCCGCTCAGCACTCGATCATGTAGACCGCAGGGACGATCACACCCTTGACGGCCAGGTCCTCCAGCAAGGCGCCGAGGACGTTCTCGCATGGCAAGTGGCGCTTGAAGCGGTCCAGCTTGGCCAGTGCCTTCCGTGACAGCTGTCCGCGCACATCGACGCGGATGATCTCGCCGCCCAGGCGGTCCTGGTCGTCGGCCACATCGAAGCGGCGGTAGTAGTTGTCCACAATCAACCGGTCAACCTCCTCCCAGGTCGCCAGCCGGACCCGGAGCTTGCGACCGACCTGACGAACGCTGCGTGGCGGGGCGAATGCGCTCTGGAGCATCGGCTTCCTCTTCGTCTGGGGACAGAAAACGACCGGGGTGAGTCAGTTCAGCTGCGCGGAACGCGAGGTAGTACCGGACCATGTCCTCAGCCGAGGCCTCCAGCCTCGTGTAGGCGTCCTCCAGCATGGCGACCGCCGTGGTCTTCAGCAGTCGTTTCTTGAGCCGCGACAGAGCGACGGCTTCGCGACGGCTGCCGACTTTCAAGGGACCGCCGCCCAACATCTCGTCGGCGATCTTCTGGAGCACCGGATCGCGACGCATGATACGTTCGCAGAGCACCGGGCTCAGGAACGTCTCCAGCGGCGAACCGTCGACCTCGCAGACGCCGCGACCGCCTCGAAGTCTGGGTGATTTGGCAATGTACTCTCCGAGCCTGCCGCGAAGCGGTAGGCCGCTGTTGGGAGAGGGGAGTTCGTACTCCACCCTCTCAGCGGGGCGCACCTCGGGCGCGTCTCGCTTGCGCATGATGTCCTGCCTTCCGCTGCTACCGTCCTGTCCCGGACTAAAGCTCGTACTTCGTGCCGTTGCGGCCGTCGCGGAGGACGTAGACGATGACCTTGTCGGTCTTGAGTAACCCGCGGAGCTTCTGTCGATCCTCTTCACCGAGCGCGACCATGGCCAGCTTGACCCGCTCGTAGAGCTGCGCCTGCTGCCTCTTGGCTCGATCGCAGTTGCAGCCGGAGACTGCGCTCTTCAGCGTCCCGAAATCCTTCAGGATCTGCGGCAGGGCCGCAACAGCGTCGGGTCTGGCCGCCAGTGCTTCGATGGTCGCGTTCTCGAGGACGACAGACACAGGGCCCTCCTGGCTGCTGACTAGAGGTTAACGATGAGCCCGTGGCTGACCGGCAACGGTGTCGTGCTGGGGCCGTGAGCGTGGGGCGCCGGCAGGTTCCAGGCGCGGCCTGTCGATATCGGCAACGGAGCCCTTGTAATACCGAAGGCCGATGTGAATGGCGAAGGAGCAGGGTCGCCCACCCAGAGGGGTGAAAGCGACTCAAGGGCATCTTGCCTTGTCAACGACAATCCGAGATTCTCAGCGACCTCGCGGATCGAGTCCCAGGCCCTAATGGCCTGGCCTCGGCTGCGGAACAGCACGTCGACTGTATCGAGTCGAAACCAGGCTGGTACGGCATCAGGACGAGGCGCTCCAATTGGGAACTCCTCAAGATCAACCGGCGAGCAGATGTGACTGAATACCGCCGTCTGCGGATCGTTCGGATCACCTGGTTGGAGCGGGATCGCGCGGTAAGCAAAGATCTCGCGATCCATGTTGACCGATTCGGAGACGACCACCTTGAGGCGAGTACCCGAAAGCCGGTCATCCGTGTAGGCGGAGATGGACGGTACGAGCTTGACGCGATGATCGGCCATCCTGGGTCTCCCTGCAGCCCGCCGATTGCGGCCCACGCGTCGATGGTAGCCGACCGCTAAAAGCTAGCCCAATGCCGGCCGAGCACCTTGCGAATGCAAGGGCTCAGCCGGCGAAACTAGCGACGTGAATCAGATAGAACGTAGGTCAAGACCAGACGGCCAGGGGGCCGGACTGCGTCCTGCATCGCAGGAGCCTGCCGGCTCCCTTAAGGAGATGTCGTGACCACAGCTTTGTGGTCAGGCACCTTGGGCCCTTGCACTGGCAAGGGACGCCGCCCTTCGTGGCGGCGACATGCGCGTGAACGGGAGCGCCACACGTGGCGCAAACGAAAACCTGAACGGCGGCGGCGGCGGCGGAACGAGAACGGGCCATCGAAAACCCTCCTGCAAGGCTCCCCCTCCTGTTTCGCAAGGCGCATGGCGATGCCGACCCCGACGGCCGGCGAGGGGCGTTTGTCGCGGGCGACCGGCGACGGGGAGCGAAAGGCCTAAAGCCCTTCACTGCATAGTGGTGCGAAAAATGGGTTGTTTTTAGCGGTACGACGAGGGGGGAGGGACTTTGAGCGGGAAGCGATCGTCGAGGACGTAGAGCCAGAGCGCCTCCATCTGCCAGGGGGTCAACGGCTCGGGGGAATGGATGTCAACGTCGCCGGCGCGGAGGACGCAATCGAGGAGCCAGGCGTAGGCTTCCCTGGGACGGGACAAGAGTCTGGTCCTCGGGGCAACAAACTCGGCCGTGTAGCAGAACCAGACGTGCTCAGGGAGCGGGGCCGCAAAGAGGGCGTACCAGGCAGTCGGATTGAACCAGTGCCGCATCCCGCCGTGACCGACCACCAGGGCGTCGCCGTAGCGAATCTCGACGCGATCGGTGAAGAGCCGCTTGTCGGTCTCCCGTACATGCGGGGCCGGCAGCCCAGGGCGATACTGGCAAGTCAACGTCGTGATGTCGAAGTAACGCAGGCTGAGACGGTGGATCATGTCCTCGGCGTGGATCCGTGCGTCGCCATGCACGAAGTAGGTCCAGTCGGCCAGCGACTCATGAGCTTCGTAAAGGTGCCAGAGCATGCTCGACGCTTCACGGCCATGATTGGGCATGCGGATCACACAGCCAGGCCGCTCGAGCGTCCACGGGGTGGGCGACTTGTCGTAGACCGTGATCGCAAAGTCGTCAGGTACTTCGGAGAGCCAGCTCAGGTCCTCCTTGTAGCGGATGACCACCAGCTCCTTAGCGGCCGACGGCGTGCGAACGCCAGTGCTGGGAGCCTGTCGCATCGCCTTCTCCCAGTCCAGGAAACGGCGGTTGGTCAGCGTCCATGATGTGCCGACAGGTGGCACATCGCTGATCGGCGTCGTTGCTTTTGGTTCCGGATTTGTCTGTACCGGCTCGTCGCTCGATGGCGCTTTGGCCTCGCCGTTTTGGAGGCAGGTTATGCAGTCCTGAATCGAGACGAAGCGGCCAAGAAGCTGGCACTTCACCCCAGTGCAGCCGCAGCTCGCTTCAACCTCCGATGTGGAATGAGGACAGCTCTTGTAACCGAACTTCAGCGCTGACAGGTAGGGGCTCCAGACGGAGTCTTCCGTAGGTAACGCTGTAGCAATGGGCGCTTCCCGTTTGTCGACAAACGGCTCGGCGGTCAGTCCTGCCTCCATTTGCGATCTGGACAGAACGGCCCGGCGGGCGAGCTCGCTGGTTGCACTACAAGCCCAGGCGCCTGCCGGCCCGTATTCCGCCACGCACTTCAAACCGTCGGGACACGGACAGCGATCGCAACGCATTGGCTGTGCCTTGCTAGCTTGTGAGGAGAATCGTCGCGCCGCCAGGGGGCTCCGGACAGTACGGGCAATTCAGATCGAGACCAAGCCGGCCGCGATTGTTGATGGTGGCTGTCCCTTCGTCGAGCTCATAGAGCCAGCCAGTTGGAAAGAAGGTGCCGTAGCCGTTGATGCAGTACTCGGGCTTGAGCTCGATTTCGACCGCCAGCGACGAGAGGCAACATGCTTCTGGGTAATAGCGCCCAATTGCAGTCGCTGTGTAATGGCCGGTGCCGTAAGGGCCTTCTGGTGCGTACAGGTAATGATTTGTCAACGTCGCCACAAGCGGATCGGCAATGAGACAGCCTGTTCCTTGCGAATTATCGACGAGGCGAACGCGGCCAACAGGCGCGACAGCGCATGGACAACCAGGCCCGTGGCAATATGTGATGCCTGAGGCAGGGTCGGTCCAATAGCAGCAATCCACAACCCCAATGTTGAGCCAGGGCTCAATAGATTGCGCGGCAATGACGCCCCACGTTGCGCGGACATTGATGCAGGGGCCGTGTTCGTCAAGATCGCAGGTGACTTCGTAGAGAACACTCGTCTGCCCCTGACCTTGCAGAACTTCTCTCTTTTGTACGGAACCGCGTGCCGACTGGCATGTTGTCGAATGGCACGCAGAGGTGTCCACGTCCACGTAGGCGATGGTGTCGCGAATAGACTGAAAGACGCGATCTCGATTCATCACCTGCGGCGTACCAGCAAGCCCCGAACTAAAGGCGTCGTGTACATAGAGGTTCCGCGACATCACGAAGCCGTTGCACCGCACAAATGTCTGCTTCAACAACAACCGAACGATCGTCTCCTCGTCGCCGCACGGATCGGAGATCGGCAGCATTGACGAGGAGCGTTCGTGACACAAATCAATGGGCTCAACCACGACGTGGTAGATCCCGGTGCCGCAGGTTTTCCCAAAGCGAAAACGGCCCTGTGAATCCGTGCGTCCCGCGGCGACCGCCGTATCGCTGATGCCGTAGGTCACGGTGCACAATGCATTGGCGACTACACCGCAACCGTCCGAGACCACTCGTAGAGTCACTTGGCCGTCACCACACGGCACCAGGGAGTAGACGTTGATCGTGGCCACTTTATCCCTCTCGCAGCTTCATGATCGAGGTCCCGTTCTTCCAGGTGATTTCCAGCGGCTCGCAAATGTAACGGGTCAGTCGCCAGCCAGACGACGGCGCCGAGGGGTTCACAATCACCGCAGGCCCAAGGCAACCTGGCGAGGCATAGAGACTGACAATGGCCTGCGTCCCGGTCGTGCACGAAAGCGTCGCCTTCCCCGAAGCATAGGGCCCGACGGTCAATGCCTTGCAGGTCGCGGCCCAGTGCGTGGTGTTCTGCCGGACCAGGTCGAACCCTACCTCGTTCCCTTCGTCGTCCGTGTACGCAAGCTTCAGATCCGCCAGCGGCAACGGACACGGCGAGGCGCACGTGACTGCGGGTTCGTCCGCGTTCACCGGCAACGTCACGTTGGCTGTCAATGAAGGGGCCGCCACCGGAGTCGTGCCGCAAAGTGCCGGCTCGAAGTCGAACTCGGCCGTCGCCATCTCGTCTGCGATCGTGGGTGTGCTCGACACGTCAAAGCTAGCGAAATCAGGGACGCGATCCGTGCCGTCCTCGGCAGCGAAATAACCACAGATCGGATTGGAGCCCTGACAGGGACTAAGCGCAGGCGTGAAGAGCCGACAGCGGAGCTTCCCGTTTTCGCAGGTCACCCGGTACTGGTAGGGGACGGTTGGCCAGGATTGGCAGTCCCAGCCGAAACCCAGGTAGGTGCGGTTGTACGCAGAATCCGACTCTGCCGACAGGATGTCGGTGACAAAGGCCAGCGCCGACGGATCGTAGTGCAACGCGTGGAGCCCGTGATCGTCCAGGACCGTACCCAGATCGGCGAACGCGTAGCCGGCACAAGCATCACAAGGCACAGAACTGCGACAGGTTTTTCCGCAGAGGACGTTGACCTCGATGTCGGTGTCAGGGTTCGGCGAGTCGCATCCCTGGATGACACGTACCCAGTACTGGTCGGCGTGCGTTGGTTCCAGCACGCAGATCCCGTCCTCATCCGTAGTACCCTCGTCGACGACGTTGTCGTAGCGATCGAGCAACTGGACCTCGACACCTTCGGCCAGTTCACCGCCGCCTGTGCAGCGGCAAGTAACGGTGACCTTGATGTCCTCGCAGTTGCCGCAGCAGTCGCATCCCGGAGCATAGCGATTGCTGGAGCCCATCAGCAGAACTCCGACACGGTGCTGTAGCTGCCGTCATTGTGCCGCCCCATGACCAGCGTCTTGCCTGCCTTGACGTCCGTCGAGGCTCCGCTGTAGCACTGAGCCTGCAGTTCATAGAGCAGATAGATGCCGGCCTGCATGGTGTAGATGTCGGAGATGAACGGCGTCGGCGTGCCGTCAGGAGGCGGCCCGCTTGCCCGATGGATCCCGCCGGCTGGTGAGATCGCGTAATACGGCGTACCACTCGGGCCCGGAGGCCCCTGGATGCCGGGCAAGCCCTGAAAGCCGACCACGCCGGCAATACCTTGAAAACCCTGGACACCCTGGAAGCCCTGAAAGCCGAGGCCCTGGAAGCCCTGTAAACCTTGCAACCCCTGAAAACCCTGGACTCCCTGGAAGCCCTGGAAACCCTGAGAGCCCTGAAAATTCAGTCCAGGCAAACCAGCCACACCCTGGAAGCCCTGAAGCCCCAGGAAGCTCGGAGGCGCCGCCAGATTGATGACTGGGTCGCAGGAGTGGATTGGCGGCGGCGCGGTCGGGACATTGCAGTCGGAGAGCAGATGCCAGCCGATGATCGACTGCAGTCCGGGAACGTCGCAGCGAGTGGTATCGAAGACCGGGTACTGATTCACCGCGACTAACCCCCAGAACAGCCGGCGACCATATCGCCATAGCCGACCTCGACGATCAACTTGTGTGCCTCAGTCGTGATCTTCACGCCGGCGCCGGCCTCAAGCTGGAACAGCCTGGTCGAGAAGCCGTTGATGCTGGTCACAACCTCGTTACAGGTCGGGCCACCGGTCAGCAGACTCCCGTTATCCGGAGGAAGCTCACCGTCGAAGAGCGGGACCTCCTCGCATGCCTGCCCGGCTCCGCCGCCCACAGCACCAGAGAAGGTCAGACTATTGTCTCTTGCCGCCTGCGCAATCGCACAGTTGTAGCCCTCGATGAAGACCACGTCGTTGCCAATACATCGGCGGTTGACGACCAGGAGATCATCTTGCGGGCCTGCACCGCCGCAACCAGCCGGCGGTGCGACGTGCAGCCGCGGAGCGTTGGCCACGTTGAGCGACCGTACATAGCTTGAGGCCAGGTCCTGTACCAGGACGGGTTCGACAGCGACGGCACGCGGATCGGCTGTCAGTACCTCGCCCGGACTCATGAGAGCCGCCAGCTCGTCGAGCCGCCCGAAGACCGCGGTCCCTTCCAGGAACAACGGATCATCACAGTTCGCAAACGGTGTCACGTCGCTGCCCTTGACCACAGCCGCCACCGTAATGGGCGAAAATTCAGCCAGCGTCGGCCCAAGAATGAACTTGAGCTCCAGCCAGATCGCTCCTGGCGCATCGGTGTAGAAGTGGAGCACGAAGCGACCAGCATCGATCCCAGACAGGGCCTCAATGCTGACGAGGTAGAGCCACGGAGCAGCCGACCAGCCGGCGTCCTGACCCGCAATGGCAAGGAAGTCCACCAGTAACGAATTGGGGAGGAGCTTGGTCGCGCCTGCAGAGTTCGTCATCGGGTAGGCATGACTGCCGTCCGCCGCCGGTACGAACGGGTAGCTTCGCATCAGGTTGTCGTTATAGAAGCTCGGTCTGGCCATGGCTCATTCCCCTCTGATCGACTGGCCGACCGCTTTCAAGATGAGAGCGCCGTTGATCATGGTGGCGCGGAAGGCCGGATCAGGTACGACACCGGTGCCGACCTGCACGTCGAAGTTGCCGTGGTGATCCGGCGGCACTGCAGCCGAACCCGTGTCTCCCGTTATGCGCAATCGCTTGATCAATGACGGCGGGTCGTAGACGCCTGCCACTCCGCACAGCAGTCTGGCGTGGAGAGGCTCACCCGTGATATCGACACGGATCTGGTTGTCCGCAGTGGCGGTCAGGACAATCCCGCCATCGCCAACGAGCCAGACATCACCAGAGACGACTGTGCCGTCAGGGAGCAGAAAGCCCTGCACGTGATCGCTCGGTATCGGGATGCAGCAGCTGGCCACGAACTCAGCCGTGCCGGCCGGGAACGCGTAGGTGCCAACCGGCCACGCCTGTGAAGCTCCCAGTTCCTGCGGGTCGCAGAGCAAGAGCCCAGCAGGACGGCCATAACTGTCAATGACGGGCAAGGAGGACGGTGGGAGCGACGGATCAAAGCTGCAGGAAGCGATACCGCTCCGCCCCGGAACGCCGAACCTGACCGTCACGGAACGCACGGAGGCGACCTCGATCTCCGTCACCGCTAACCTGGCCTCACCGCCAATCGGGTAGAGCGTAGCGTCGGTGAACATGCCTGGTCGCAGGGCGATCGCGCTCCCGAGAGCGATCAGCGAACAACCATCGGCGAACGGATAGAGCGTGCCGGCCTTCTCATCTCGCCATTCTTCAAACCAGAGTTCCGTCGGCATCGCGTTACTCCAGCGCGAAGATCGCGAAGGTACAGGCCGCGTTGTCACTCCCGATACCGAAGAGCCCCGTCCCAGGCCCGTAGCTTTCGAGTACGGCCGAGAGGGTGTTTGGCGCATCGCCTGCGGCGACGACGGCCCTGGCCGTGAAGGCGATGGCCGCCTTGCCGACAACCGGTTCAATTCCGGGGTAGGCCGCGATCTGGAGTCGCAGGTCGCACCACGTACTCGTCGTGATGGTGAGCGGTGCCCTCGCCACTTCGGCCAGGATCGCTCCGTTGAAGTACTTCACCTGCATCAGCCTGGTTGAGACGTTGATGCAGGCCAGGAAGTAGCGAGGCAGGCCGTCGATCGCATCGAGGTGGTAGTCGAAGATGATCCCGCCGGCTGGAGCTGGCTTGAGCAGGACCTTGACCTCTTTGTCGAGACTGCTCGGATGCTCGCAGCCGCCGCCATGCTGATAAGCGGCAATCGGTCTGTAGAGCCCGAGCTTGATGCCGTCATCGGCGCAGAATCTCAAGGACTGGTTTCCGGAGGCGCAGGAATAGTCCGTCTCAGGAGCTGTTCCCGTGCGCACCGTGAAGCAGTGGTCGAGTAACTCGGTCACAGCGAAGGACACGCCGCCAGTTGCCGGATCGAAGAGGTCGTAGAAGACCACGGAGTCCGAGACCGGCTCCATGGCGTCGTAAACCACGTCGCTGCAAGTTGTCGAGGTCGGCTCGACCACACCGGCACCCCCGCAGCAGCGATCATCGGCCTGAATCGGTAGTTCGCCATTTGGGCCTGGCAGCGAATCGTCCGGACACGCGTCGGCGAAGCTCAATGAGGGTTCAAGTAGGACACCACCGCCCCCTGCATAAGGCGTCGCCTTGATTCCACGGAACTCGATCTCCAGGACGCCATCACAGTCTGGCTCGACCCCGTTGATGGACTCCAGCGGCGTCTTGGGGCAATTGCCGGATTCCGGCCGCGCCAGGCAAGGGCCGAGGTAGGCCGCGTACACGTTGCGATTGACCTGGGACTTGAGTTGGAAGACGACCGCCTGCACCGTCCTGGTCACGCCGTTGAGCTGCACGCGCCTCGGCTCAATCCCAATCTCCACATCCTTACCGGCCTTGAGTGCCACGAGGCCCTGCAGCGCCGTGGCAGCCTTCTCCCTGGCCACGCTGCGCACGGGCCTGGGCCCGTAAGGTAGAGCACAACGGGGCATGAGCTGCGATTGCGATGGGCTTGAGAAACGACCGGTATAGGTCTCGGAAATCCCATCCCCGAAGACGACCCAGCCCGCGACGCCACCCGCCAGGGCACGCACCGGGTACTGAATGTTGGCTGTCACTGGCCGCGGCAGGCTTACAGCCGCAAGCGGAACGAACGTCGAGGCCGCCGCCCCGCTGATCGCGGGTTGATCGCTGGTTAGAAACAGCGCTGTGACGATGCCAGGCGACGAGGTCAAAGCAGACAGGAAGGCGTAGCGACCGAGAGTGGCCGGATAGCGGAGGCGGCAGTCGACGAGCATGGCCGCTGGCAGAGTGATGCCGGCATCGTCGATACAGCTAGCAGCGGCATCGATCGGATACTGCCGTTGCCCGTTCAGGTCGTACCAGTCGTTGCCGGTGATCACGCGCCCCATCCCGCATCAATGGACTTGATCGCCTGCCCTGAAATCGGTACACCATCGACCGAACCGGAGACGGCCAGGGAGAGCGTGGTCGCGACGACGTCGGCGCTCAACTCGATGCCGCAGCGAAGGCTTACGCTGGCCAGGGGCGGCACGGTGGCCCAGGTGTGCGTGATCGTGCCACCGGTCGGCGACCATACTGCCGTGGTGCTTGCCGCGTTGGCGATACCGCCTACGCCATCGGTCGTAAGCGGAGCGTCCAGCCGCCAGCCTGCATTCGGCGTCGTGTGTGTCAGGGTCAACTGGAGGGTGACATCACTTAGGCAGGCTGGAGTCGTATTGCAAAAGCCAGCCCCTACGGCGATGCGGCCGCCGTTGGAAACGGCGTTGACACTGAGCGGCGAACTATCGCGACACGCCTTGTTGGCTACCCAGCGATCGACACTGCGTCTGAACGTTCCAGCTGCATCAGTAGCCGACGCTGCCAGCACAACGTGACGATCCCATTCCGCGAGGATGGCACGCTGAACCCTGACGTAACCGTCACAGCTGCAGCAAGGTCCGCAGTCGTTACCCATGCGCATTGCATGGCTCGTCGAGGAGGTGCGTCGCAGCCAAAGGCAGTCAGATACATCGAGTGAGAGATTGCCGGCTGCCGGCTTTCCATTGATCGCAGTGACGTAACGAGGCAGCAGATCGCACGCCGGATACCGCCCTTCTCCCGAACCGGCAATCACATTGAACGTGAGTGCTGCGCCGCGACGCAGCCCAGAACGCACTGCCGCTGTACCGATGGTGACGTTGTACCCGCCCCGTAATGCCCCGTTGCCGACCACGCTCAGGATCGAGCCTTCGGCTTCCAGGCGAGAGAGCCTTGCAGGGCGTTCCTGCACACAACGTTCATCGAGTCGGCCATCGACCGGCGCGATCGAGTCGGGGAGCAGCCTGACGTCCTGAGGGGTCGGGAACGCGGTGTGCTGCACCAATCGGCAGTCACCGACGCGGGTCCGCCATTCGTAGGAGCGGAGCCGCGAGGAGATCTGTGAAGCCCGGAACCAGTAGGCAATCGTGCTATCGAAGACGACCGTACCGACCGCGTCAATCACCTGAACCTCGGCCTGATGCCGTGGCACGCTCGGTGCAGCGCCACCTGGCGGTCCGGCTGCCCCGCAGTTGATCGCCTTGTCCATGCCGTAGAGCCAGGAGAGCCTCAAGGGCAATTGCACCGGCGTCTCGGGAGTCGCAAAACAGACCCAGAAGTCGGCTAGCACACCGCTTATGTCAGACGACGGAGCGACGAACGGGTAATCGCGGCCGCGTGGGTTGGGCCCAGTCCCCTTACCGCCATCGACAGCCAGCACGTCGCAGGGCAGCGCATCGGTGACCGATGTGGCCCGTCCCCAGTACGGAGAGGCCCAGTAGCTACCGCCGAAGTAGGACCCGTCGAAGAATCCCATGCGATCTCCTAACAGGACACACAGGGGAAGTCCCCGGTCCTCGAACCCAGGACGATCGCGTGCATGACGTCGGTCTGGGCCTTGAGCGTGCCAACGAAGTTCTCCAGGGTCGCACGCTCGTCGCCGAAGTGCTGCAATTCGTCGGTCAGCTTCTGAAGCTCAGGGCAGCCGCAGCACGGCGTGGCACAGGTGTCTCTGATGACCAGACTGTTGCCTGAACCGGTCACGGTCGTACAGGCGCTTCCGAGGATGTCGATGTTGCCGTTGATGTCGGGGGCCACGCCGTTGATGGTCCGCAGCGGCGCGGCCTGCGACGTGCCTTCGCAACTGCAGGACTCGTTGAGTCCAGTGCCGTCGAGGGCATCGAGCCGCACCTGGATCTTGCCTGCCAAGGAGTGGACGGAGATCTTCATGTTCTGACCGGCGACCAGCTGGACGTCGCCGTAGAGCCTGGGGGAACTCACACCATTGCTGATCACCGTCAGCGAGCTCAGTCCTCGGAGCATCGGTCGAATACAGTCCGTGTCGAGCCGACCTCCGGCTCGATTGAAGACGTACTCGCCGGCCGGCTGGGCGTCGATCTCATCGAGCTTCCCGATGACCACCTTACCCACGCAGTCGTCGAAGTCGCCGACTCCGGCCAGGGCGTAGCTGTTGTATTCAACATGCGAGGCTCGCGAGATGACGGCTGTCGCCACCGTCGGCGGCGAAGAGGACCCGTCGTCGTAGCCAATGGAAACTGCATAACCAGCAGGGAATATCGACAGCCGACTGAGGTAGAAGCGGTCGGCAGACACATTCAAGCCATCGTGAATGGGAACATAGATCCCCAAGAGAAAGCTGTCTGGCAGCAGAATCGTCCCGGTGATGTCGGCCTTGGTCGCATCATCGGACAGCGGATAACTCCGCTGCCCATTCATGTCGAGCCATTCGGCATTCCAGGTCGCAAGCTGTCCCACGTCAAAACTCCGTTTGTCGACAAACGGGAAATCAGCCGGCCACCAGTGAGGCGTCGCAGGAGAGGAGACCCAGCTCGCCGGCGAATCCGTCGCCGCCTGCACGGGTGAAGAGTACCAGGAGAATTGAGCCGGCGGTCACCGGGATCGTGGCGCTGGCCACCTCGCGGTACTGTGCTGCCCCGATGGCGACGTTGGTGTTGCAGACGACCGCTGTGTCGGCCGTAGGCAGATCGACCAGGTTGACCCCAGGTGCTGGTAGGAGGCGATAGGCTGTCGTCGTGGCCGGCAGCGTGCCGGCCGACTGACAAAAGAGCCAGGGGCGGAGGATGACCGCCGGATTCGCTGGCAGGCCGGCCGACGGGATGCGGTACTTGAGCAGGATCCAGCTGCCGATACCGGGCGGGAAGCCCAGGTACGGGACCTCCTTAAAGAACCGCTCACGGGCGTTCGACACGCGGACGATTTCCGGTGCGATCGCGCGGCCGCTGAGATCGGTAGCCACGTCGATTCGCACCGTGCCCTGCGATTTGCCTCCAGTCCCGGTAACTGTGGGCGTCAGCTGCACGTTGGCGCCAGCGGTCAGGGCCTCGACCACGTAGCCTCGCTTAAAGGTCGTGCCGGCCAGGTCCTTGAAGACCCGGGCGCCATCGATGTTGATGGAGTCGGTCAGGAAGGCCAGGTCAAGGTCCAAGGTCAAAGCGCCGGTCGAGCCGGTTTGACCGTCGCAGTTGAGGACCCGCAGCGGGCTGCCCGCCTGAGCCGCCAGGCTCGTGACGACTGTCTTGTCGGTCGCCAGCAACATCTCGGCGAACCAGAGGTGGAGCTGCATCGTGCCCGTCGGCGGGCAGGTCGGCGGGTCGGTGTAGGGCCCCGGCAAGGGCGGCGGATTGGACGAATCGTAGTCCGCTGGCCAGGGCACCTCGCCGTTGCAGTCGGACATCCACCAGATGCCGTCGCGGTTGACCTGGCAGATGCCTGAGGCCAGACCGTAGGGGATCACGTCGCCGCCCAGCTCCAGCCGGTCCCAGACCAGGACCGAGGACGATACGGGCACCGGCGGCCATGCCCGCTGAAGTTGCGGATGGGCTGCCAGGTTGTAGCCCCAGGCTGCGCCCGTAGGCGCCGTGCCGTTGAAGCTCGCGTGGTCGGCCGGTAGCCAACCGGGAAGCGACGGATTGGGTACCGTGATGACGTGCCTGGCTCCTGGCGCTGGGGCCAAGGTTGTACCGGCGGGTCGACAGTAAAGCGAGAATTTGTGGTGGACGTGGGCTTCCAGGAAGCTGCGCGAACTACCCGTTAGGTAGGCGTAGGTGCCGTCGAAATAGAGCACCGGGACGCTTGCAGCGGGGGCCTGCGACGTCAGCTTGCCTGGTTCCAGCGACGACAGGTAGTAGCGGCCAGGCAACGTCACGCCAGCATTGGTCAGGTTCGCAACGGCTCGGCCGCCCAGGAGAACGTCGCCGGACGTCGCTGATGTCTTGACCAGGACGACGCCCAGGCAGTCGGCCCGCCAAGAGGCCACGAAGGAGCCGGTCTCGGGATCAGTTACGACTTCGGCCAGGGCCCGATCGAAGCGATTGTTGAGCGGGTCGAAGGCCACGGCCTGACCAGCCTGCACGACGGGAGCCAACACGACACCGTGGGCGACAACCCCCTCGCCGGACTCGGCCGCGTCGAGCCTGTCCCGTAGGTAGTTAGAGCGAGACTCTAGGGCTCGATCTGGCCGCCCGGCGACTGCCGCGGCGACTGCCTCGCCGTCCTGAATGTGCTGGACGTTCTGAACCCACACGCTTCCGGGCATGCTCGACCCTCCATGGTTGGGCCCTTCGATCATAACCCCCAATAGCTAAGGGAAAGGGAAGGCGGGGCCCGGGAGGGCCCCGCCTCACTCAGAGGATGTGGCAGTCGGTCTGCCTGTCGATGATGATGTGCTCCCACTTGTTTTGCCCGCGCCGGTGGTAGCAGAAGAGCCAGTCGCGGAAGCTGTACCGCTGATCGACCTCGAGACAGGCAAAGAACTGGTTCTCGACGATGTCGCAGTCGGTTGTGTATACGCGGCGCGAGTGTTCGACGCGTGAAGTCAGCAGGGCTGCCTGCGTCATATACGCGTCGGCCCGCAGCTTGATGATGTCGTCTGGGATGGGCGGCAAGATCAGGCGGCGTAACGCTCTCCAGTCTTCCAGGAACGGACCTAGGTCTTGCAGCGCAGGGATGTCTGCTCGCGACAACCCGAGCCAACGATCCGCTTCCGAAGACGCGACGTAACTCGTCATAAGCCAGTGCACACGACTGCGCCAGGCTTTGCCGCAGTTGTGCGCAATCAGCCTGAGCAGGAGAACCTGCTCCATGGACAGGCCAAACCTGTCCGCATTCGGTTCTCTCTTAGCCATTGATTTCCTTTTCGAAGAAGTCGGAGAAGTCCGAGGCCGACTTGTTGTGGGCCTCGCACCAGAGCCTGGCGGTCAGGAACTGCTCCGGCGTCACGCGCTGTCCAGCCGCAACGAGCAACGGCCGATCTTCGACCAGGCCGTAAGTGAGCTTCACCCAGGAGAGGGCCGAGGCCCGATCTTCAGCCGGCATCGGCTCCAGCTCCTCGCCGTGCAGATGCCTCATTAGCGCTACGGCAAGGTACTTGTGCTGCATGTACCGGCACGGCCAGAAACGACCATCCGGCGTGATCCAGGCCTGTTCGCTCAGCGCGTACTGCTCGGTCGCGACAGGAGTAATGTCTTCGCCGGTGGCCTCGTAGACCTCGGCGACCTTCTCGACCACCCTCTCCGGCAGCCCGGATTTCTCGAGCAGGGCCTTGACGGTGCCGCCACTGATGAGCGGTGCTTCTGGCGTAGTCGTGGGCTGCGGCAGGTTCTTCGTCTTGGACCAGCGGCCCTCGTAGTACGCCTTCTCCTGTGCTTCGAGTAGCGGATCCCTTTCGTAGAGCCAGCTACCGCCGCGGCGCTCGAGATGCCAGCTGCTGTCAAGGACGGCCTGCATGCTGGCGGCCCACCGAGGGTTAGTGCCTTTCTGGAAAGCGCTCAAGGGCCGATCCGCGGTCGGCACCTGGATCCAGGGCGGCGGATCCGCATCGACCTCCTTCCAGAGCCCGATGCAGCCACCACGGTCGCCCTCTTCGACGTCGATCGCGACGCTGACGGCCCGATCGTAGACCGCGTCGTCCATGTAACGCACCGACCGGGCTTCGGGAGTTGCTTGTTGTACACCGATCTTGTTAGCGGCGTAGCCAATACCTTCGTAAACGTTCTTCGTGCCCAACAAGCCCGGCATGTCGGCCGAGCACCAGTCGGTCACGTAGGCGTACGGTCGCATGTAGACGCGACGCCCGTTGGGCCGCCGTGTCTGGAGCAGGCCAACGTAGAGGCCGGCGACCTCTGTGAGATACTCGGCAGCCCCTGCCGCGTCGTCCTCGTCGACCAGGTCGACCTCGTTCGTGCCGACGAGTTTCTTCGAGGCCGAGAGCACGGCGTACTTATCGTCGCCGGTCATGTCGTAGCCAAAAGCAGCGTCGAGCAACTGGAGCCCTCGCCGCCAGTCACCTTCCAGGACGAACGTCCTGGCCTGCCGGGTGAGGTATTCGCCCGTGATTCGAAAGCAGAGCGATTCAACAGCCAATTGCCCCTCCGCGGTAAAGAGATAGAGGTCTCCCTACCTAGTGGCGCGGAAACAGGGCAAATGTTAGCGAACGAGACTCAGGCGCCGAAGGTGTACTGATAATCGACACCGTAGGCCGCGTTGGGCAGCTTGAGCCGCTGATCGGCGGGCTGATAGTAGCTGCGGGACATGACGATGTCTCTGGTCCGGTCACCTGGAACCGGCGTGGCCACAACAGAAAGTCCAAAAATCTTGGAGTTTGCTGCAGAGCTAAAGGGCTTACCGAAGACGCCGGTTGACAGCCCGCCAGTAGAGGCGAAGACCGTAAGCCGGTTTCCGGTGCCTGGCGGGAAGTAGGCTTCGTAGCCTGGTGCGACGTCGATCACCGGGGGACCGGTGAAGAAGATCCGGAGGAAGTCGGAGGTCGAGCTCATTGCCAGAGCATCGAAGTAGTCCAGCCCTTCCTCCTTCAGCGGAGCGGGTACCGGCACGACGTCCGAGGGGTTGGCCACGTTGGCGAACTCGATGTAGGCGGCTGTCAGGCCATAAGCGAGGTCGCGACGACCGAAGAGCTGACAGGCCAGGTAGCCCCACATGTAGGTCCAGAGATTGTCCGTCCAGCCCGCTTGTACCGGCGTCCTGAGCCCCGTCGCCTCATCCACATAAACTAGCCGTGAACGGCCGCCGCATTTCCCGAGTTTCACTTGCGCCTCCGATTGTCGACAAACGGCTATTGGCAGTCTTCCGCGTGCGGGTAGATGCGACTGTTGATCCAGTCATCACCTGGTACGACGGCGCCCCAGAGCGTCTTCATCGGCTCGTAATGCCCGATCATCTCAGAGCAGGCCGCCAACGGGGCCTCCTCGCTCAGGGTCGGCATGTCGACGAAGAAGAAGAGGGCCGTTCCAGGGGGCACGATCCTGCGCAGGAACGGCAGGGTACCGGTCCCGATGGCCTCGCCGGAGAGGGCTCCGCGCACGCGGACCAGCAGGGTTCGGCCGCGGAAGATGTTCTCGGTCAGGAGGCGGCACGGATTGAGCGTCG
>WBZP01002756.1_pt1 | contig 19844 bp, 18 predicted proteins | sample 5204301 | NCBI WGS metagenome assembly WBZP01 (sample SAMN12412401, study PRJNA552823) | activated sludge metagenome | isolation source: activated sludge from nitrification reactor of wastewater treatment plant... | place: USA: Pennsylvania | collected 2017
TCATCAATCAGCTGGTTGAGGCGGCACATGGCGGGCAAAAGCAGAACTGTACCATGACCTCAGAACCCAATAAGAGCCACGCGGGTTAGTCGGCGATGAAGTATTTTTTGATTCGGTAGAGCAGGGTATCCCGGCTGATGCCCAGCAGCCGGGCGGCGCGGCTGCGATTGCCGCCGGTTTTCGCCAGGGCCTGGCGAATCAGTCCGATCTCGAGTTGATCCAGGTGCAGCCCCGAATCGGGCAGGGCAAAGCTTGATGCCTCCGGATGAGATCGGGGGCGCATCTCCTGGGGCAGGTTGTCCGGCTGGATGATCCTACCCGGCATCAACACCAGCATGCGTTCGCAAAAATGGCGCAACTCCCGCACATTTCCCGGCCAGGCATAGCGATTCAGGATCTCCAGGGTCGCCGGGCTGAAGAGGGCGGCGGGCAGGCCATGGTGATGGGCGCGTTCCTCCATGATCTTGTGCAGCAGCAAGGGAATATCGCCGGTCCGGGCACGCAGGGGCGGCAATTCCAGCGGCACCACATGCAGACGGTAATAGAGGTCCTCACGGAATCTCCCGGCCCGGGCCTCCTGATAGAGATCCCGATGGGTGGCGGCGATCACCCGCACGTCCAGGATCCGCGGTTGTAAGCGTCCTATGGCCTGGCACTCCCCCGTCTCGAGAAAGCGCAGCAGCTTCGCCTGGGCGTTCAGGGGCAGATCCCCGATCTCGTCGAGGAAGAGAGTACCGCCTTCCGCCAGGGGGATCCGTCCGCGATGCTCGGTCACCGCCCCGGTGAAGGCCCCCCGGGTATGACCGAAGAGTTCGGACTCCGCCAGGGTTTCGGGGATGGCGGCACAGTTGATGGCGACAAAAGGCTTGTTGGCGCGCCGACTGGAGTTATGTAGCCGCTTGGCCAGAAGTTCCTTGCCGGTGCCGCTCTCTCCCAGGATAAGCACAGTGACGTCGATCACCGCGACCAAGGCCACGGCCCGCAAGACCGCGGCGAGCTCCGGGCTGGCGCCGAGCATGGCCGGTGTGGAACAACCGGACTCTGTATCCTTGGTCATAGGCATGATGGAAGAGTCGCACCCCTTGGCGGAAACCTGAACCCCTGGTGCGGCGGAAACGGCCGACCAGCGCCGCTATGATCGCCGAAAACCGCGGGGCCAGTCATGTTGATTCGACGCGCGGCCTCATGTGCCGAGCGCAGACCCAACGCCTGGATTCGGTGTCGGCGCTTCCGGGCCGGGGCGCTATGGCCCGGTTCTTTGTTCTCTGATTGGGAACAATAAATTATAAATATATCTAATTATTCTCTTATTAAGAACGAAAATGAGCCATTTTCAGCCGCTGCCCGGAGCCCGGTGAGACGGGCTAGGTCGCACCGGCCACCGAGGTCGCTGGAATCTTTCCCAACCTGGCCAGGAGCCGATCCGCCACTCGGAAGGCGTTGGCATAGATGGTCCAGGTATAGGGCAGGCTGCCGCCGGTGGGCATGAAGCTGCCGTCGGTGACATAGAGGTTGTCCACCTCGTGGGCGCGGCAATCCGGGTCCAATACCGAGGTGCGCGGGTCGGTGCCGAAGCGACAGCCGCCGGCCATGAGGTTTGGTGGTGGCGAGCCGTTGATGCCGGATTTCACCCCCGTCGCCCCCAGACGCTTCAACACCTGCTCGCCCTTGGTCGCCAGATAGCGCCCCACTTCGAGATCGTGCGGGTGATGGCCGATGCGGATGCGGGCTACCGGTGTTCCCCAGCGATCCTTCACCCCGGGGTCGAGACTGACGAAGCAGTCGTCGGTCGGGAGCCAATCGCAGAAGACCTCGAAGGTCAGATTCCGGCCACTCCGGAAGCGGCTCTCCAACTTTCGCTTCAGGGGGAGCCCCCACAGCAGCTCGCCTTCCCCGTCCCATTTGAGCTTGTTGGCGCGGCCCGTGGGGTTGGGATGGGCGAAGAGAAACTCGACGATCCCCCCCTTGCGGCGACCTGGGGCGAATTGGGGGTCCTCGATCACATACCAGTCGTCGAGGGCGCGGTTGACGAAGGGACCCATAAGCCTGAGCTGGGCTACCTGTTCAGCGGAGTGGGCGGCATAGTCCAGCTCGCCACTGCCGGTGCCGCCGGCGGAGAAGAGGAGGTGGCGGCCAACCTGACCCTGGTTGTTGGCGAGTCCCCGAGGGAAGGCCGGGCCGGTGGAACAGAGCAGCAGCCGGCTGGTCTCCACCGCCTGACAGGCCACCACATAGAGCTTGGCGTCCACCCGGCGTGTGTTCCCCTGGCGGTCGAAGTATTCCACCGCCGTGACGCGACCGGCGGCGTCGCTCAGCAGACGGGACACCTTGGCGTGAGGCCGGATCTCACAGCGGCCGGTCGCCAACGCCGGCTCCAGCAAGGCGGCCCGGGCGCTGCCCTTGGCGCCGCTGGCGCAGCCGAAACTGCCGCAGTAGCCGGAGTATTCGCAGGAACGCCGCCCCAGGGCTGGTTGGCTGAGGATCGCCCTTGGCACCCGGAGCGAGTGGTAGCCGAGTTCCCGGCAGGCGTCGTCGATCCAGGTGGAGGCGATGTGCTCCAGCGTGGGCGGATAGGGAAAATCCGCGCTGGAACGTGGTTCGGCGTTCTTGTGGGGACTGACGCGCCCGGACACCCCCACCAGCTTCTCCACCTTGTCGTAGTAAGGCTCCAGGTCCTCGTAGGCGATCGGCCAATCCACCCGGTTGGCGCCCGCGATGGGGCCGAACTCCGAGAGCTGGCGGAAATCCACCGGCTTGAGACGATGGAAAAAGCCGCTCATGAGATTGCTCGAACCGCCCACCATATTGCCGTTCCAGAAGTCCCAGCCCGATTCCGAGGTGGGTGTGGCGCGCCAACCGCCCGCGTCGTCCCGCTCCTCGATCACATGCTGTTCGTCCGGCAATCTGGGGGTGTAGACGCTCCGGCGACAGCAGGCGAGTTCGTCCTTGAAAAAATCGCCTTCGCGGAACCAGGGGCCCTTTTCCAACACCACCACCGAATGCCCGGCCTTGGCCAGGCTGTAGGCCACCGGAGCGCCGCCGGCGCCGCTGCCGATGATGCAGACATCGAAATCCGTACTCATGCCAGGAGCCTCGGGTAGGTCTTGTCCGGCGTCGGACGGGGAAAGCCGGGGATGTGCTCCAACCAGCGCCAGCCGAGGCCGTTCGGGTTTCCGCCATAGGCGGGATCGCTGAGCAGGGCCTCCAGCAGATAGAGGATCTGGGTCGAGAGCCAGTTTTCACCGCTGGCACTGGCCGCTATCCGGCGCAAGATCTGTTCGCGCCCCGGTTCGTCCAGATCGAGGAAGGAGCCTCCGCCGTTCTCCTGCACCAGGCCTTCCAGCCAGTCCACGCCCTTGAGGAGAAAGCGCCGTTCATCGGCGTCCACCAGTGGGTCCTGCACCACGAAGCGCAGATAGCCCAGGGCGTTGATCTCCGCCGCCCCCGGGCTGTCCGCTTCCGAGGGCAGGAGGTGGCGTTGCACGACATCCAGCACCCGCCAGCGGTGTTCCTCGTCGCCGGTCGGCCTGTCATCGCCGAGTGTCGGGGCGCCGAACAGGGCCGCCAGCGAGCCGCCGGCCAGTGTCAGCAGAAAGGCGCGCCGGGAGACGAGGGCACGATGCCAATCGGCGAGGCTGGGGGGGTGTGCGGAGGAGCCGAGTCGTTTCATCCAGGGATCTCCGGGGGATGGTGGAAAGCGGGATTGGCTTCAAAGTGTACACCTATACCGGAACGAGGCAGGCGAATGCTAACCCTACGCTACTCATTCAGCAGGCGTAGGAAGAGTGTTCACCCATCGTTAGGCGAATTTGGCCTGGTCGGAAACGGCGGATGTCGATGTTGGCCTGACGTCGAACGCACCAGCTGTCTCTTGATCGCCGGCCATCTTCCTGACAAACAAGCTACTCCCTTACCCGCTGATTAGGGACAACCTAATAAGAATTGGTATCACAAAACCGCTGGGAGGTAACCCTTCAGACCCCCTCGCCCCGGAGCAGGCGAGGGGAGCCGGACGCCTGACCACGAGGGCTCGGGATCGGCGCCAGGCGGTTGCGGCGGCCAACCCTTCCCGCGGGGGAAGGCCGATGACGCGGACGTTTCCGATTTCCTTGGTAGTCACATGGCTGCAACCTCGGATTGATAGATTTTCTCCGAGGATGGGGTGAGCGCTGCCGCCTAGTAGGTCGTTCCGCCAAACCGGTTTCCTTTCGCGGTGAGCTTGTCGCGGTGAGCTTGTCGAACCGCGCGAGAGCACCCCGCCACTACTCGCCTTCGACAAACTCAGGCCGAACCAAATAATTGGTAATCATTTTGATGCATCGATCTACCAGGAGGCGGCCAGGGCTTCCGGGCCGGGGCGTTTGAGGCCGATTTTATGTTCTGTTTTGGAGAACAATGAATCTTAATAAAGACGAATTGTTATTAAAAAGAGAACAAAAACCGGCCATTTTCAGCCCAGGCCCGGAACGGTTTCGGGCGGATCGACACTCCTGTCGGGGCAGGCTCTCGACAGCGGATTCGGGGCCGGCCTCCGCCTCCGCTCAGCCAATCGAAGGCCTACAATGGATCCAGGAACGCTCGTGGCGAGTCGGGGAAAGTAAGCAAAGATGAAGTTTCTGCTCAGTAGATTGCGTATCGGCGAGAAGATCGGTCTGGGTTTCGGTCTGGTCGGGGCGATCCTGGTGGTCATCATCTGGCAATACGACACCACCCTGCATCAGGTGCTGGCCGAGTATCAGGAATTGCAGGAGCGGCCCCTGGCCAAGAAATTCCAGGCCCAAGCCATCGCCAATGCCTTGTTGGCGGCCGGTCAGGCGAAGGAAACCTATCTGGCCAGGCCGAACCCCCAGCTCGTCGCCGAATTCAATCGCCAGCTCGATGCCGGTATCGAACAGACCCGGCTTCTCGGCCGTGTGGATCCTGACGGGGCGGTGGCGGCGACCCAGATCGAAGCCCTCATCGAAGGCTTCCGGCAACGTTTCCTGGCCATGGCCGAGGCCTGGCAGATCAAGGGCCTGGATGAGAACTCGGGGTTGCAGGGGGCCTTTCGCAAGCGGGTCCATGTGTTGCAGCAACTGGCCGGGCAGTACGAGGTCAGCGATCTCTACATCACACTGTTGCAGATCCGCCGCGGGGAAAAAGATATCGCCCTGAGGCGCGAGCTCGGGTATCTGGATCGGGTGCGGCATCTGCTCGATGAGTTCCAGGCGCTGGCGGTGAGCAAATCGCTGGCGCCGGACTTTCGCGACCGCCTGCTCGGGGAGATCCAGGGTTATCGTCGGGAGTTCGAGGAGTACGCCGCCCGGGCGTTGGCCGATCAGGATGTCGAGGGCGGGAAGGGACCTTACCAGGAGGTGGCCCATCGCATGGAGGAACTCATCCAGTCCCAGTATGTACCGAACATGGAGGTACGGGTGCTCTCGCTCCGGCGGCGGGAGAAGGACTACCTGCTGCGTCTGGATACAGTCTATGTCGAGAGGCTGCAAAGCGAGGTGCGGGAACTGCAGCGGGAGATCGATGGGTCCGGGCTCGCCCAAGAGGCCAAAACCAGCCTGGTGACCATGATCGGCGACTATGAACGGGACTTCCTCGCCCTGGTGGAACAGAATCGTCGCCTCGACCAACTCATGGCGGAGATGCGCCTGGTCGCCGATCAGGTGTTTGCCATCGTCAAGGCGACCCGGACCCAGGCCGAGCAGTCGGCCCGACGGCTGACCGCGGAGGTAAACGCCCGGGCGACCCGGGATTCCACCCTGATGTCCTGGCTGGCCCTGGTGGCGAGCGTCCTCGGGGTCGTCATCGCCTTGGTCATCACCCGACGCATCACCCGTCCGGTGTTACGGATCGCCGGTTTTCTCGATCAACTCGCCATGGAAGATCCCACCGAACGTATCCCCACCCGGGCCGGAAGCCGTGACGAGATCGACGCCATGGCCGCTTCGGTCAACCAACTGGCGGACAACAAGGCCCGTCTCCTGGCTTGGTGGAAGGCCTCCATGGCGGAAATGACGGCGGCCAAGGAACGACTGGCCGGGTCGAAACCCGGGGCGTCCGATCCGCTCTAGCCCGGTGGAAGGTCAGGCTCAACTCAGCAGGTTGGTGATCAGGTCCGGATGGAAATCCCAGCCAAGGAAGCCGGCCACGCCCGAATAGAAGCCGATAGCGGCGAATCCCAGGGCGAGATAGAGCAACCATGGTTTCTTGGTCAGGGCCGCGATGCCCAGCAGGGAAATGGCCAGGGTCAGACAGGCCTCGGCCAGGTCGAACTGGTCGTCATGCCGATTGAGGCGATCATATTCCTGCTCGTAGCCTTCCGCCTCTTGCTTGATCTGGGCTTTCTCCGTCTCGTACTGTTGCACCTTGGCGCGATACACCTTGATCTTGGCCTCGAGCAGGGCATTGGCCTCGGTACCGGCTTTGGAAATCTGTTCCTGCTCGATCAGCAACTGATCCAATACGGCTTCCGCCAGATTGTGCTTGGCGCTTTTGGCCTGAAAGTAGCTCCAGGAATCCACCGCTTTCGCCTGGGCCTGGGCCATGGCCTGCACCAGATTCCCGTCCTTGATGTTGAAGATGGCCATGAGCGTCGCCAGGATGGCCACGCAGGCGGCAATGAGGTTGTTGAAGCTGGAGTCGGAGGCGGACTCCGCCCTGTTCACCGCGTCGCTCGCGGCCTCGCTGATATCGCTCATGGGATGGATCCCTCGTTGGTTGACATTGGCCTTTCGACTCTTAGCATAGCCGGGGTGGCACGGCAAGCCGGGATCATTACAATAGGCTTCGCTTCTCTCAGTGAGCCGGAAGGACATGAACCTGCGTTTCTATCACCATCCCCGATCCAGCCAGTCCCGGGAGGCGATCATCGAAGGCCCGATTCCGATGCGGGATGGGCACGTCGCCCTGGGCCATCCGCCGGAGAAGATCCTTGAGATCCTCTGATCCACCTTATGTCCTGGTCCTGTATTACAGCCGCTATGGCGCCACCGCCGCCATGGCCCATCAGGTGGCCCATGGTATCGATCAGGTCAGGGGCGTCACGGCGAGGATACGTACCGTAGCCGCGGTATCGACCCTCTGCGAGGCCGTCGAGCCCGCTATCCCACCCGAGGGAGCGCCCTATGCCGATCTCGCCGATCTACGGGATTGTGCCGGACTGGTGCTCGGCAGCCCCACCCGTTTCGGCAACATGGCCGCGCCGCTGAAGTATTTTCTCGATGGCAGCAGCTCTATCTGGCTCTCCGGGGGATTAAGCGGCAAGCCGGCCGGCCTCTTTACCTCCACCTCCTCGATGCACGGCGGGCAGGAGACCACCCTGATCTCCATGATGCTGCCCTTGTTGCATCACGGCATGCTGATCGTCGGTCTCCCCTATACCGAACCCGACCTCATATCCAGTCGCACTGGTGGTACCCCTTATGGGGCCAGCCATTTGGCCGGGGTGGACAGCCGTCTGCCCCTGTCCGATGAGGAGAAACGTCTCTGCCGCGCCCTGGGAAAACGGGTGGCCGGACTGGCGCTGGCCCTGGCCGGGTCCTCAGGGACATGAAGAGGCCCTCTCCCGCCAGCGGGCGAGGGGAGTAAAGGGCGACCATGAAGTCACCCGACGGGTCTTGATCCCATGAGTCTGCAACTCCCCTTGGGCCTGCAATTGCGCCCGAGCCTGACGCTCGGCAATTTCTACCCCGGCGGCAACCTCACCGCCTTGCGCGTCGTGGAACAGATCACCAGCGACAACTCCGAGCCCTATGTCTATCTCTGGGGTGGGCGGGGTGTGGGGAAATCCCATCTGTTGCAGGCGGCCTGTCAGCGCGTGCATGAACTCGACCAGCCGGCGGGATATATCTCCTGTCGCCAGCTCGGCGAATTCCAACCGAGTCTGTTGGAGGGATTCGAGCAGATGACCCTGGTCTGTATCGACGATATCGAGGAACTCGGGGGGCGGGCGGAATGGGAATTGGCCTTGTTCCGACTCTTCAATCTGCTGCGGGAGCTGGGGGGGAGACTCCTGGTGAGCGCCGATCGCCCTCAACCGGAACTCCCGGTCGCCCTGGCGGATCTGAAGTCGCGCCTCTGTTGGGGGCCGGGCTTTCGCCTGATGCCTCTGGGGGATGCGGATCTGAGTGGGGCCTTCATCCATCTGGCCCGTGGCCGCGGGCTCGAACTCCAGGAAGATGCCGCCCAGTTCATCCTGCGTCGCAGTCCGCGTGATCTGCATTCGCTGCAACGCTTGCTCGACGCCCTCGACCGGGCCTCCTTGGCCGCTCAGCGCCGTCTGACGGTGCCTTTTCTGCGAGAGATTCTGCCCTTGTTGCTGCGGAAAGAGGACTCCCGGGCCGAGGAGCCGTCTAACGCAACCATCCCTTTCTGAACGCCCTTCGGCTCCAGACCCAGACATAATCGGCTCCACTGATCAGGGTCGTGACGAGGGTGATCCAGACCAGGGTTTCTGTGATCCAGCCGGCCAAAGGCCAGGGCCCGGCGCTGATGACGACTACCGATACCAGAATGATTTGCGCCGCGGTATTGATCTTGCTGATCGGGCTGGGCGCCGCCTCCAGTTGTTCGACCTGGAAGTGATACACCAGAGCACCGGCCACGATCACCAGGTCGCGCACAACCACGGCGATCACCAACCAAGAGGGGATCAGTCCCAACCAGCCCAGGGTAAGGAAACACCCCGTCAACAGGGCCTTGTCGGCCAGGGGGTCCAGGATGGCGCCCAAGCGGCTGCCCCAGCCATAGGTTTTCGCCAGATAGCCGTCCAGGCCGTCGCTGGCCCCGGCGAGGAAGAACAGGGCTACCGCCGCGCCGAACTCCCGCTCCAGTAACAGCCAGATCACCGGCACCACCAGCAGGATGCGCAGGATGGTCAGGAGATTCGGGATGTCGCGGCGGGTCACGGACGTAGGCGATAGTTCAGGGTCGATTCCGCCGCCTGGGTCGGGGTGGTGGTCCGAGAGGATTCTTCCAGGACCCCACCGAGGGACAAGGCACGCTGCAATGCCGGAGCCCCACCCCGCATCCGCACCTGAAACCCGGCCTGAGTCCCGTCCATGAGACTGAGCCGGGCGGATTCAACACCGTCCAGGGAACCGAGATAGGCCCGCACCCGGCCATAAGCCGCCAGGCTGTTTATCCCCGAGACCCGCAACTCCAGGGCTCGGGTCGAATAATCGGCCCCCATGGGGGCGAAACGGCTGGCCACTTTATTGATGGCCTGGCCCAGGCCTTCTGCGGTCAGGGTCGGTAACTCAGCGGCGGTCTGTTCCCAGCGTTTGACCTCACCAGACTGCCAGAGCGTCCATTTGGCCTGCCAGGCCTGTCCCTGATTTTGCAGGCGCCCGGCCAGGATAACGTCGGGGGCGTAGCGCTGGGAGGCGGCACGGAGTTTGGCGTCGGATTCGGCCCAGAGGTCGGCGGGAAGCAGGTGTTCGTTATCCTGGGTATCGAGTTTGGGCAGCAGGAGGGGGAGTCCCCGCTCCTCGGCGATCCGCTCCAAGGCCTGCCAGGGGAGTGGGTCATCCCGTGTCAGGAAACGAGGATTGACTTGATCATCGACCGCCAGCCAGACCAGCAGACTGGGCCGGGTTTTGCCCCAGACCGGGAGACCGCGTTCAGTCAAGAGGCGATTGATGGCCTCTTCATCGAAACGGACCTTCAACCATCGCTGGGGCGGAGAGGTCCCACCAGGGCTCGGGCTATCGGCGGGGCCCAGGTAGCTGAATTCGCGTACATAGCGGCCGGCCTGGGGCAGGATTTTTTGTAGCTGCGGCTTTTTCGCTGTCTCCAGGTATCCCGAGACCTTGACCACGACCTGTCGCAGGGCCTCCTGGAACCCTTGGCTGGGTTCCCCGACCTGGTCTCCCGGGGTCACCACCCTGGCCTGATACAGCTCATCCATGCGGGTCGCCGCCTGGGCAGAACCCAGAGCCAGCCCCAGCACAGCGATCAACACCCAGGCAAGTCCTCTGTTCATGAATCAGTACCGCTCAGCGCCGTCATTCTCTTTCCCCTCCTCCCCCATACCCCAGGCTATCCCTATGGAATGCATGGGGATTTTATCTCTCCCCGCAGAAACTGTCGAAACGCCATCTTGATCTCCCGATGGGTGGGGGTTCAACCCCCGACAACCTCACCCTTTTCAGCGGAAGACGACACGGAGAAGTCGGTCACAGGGCCGCAGCCGAGACAGCCGATAGCGCTCGCGAGCGCCCGGCTTCAAGCTCTCTGTGCCTTCAGGGGGTCAGCTTCACCACCATGCTCTGGATCTGGTTCTGGATCAGCCTGGCGCGGATGTCGTTGACCTTCTTGGCATTGTTGAAGGGGCCGGCACGCACCCGATGGAAGGTGTCCTTGTTGTTGATGGTCACCCGCTGCACCTCGGTCTCGATGCCCATGAGGGCCAATTTCGCCCGTAACCGTTCCGCATCCTCGGCACGCCCGAAAGCGCCCATCTGGATGACGTAGTTCTCGGGTTTGGTGACCTGGGCCTGTTGCATGGGAGTGGGAGATGGCGAGACCGGCACCTGGGTCTGGACCTGGGTACGCGGCTGGGGATGTGTCTGTTGGGTATCGGCGGCCTTTGGTTGTGGCTGGCCGGGCTGAGGCGGCAAGGTGGGCTTCTGCGCCTGCTTTTCCTGGCGTTGCATCTCTTCGTCCGAAACCATGACCTCCTGTTCCGGCAGGATCGAATAAAACTCGAAGCGGGGTTTGGCGTAGCCGCTGTCCACTGGCTCCGGTTTGACCGGCTGGGCCGGGATGACGGGGGGGCATTTCTCGGCGGCGAGCTGGTGCGCCCCGGGTAGCTTGGGCCCCAGTTTGACATAGACCAATACCGTGCCCCCCACACCCAACAACAGCCCAAGCAGAAACCACAGCCAAGGGGGCAGACGCAGACTGGAGGAACTCTCCGCGGGGGGAATGCGGTCCTTGTAATCATGTGACATCTACATGCTCTCCGGGGCGGACACGCCCAGTAGCCCCAGTCCGTTCCTCAGTATCTGCCGGATGGCCAGGATGAGTTTGAGGCGGGCGTCTCTCAGTTCAGGATCCTCCACCAGAAACTGATGGGCGTTGTAATAGGCGTGGAAGTCGTTGGCGAGATCCCGCAGGTATTGGGCCAGAAGGTGGGGTTCGGCCTTGATGGCGGCCTGTTCGATCACCTCGGGGTAGCGGGACAGGATCGCCATGAGTTGGCGCTCCTGATCCAGAACGAGGCGATCCAGATGCTGCGTCCCGGCGCTGATGTCATCCCCCAGACCCTTCTCCAGCGCCTGTCGCAGGACGCTGCAAATCCGGGCATGGGCGTACTGGACATAGAACACCGGGTTGTCGAGGCTTTGTGATTTCGCTAGGTCGAGGTCGAAATCCATGTGCTGCTCGCACTTGCGCATGACGTAGAAAAAGCGCGCCGCATCCCGTCCCACCTCCTGCCGGAGCTGTCTCAGGGTGACGAATTCACCGGAGCGGGTGGACATGGGAACCCGCTGACCCTGGCGATAGAGGATGGCAAACTGCACCAGGAGCACATCCAAGCGATCCGGATCATCGCCCAGGGCCTGCAAGGCCGCCTTGACCCTGGGCACATAACCGTGGTGGTCGGCCCCCCAGATATCTATGACCCGATCGAAGCCGCGCTCCATCTTATCCATGTGATAGGCGATGTCGGAGGCGAAATAGGTGGTCTGGCCATTCTCCCGTTCGACGACCCGGTCCTTTTCATCGCCGAACGCCGTGGAGCGGAACCAGAGCGCCCCTTCCCGCCGGTAGACGAAGTCACGTTCACGCAGCCGCTCGATGGCTCGATTGACCGCGCCCCGCTCCATGAGGCCGCGCTCCGAGAACCAGTGATCGTACACTACGCCGAAGCCTTCGAGATCCTCGCGGATGTCGTCCAGGATGGTATTGAGTCCGAGTTCGAACACGAATCGGTAACGGGGCTCCCCGAGCAAGTCTTTGGCCCGGCTGACGAGAGCGTCGATATGGATCTCCTTGTCGCCCTGGGGACCCTGGCCGGACTCATCCTCATCCGGGGTCGCCGCATCCTCGGGCAGATCCGCCAGGACCTTGTCGGCGCTGTGACGATAGGCCTCCCCATGCTCGCGGTGCAGCACCGCGGCGATATCCCAGACATAGGCGCCGCGATAGCCGTTGGCGGGAAAACGCAGCTCCTCACCGCAGAGTTGGAGGTACCTCAGCCAGACGCTGGTGCCCAGGATATCCATCTGCCGCCCGGCATCATTGACATAGTACTCACGCTGTACCTGATAACCGACGGCCTGCAGCAAGCCGGCCACCACCGCCCCGTAGGCGGCACCGCGACCATGGCCGACGTGTAAGGGACCGGTTGGGTTGGCGGAAACGAATTCCACCTGCACCCGCCTGCCGGCCCCCAGACGGCTCCGGCCATAATCGTGACCCTGTTCCAAAACCTGGGTTACCGCCCTATGGTAAGCTGCGGCAGAGAGGAAAAAGTTGATGAATCCGGGACCGGCGATCTCGATCCGCTCCACCAGGGGGGTGACGGGAAAAGCGGCGCGGATCCTGGAAGCCAGTTCCCTTGGTGTAAAGCCCAGGGGTTTGGCGAGGATCATCGCCAGGTTGGTCGAGAAGTCGCCGTGCTCCGGACTGCGGGTCCGCTCAAGGGCGGGCCGATCGTTCCCTGGAGGCAGGGGGGCTTCCTTGGAAAGATTGACGAGGGCTTCCGCCAGAAGGTGCTGAATCTGGGCTTTCATGGATCTCGAGAGGGAAGACAGAGGGACCGATAAGCATACCAAGAAAATCCGATCCCGAGCCCGCATTTCTCACCAGTCGTCTACGGCGCCCAGTGAGAAATGCGGGCTAGGCAGGGACGAAAAGGCATTTAGCCGCTCAATCGCTTTCCTGGGGGTCCACGTCGATCGACCAGCGTACCCGGCCACGGGTTTTCAACCCGGTTATCTCCGGCAGGAGATGTCGCAACAAGGCCTGTAACAGATCCCGCCGCGGGCTTTCGAACAGTAATTGGGCCCGGGTCTGTCCACGGCGACGTTCCATCGGCGCCGGTATGGGACCTCCCAACTGGATCTCCTCACCCAGGAAGCCATGGGCCAGGGCCGCCACCTCGTCAAGAAAATCCAAGGGGGTTTCCTGGTCCCTGGCCTCGGCACGCAACAACGCCTGATAGCTGAAAGGAGGTAGGCGGGCGGCCTGGCGTTCCTCCAGCGCCAGGGCGGCAAAGGCGGGATAACCCTGGCGGACGAGTGTTTGCAGCATGGGATGATCCGGGTGGCGGGTTTGCAGCAGGACGCGCCCCGGTTTTTCCGCCCGCCCGGCGCGGCCGGCCACCTGGACCACCAATTGGGCCATGCGCTCGCTGGCGCGAAAATCGGTGCCGAACAGCCCGGCATCCATATCCAGGATGCCCACCAGGGTGACATCGGGAAAGTGATGCCCTTTGGCGAGCATCTGGGTGCCAAGCAATAACCTCTGGGTGCCGTCGCGGGCCTCGGCCAGGCGTTGTTCCAGGGCGCCGACGCGGCGGGTGGTGTCACGATCGATGCGTCCGATCCCCACTCCGGGGAAACGCTGGCCGAGCCATTCCTCGATCCGTTCCGTGCCCCGTCCCAGCCAGCGTAGATCGGCTCCGCCACAGTCCGGACAGCGCGAGGGGAAGGGGCTCTGGTGGCCGCAATGATGGCACCAGAGCCGTTGCTCCAGCTTGTGGAAGGTCATGCGGGCATCGCACCTGGGGCAACCGGCGAACCAACCGCAGTCGTGGCACATCATCACCGGGGCATACCCCCGGCGGTTGAGGAAAAGCAGGACTTGATTCCCTCCCTCCAGGGTCGCGTCGATCATGCGGAGCAAGGGGCGGGAGAGACCGGCTTCCAAGGGCTGGGAGCGGATGTTCACCAGTTCGATGCGGGGCGTCGTCGCTCCCCCCGCCCGCTGAGGAAGCGAGAGCTGCTGATAGCGCCCCAGCCGGCAGTTTTGCATGCTTTCGAGGGAGGGCGTGGCCGAGCCGAGCAGTACCGGGCAGTCCCGTTGGCGCGACCGCCATACCGCCAGGTCTCGGGCCGAATAACGGAATCCTTCCTGCTGCTTGAAGGAAAGATCGTGCTCTTCATCGACCAGGAGCAAGCCAAGCTTGGGCATGGGCAGGAAGATGGCGGAGCGGGTGCCGAGGATGATCCCGACCTCGCCGTTGCGCGCACCGAGCCAGGTCTGTTCCCGCTGCCGATCGCTCAGCCCGGAATGGAATACCGCGACCTGGTGACCGAAACGGCTGTGGAAACGTTCGTGGAGTTGGGGGGTCAGGGAGATCTCCGGGATCAGGACCAGGGCTTGTCGGCCCCGACGCAGACAGTCCTGAACCAGTTCAAGATAGACCTCGGTCTTGCCGCTGCCGGTAACCCCTTCGAGCAAAAACACCCCGAAGCCGTTCCCATGGGCACGCACCTGGTCGATGGCGGACGTTTGGTCGGGATTGAGGTTCACCCCAGCGCAGGTTGGTGCCCAGGGAGAAGGGGGAGGATCGAGCCAAGCCTCTTCGATCCAGCCCCGCTCCCGCAACTGGCGGAGGAGCGAGAGGGCGTCCGGGGTCTGTTGACGCAGCTGGCTCTCGGTCAGCCCCGCCTCGGCTGACCTCAGGAGTTCGAGCAGCTGCGCCTGTCTGGGTGCCCGTTGTCGTCTCTCCGGACCTATGGCACGACCGGCGGCGGTCAGTTTCCATCCCCGGCGCTGGGAAGAAGGGAGGGCGGCCCCCCGACGCAGGCCCGGCGGGAGGGCGCCGAACACCACCAGGCCGGGTGGGGCGCAATAGTAACCGGCGGCCCAGGTGAGAAATCCGAGATCCTCTGGCGTCAACAGGGGTTCGGCATCCAGTAGGGCGAGGGCGGGTTTGAGGCCGGTGGAGATCGGCGCATCCTTGGAGACCCCGAGTAGGAGACCGAGGCGTTCGCTTTGGCCGAAGGGCACCCGCAGCCGTACCCCGGGACGCCGGGCCTCGGGGGGCCAGTCAGGGGGGGGGAGATAGTCGTAGCCATGGTATACGGGGGCCGCTACCGCGACCTTGAGTACCAGCTGTCGTGTGTCCATGATTCACCGTCATCGTCCCGGTGTATTTTCGATGACCCGAGGTCAGGTCGGTTTTCCACCGGCTTCGAACAGAGCCTGGCGGACCAGGGAAAGGCGTGCGAGCCGGGCCGGCAAAATATCACTAACCTCTTATCTCATCAGGAATAATTGCAGTTTTTCACAGGCTCTGTGGATAACTCTGTGGAAGATCTTTGTACATTTCGTGCCAAGCCCCGTGGTTCTAGGCCTGTCGCTAATCTGACCGCATTTTGATCAGCAAAAAATATTCTTTTATAATCAGTTGCTTGTAATTTCCGCCCGGAATACGGGCCGAGACGTTCCGCAGCCTGTCGGCGATCTGGATCGGGGACGGGGAAATTGTGTATAACCCGAAACATCCTTCGCTTGTCAAGAGCCCATGGAGTGATTTTTCGGCTGTCCGACTCGACGGAAAGCCCGGCGAACAGTGGCGCCCTCAACGAAAGCTTGGGATATCGCTCCCCAGATACCAAGTTTTCGCCTCGGGATCATAGGTCCAGGTCTGGCGATCCATGATGGTTCGCAGCGAAGGTTGGCCCACCCGGTAATAGCCGATGCGCACATTCTGCGTCGCCGTGGATTCGGAGGTCTGTTGGACGCTGCCGACCACGTCGTAAGACACCACCCGGACCTCTTCCAATCCCGGCGGTACCTGGATGTCTTTGGTGACGGTGGGGGAGAGGAACAGGTAGGCCTGTTGCAGATTTCCCCAGCGGATGTTGTTGCTGTAGCTATAGAGGGTGGTTTCCAGGATATCCGCCTGCTGCCGTCTCTCCACTGAGCCGCAGCCGCTCAGGAGTGATAGCCCCACCAACCAACCGATCAAGTTCTTCTGAGACACGGGAATCTCCTTTCAGGTACGGAATCCGCTACTAAGAAGCTGTTTGGAAACCCTCGCCTCCCGGGCATCGAGCGGAAAGGTCGGATTTTCGTTCTTATACTAGCAATAAACAAAGAAATAAATCCTAGATTGTTCTCTTAAAGAGAACGGCAATCGCAGGCACGGAGCTTGGCCCCGAGGTGCGGAAGCGGTAACGAGCAGAGTAGGTCGGCAATCCTTTGCCGACATTCCCTGATCGGCATCAAATGGCGGCAAGGGGTTGCCGCCCTACGAGCTCGGAAGCTGCCACGAGAATTTCCAAACAGCTTCTAAGGCGATCCCTGTCAAAAAATATACCCGCCTGTGGCGACATTCCCGTCTAGCGACAACTTTGCCGTTCGTCATAAAACAGGCAATCCCTCTGGAAATTTTCGGATTTTGCTTACTGGTGCATTGACCCCAAGCTTACCCACAGGTATCGTTTCGCCACCTTCGCCACTTCCAAATCCGGACCAAGAATCAACAACATGCGACCGCTTGCCGTGTTTTTTCTCGCCCTCGGCCTGACCATCCTCTGGCAGACTTACTCCCTCGCCGAACAGCGGCATGCCTTTACCACCCCCGCCTATTTGCCCTCACCGAGCGATCTCCGTTTCAACTTCCGCTCCCTGATGCCCGAACCTCCGGCAAAGAACCCAGTCTCCCAACCAGGTAAATCTTTCAGCGCCTACAACCTGAACCGCGGCCGTACCCTGATGTAGGGTCCACCTAAGGATATCCCAGCCGTCCACTCGAGTCGGCGGCTTTTCTCGCCGGGATTCCGGTTTTTTTCGTTCATTCAAGATCGATCGTTTTCGCAGGGATCCGGGCAGCAGGTTAAAAGACCCATCACAATATAAGAAATACTTATATTAGTTTCGTTTTCCATATAGAATTTATTCGCCGCCGACCCAGGATAAAATGATTTCCCGATCTTCTATAGCCGGGAAAGCGCCCCGTCCGGTGATATTCGGCCTGGTCTTCGAGGGTTGTCGTCGCGGCTCTTGAGGTCTCCCATCAGCGGTCGCATCGCGTTGAGCAGATTGGGAAAGAGGGCGGGATTGGCGCGCGCCTCCCGGGCGAGGAGTTGCTTCATGTAGAGCCGTTGGGTGGGCGCGGTGAAGCAGGCCGGACAGGAGTCCAGCACCAGGGGTAGACCGGCCTGCTGGGCGAAGGCGGCGGTTTGGGTCTCACGGCAGTACGCCAGGGGACGGATGACGCGGATATCGCCTTCGTCGTTGAGATAACAGGCCTTCATGGTCCTGAGTTGGCCGCCGTGAAAGGCCGACATGAGGAAGCTCTCGGCCAGGTCGTCGAGATGCTGGGCCAGCGCCAGGACGTTATAGCCGCCGCGCCGGCAACTGGTGTACATGATGCCCCGTTTCATCCGTGCACAATAGGCGCAGAAGGAATCGCCCTTCAAGCGGGTCCTGGCCTCGGCCATGATGGGTTGCCGCTGATAGATATATGGCACCCCCAGGCGCTGGTAGTAGGGCAGAAGGGTTGACGGGTCGAAGCCATCCACCTCGGGGTCCACGGTGATGACACCGAGATCGAAACGCACCGGGGCATAGGTTCGCAGATGGAGCAGGATCTGGAGCAGGGAAAGGGAGTCCTTGCCGCCGGAGACCCCGAGCAGGATGCGGTCTCCATCGCGGATCATGGCGTAATCGACAATCGCCCGCCCCACCCGGCTCAACAGGGATTTGGGCGGTTTGACATAAGAGAACCCTTCCGTGGCGGGGATCTGGGTGGATAAGGGGCTGTGTTCGTTCATCGGCCTATCGTCATCGGCTGGCGGCAAGCGTCTCTCTGTTCGCTCGCATCGCGGGTTATACTAACCTCAACAATGGTTGAGAAAGGGAAAGGAAGATGGAAGGTTTCGCGGTCATCGTCCTCTTGCTTGCGGTCATTATCGTCGTCCTTGGCGTCAAACGGGTGCCCCAGGGCATGGAATACACGGTCGAGCGCTTCGGGCGGTATACGCGCACCCTCGAACCCGGTCTGAACCTGATTATCCCGGTGGTGGACAACATCGGCGCCAAGCTCAGCATGATGGAGCAGGTGCTGGACGTGCCCTCCCAGGAGGTTATCACCAAGGATAACGCCATGGTCAAGGTGGACGGAGTGGTCTTTTACCAAGTGCTGGATGCCGCCAAGGCCGCCTACGAGGTGCGCAACCTGGAATATGCCATTCTCAACCTCACCATGACCAATGTCCGCACCGTGATGGGCTCCATGGATCTGGATGAGCTGCTGTCCCAGCGCGACAAGATCAATGCCCAGTTGCTGCGGGTGGTGGACGACGCCACCACGCCCTGGGGTATCAAGGTCACCCGCATCGAGATCAAGGACATCACCCCGCCGCGTGACCTGGTGGATTCCATGGCCCGTCAGATGAAGGCGGAACGGGACAAGCGCGCCTCCATCCTGGAGGCGGAGGGCATGCGTCAGGCCCAGATCCTGCAGGCCGAAGGCGAGAAGCAGTCCGCCATCCTCAAGGCCGAAGGGCAGAAGGAGGCCGCCTTCCGTCAGGCCGAGGCGCGGGAGCGCTTGGCGGAGGCCGAGGCCAAGGCCACCCTGATGGTGTCCCAGGCGATCGCCAAGGGCGACATCAACGCCCTGAATTACTTCGTCGCCACCAAGTATACCGAGGCCTTGCAGGGCATAGCCTCGGCCCAGAACGAGAAGGTCATTCTCATGCCGCTGGAGGCCAGCAGCCTCATCGGCAGCCTCGCCGGCATCGCCCAGATCGGCAAAGAGGCGATGAACAAACAGAGGAGTTAGCGGCAGATGACTTGGTTGCAGGGCATAACCTACTGGCATTGGTGGATCCTGGGGGTTTTTCTGGTGATCCTCGAGATACTCTCGCCCGGGGTATTTTTCCTCTGGATGGGGGTGGCCGCCGGTCTGGTGGGATTGCTGGTGATGTTTCAACCCGGCCTCGGCTGGGAGTATCAGATCCTCGCCTTCGCCTGTCTCTGCATCTTCACCGTGCTGGGCTATCGCGCCTATTTCCGCCGTCATCCGATCCAGACCGATCGCCCCCTGCTCAATCGTCGCGGCGCCCAGTATGTCGGGCGCGTCTTCACCCTGGAGCAGCCGGTGGTCAATGGTGTGGGTAAGCTCCGGGTGGACGATACCACCTGGAAGATCACCGGGGAGGATTGTCCGACTGGGACCCGGGTGCGGGTGAACGGGGTCGAGGGCACGGTGTTGACGGTCATCCTGGAAGGATCGAGACCGCTGTAGCGCCCTAATCGCTCCCCCGATTTCTGGAGCGCTGGTTTCCTCGGCCATTTCAGGTCGTCAGAACCAGTGTCGATTAGCAAGCTATTTCAGCTCGAAAGAGAGATGTCATCATTCCGGGCAAAGCCTGGAAATGGCCCTTTCTCGTTCCGATATGGAGAACAATGGATCAACAGGAGCGCCATTGTTCTCTATTCGAGAACGGAAAACCGGCCAAAAGACTCGATGCCCGGGACTCGGTAGGCTGATGTCGAGGCGCCAAGCGCCGCAACCCGGCTCCTTGCGTGGGCCAACAAAGCGCTGGGATTCGCTACGCCCATCGCTTGCTGAATACCGGTCCTCGCCGGGGCAGGTTTTGCCGCTACGAAGAATTAGGCGGGATCTCGGGCCAACATGGCCGCGCACTTCGACCTCATCCTCACCGCCGACGCCGCGCATCGCACCGCCGAGTTACACCTGCTCGACGACAAGGGTTCGTAACTCGCCTACCGCCACAGGGATTTCAACACCATCCCTGTTAGCCAGGTAGATCGGGCACTTGTGCCCGACATCTGTTATGAAATGTCGGGCAACGCGATGCTTTTGCCCGACCTACCAAACTTATGGAAATATTCATGACATACCATAGGATGCCATTATG
>WBZP01002757.1_pt1 | contig 19833 bp, 17 predicted proteins | sample 5204301 | NCBI WGS metagenome assembly WBZP01 (sample SAMN12412401, study PRJNA552823) | activated sludge metagenome | isolation source: activated sludge from nitrification reactor of wastewater treatment plant... | place: USA: Pennsylvania | collected 2017
AGACACTTCTTGAGCAGAAGTGTGAGGCGCGGGCCGATGCCTGTCAGCGACTGGGCCGGGGCAAACAGCGGATTGAGCGCTTCCGGGCGCATGGGGCTTCAGCGGCGTCCCTGAGACAACGAAAAGCCCTTCCAACAGGGCACCAGCAGGGTCGCGGCAAAACGCATCGTATCCTCGGCTTTGCGGAACGGGGCCGGGGCGCTATAGGAAGCGGCTTCACCGGCTCAGGCAGGGTGACGGCTGGGGCGCGCCGCGTCAAGCGCCCGCAGAGCCTTATCCCAACCCGTGCCTCCAAAGTCGATGCAAGAACAATGGACGATCTGACGGTTCGCCGCCGCCGTGCCGCCTATCGGGCCGCGCATCGTGGCACTAAGGAAATGGATGCGCTGGTCGGCCGCTATGCCGATGCCCATCTCCACGCCTGGGCGGAGCCGGAGCTTTCGCTGTTTGAGCGCTTTCTGGCGCTGCCCGACCCGATGCTGCAGGACTGGATTTTAAATCCTGCCAACGTTCCGGACGACGCGTATATGAAGCTCGTCTGCGACATTCGCAAATTCCACGGCCTGCCGGAGAAAAATGGCTAAGCGGTCAGACATCAAACCCGGGCAAGGCGCCGCACAACCGGCGAAAGAGACGGTCATCTCAGGTGTACCTGAGGGATTCGACGCACGCGTGCTCGCCGACTTGACCAAAGCGGCCGCAGCCTCGGGTGAGCCGGGGCTGCATGTTCATGTCGCCCGCGACGACCGCCGCCTCGATCAGCTCGAAACCGCGCTCGCCTTCTTCGCCCCCGATCTCAAGGTGATCGCGTTTCCCGCCTGGGACACCGTGCCCTACGATCGCACCAGCCCCAATGCCGAAATCGTGGCCAAGCGCATCACCGCACTCGGCAAGCTGACGATCGGCACCCGCAAGGAGCCGGCGATCGTTCTCACCACCGTCAATGCCATTCTGCAACGTGTGCCGCCGCGCGCCTTCATCCGCAGCGCGTTCAAGCCGATCGCTCCGGGCCAGCGTCTCGACATTGCCGATCTGGTGAAGCGGCTCATTTCCTATGGCTTCCAGCGCTCCGCAACCGTGATGGAGCCAGGAGAATTTGCTCAGCGTGGCGGCATTCTCGACCTGTTCCCGCCGGGCCGCATCAATCCCATTCGCTTGGATTTCTTTGGCGACACGTTGGAGACCATCAAGGCGTTTGACGCCGAGACCCAGCGGTCGATGAAGGCCGTGCAGAAATTCGCTCTGATGCCGGTAAGCGAGGTGGCCTACGGCGACGCGGCGACCGCACTCTTCCGTCAGCGTTACGTGGCGTTGTTTGGAGGCAATACGGGCGATGATCCGCTGTACGAGGCGGTTTCAAGCGGACGGCGCTATCAGGGGCAAGAGCACTGGCTGCCGCTCTATCATCCCGAACTCGAAACGCTTTTTGACTATGTGCCGGGTGCCGGCATTTCCTTCGATCACATGTCGGGCGAGGCGATCGAGCAGCGCTTTGCGCAGATCACTGAGCATTACGAGGCACGTGTCGATAGCCTCGAAGGCCAGCGGTTTGGCGCGCCGCCCTATAAGCCAGTGCCGCCCGATCAGATGTTTCTCGACGGTACGGCGTGGGCCGAGGCGCTGGAGAAACGCGCGGTGCAGCGTCTGACGCCATTCGAAGAGCCAGGCGCCACAAGCCTCTATGCCATGCATGGCCGCAAGGGCCGCACCTTCGCGGCCGAGCGCGCCGATCCTGATGCCAACGTCTTCGATGCCGTGATCGGCCAGATCCGATCGGTGCACGCGTCCAACCGCCGGGTGATCATTGCCGCCTGGACCAGCGGGGCGCGCGAACGGCTGATGTCGCTCCTCATCGATCATGGTCTTAAGGACGCGCGCAAGGTCGAAAACTTCGCGGACGCGCAGGCGCTGCCGCCGGGTCACACGGCGTTCGCTGTTCTGGGCCTCGAAGACGGATTTGAGACCCCCGATTTTGCCGTCATCGCCGAGCAGGACATCCTGGGCGATCGCCTCGTGCGGCAACGCAAGCGCGCTCGCCGCGCCGCCGATGTGCTGACCGAGGCGACAAGCCTGTCGGTCGGCGATCTCGTCGTCCACGCCGATCACGGCATCGGCCGGTTTGCGGGCCTGCAGACGATCACGGCACTGGGGGCTCCGCACGATTGTCTGGAACTGCACTACGCCGGCGGCGACAAGCTGTTTCTTCCGGTCGAGAATATCGAGCTTCTCTCCCGCTACGGCGCGGACGAAGGGGATGCGCAGCTCGACAAGCTCGGCGGCGTCGCCTGGCAGACGCGCAAGGCGCGGCTTAAGAAGCGGCTGCGCGAGATCGCCAATGAGTTGATCAAGATCGCCGCCTTGCGTCAGCTGCGCGAAGCGACGCCGATCGCGCCACCCTCTGGAACCTATGATGAGTTCGTCGCCCGCTTTCCGTACGAAGAGACCGAGGACCAGGCCTCCAGCATCGATGCCGTGCTGGGCGATCTCAATTCCGGCAAGCCGATGGACCGCCTTGTCTGCGGCGACGTCGGCTTCGGCAAAACCGAAGTCGCCATGCGTGCCGCTTTCGTGGCGGCGTTGAATGGCGTGCAGGTGGCCGTCGTGGTGCCGACGACCTTGCTGGCGCGCCAGCATTACCGCACGTTCTCTCAGCGTTTCCAGGGGCTGCCGGTCAAGGTCGCTCAGGCGTCGCGGATGGTGAGCCCCAAGGAACTTGCCGAGGTCAAGGAAGGCATCAAGTCCGGCACCATCGACATCGTGATTGGTACCCACGCGCTGCTAGGCAAGCAGATCGAATTTGCCCGTCTCGGCCTCATCATCATTGATGAAGAGCAGCACTTCGGCGTCAATCACAAGGAGCGGTTGAAGAAGCTGCGCGAGGACGTGCATGTGCTGACGCTGTCGGCGACGCCCATTCCGCGCACGTTGCAGCTTGCTTTGACGGGGGTGCGCGAACTCTCACTCATCACCACCCCGCCGGTCGACCGGCTTGCGGTTCGCACCTACATCTCGCAGTTCGATCCGGTGATCTTGAAGGAAGCGCTGCGGCGCGAGCGGTTCCGCGGCGGACAGACGTTCTACGTAGCGCCCCGCATTTCCGATCTCGACGACGTTGCCGAATTCCTGCGCGAGGCGGTGCCGGATCTGACGTTTGCGCGCGCCACCGGGCAGATGACGCCGACCGAACTGGAAGACGTGATGACCGCGTTCTATGAGGGCAAATACGACATCCTGCTCTCGACCGCGATCGTCGAGTCCGGCCTCGATGTGCCCAATGCCAATACGCTCATCGTCCACCGCGCCGATATGTTCGGCCTTGCCCAGCTCTATCAGCTGCGCGGCCGCGTCGGCCGCTCCAAGACGCGGGCCTATGCCTACTTCACGACGCCGCCCGGCAAGGCATTGACCGAAGGCGCTGAAAAGCGGCTCAAGGTTCTGCACTCGCTCGATACGCTGGGTGCCGGATTCTCGCTCGCCTCGCACGATCTCGACATCCGTGGTGCCGGCAACCTCTTGGGCGAGGAACAGTCAGGCCATATTCGCGAAGTCGGCTTCGAGCTTTATCAGTCGATGCTGGAAGAGGCGGTTTCGGCCATGAAGGGTGGCGACATCGAAGCCGCCGACAAGTGGAGTCCGGAGATCCAGCTTGGCACTTCGATCATGATCCCGGAGACGTACGTCGCCGACCTGCAGTTGCGGCTTGGGCTTTACCGCCGGCTGTCCACGCTCGAAAATCGCCCCGAGATCGATGCCTTTGCGGCAGAACTGGTGGACCGGTTCGGCGAATTGCCGGCTGAGGTGCAGCACCTGCTTGATGTCATGGAAATCAAGGGACTGTGCCGGCAGGCCAGCATTGCCAAAGTCGATGCCGGACCCAAGGGCGCGGTCATCACGCTCTATCGCAATACGTTTGCCAATCCGGAAGGGCTTATCGGCCTCGTGCAGTCCTCGCGTGGCGCGCTCAAGGTCCAGCCCGATCAACGGCTCGTTTGGCGCGCCGATTGGGACCTGCCGGAGCATCGCTTGAAGGGTGTGCGGGCGCTCGTCGAAAAGTTCGCTGAGATTGCCGGCAAGGCCAAAAAGGCGGCCTGAAGTCCGGCGCCGGACGAAAACGGCCCGCTGCGCTTTGAGCAACGGGCCGGGCAAGGTTTTGCAGTAAACGGGCGGTCTGGATCAGCCGGCCGGCATGGCTTCGAAGTGCATGGTGCCGCCGTTCGATTTCTTGACGCTGTCGGCGTCCGAGTTCTTGACGTCGTCGATGTGGCGCAGCGCGCCGCGGATGCGCGCACCTTCTTCAGCCGCGAAGCTCTCGTGAACGATCTCGCTGTCGATGTTGGCGGTTTTTTCGATGCGCACCCGCTTGGCCTTGATGGTGCCGCGCGTGGCGCCGCGAATGATGACTTCATCGGCCTCGATGCCGCCTTCGACGGCGGCCTGGGTGTCGATGATCAGCAGCTTGCAGATGATGGAGCCGTGGACCTTGCCGCGGATCAGGATGTCGCCTTCGCTCTCCAGATCGCCGCGCATCGACAAAAGCTCGTTAACGATCGAGCAGTTCTGCTCCGTCGTTGCGTCGTAGACGGCGTAGGGTTTGGTCACGTGGGCTCCGGGAAGATGCGAGCGGTCGGGCTCGGCGCTGTTGGAATAGGCGGTTGAATCTGGCTTGCGGGCATTAAACATCTGGCACAACTCCGGTCACTGATCAGTTGCCTGCCAGTGTGCAAAAAACGCACCGTTAGATTACGAGGCCGGATTGAATAATCGATTAACCGTTAAGGCGGCTCAGGTGACGGCCGGTGCAACCGGTCATCTCATGCGTGGGAATGGGCGGCGGCAAGCGCGCTGCGTTTGACCTTGCCGTTCGATGTGCGCGGCAAAGCCTCAACGAACACGATCTCGCGCGGACGCTTGTAGGCTGCGAGCCTCTCGGCCGCGAAATCGTGAACGTCCTGCGCGCTCACCTTGGCCCCCGGCTGGCGGACGATGAATGCGCCGACCACCGACACGTCGGCGCGCACCCTGATTTCGCTGCAGGCGACCTCTGCAACTCCAGGGCAGTGGGACAGGACCGCCTCGATCTCCTGGGGCGCGATGCGATAGCCGAGCGCCTTGATGATGTCGTTGGAGCGGCCGACGTGGGTGATGTAGCCCTCGTCATCCTCGACGCCGATATCGCCACCCAGGAACCACTCGCCGCGATAGACTTCGCCTTCCTCTTCGGGGCGCTTCCAGTAGCCGAGCATCAGGCCCGGATCGGAACGATGGATGGCGATCAGCCCTTCGTGGCCGGGGGGCAGCGGATCGGTGCCGTCTTCGATCGGCAGAATGGCGATGCGGCGGCCCTTCTGCGGCTTGCCTGCCGTGCCGGCCTTGCGCGGCACGTTTGGAGAGGTCGAAATGTAGGTCGAGATCTCGCTCATGCCGAGCGCTTCGTAAAGCTCGGTGCCGGTGCGCGCCTTCCAGGCGTCGAACAGATCGGGCGGCGGCTTTTCGCCGGCGATCAGCCCATGGCGCAGGGCGCCCAGATCGATGGGACCGGGCGGGGCATATTTCAGGATCTGACGCATCAGGCTCGGCACCGCGGCAAACAACGTCGCGCCCGTCTTGCGGATGAGGTTCGGCCAGATCTCGGGTGTCTTGGTGCCGGCGTAGATGATGCTCGTCGCGCCGTTGGCCCATGGATCGATGAGGCCGGTGCCGAGCGTATAGGTCCAGTTGAACGCGCCCGCGTGCAGCATCCGGTCATCGGGCGTGATGCCGTACCAGCTCTGATAGGTCGGGGACCGGCCGATCGCGACACGTTGGGCGTGGACGACGCCTTTGGGACGTGCCGTCGTGCCCGAGGTGTAGAGCATGTAGCCCGGGTCTTCGCGGTTCGTATCCGCATATGTGGCGCGCGAAGGATGCCGCATCATGGCGCGCACGTCCGCCTCATCGAGCACGGCGACATGCTGCGGAATTTCTCCACGCGGCAGGTCGGACGCGATGGCAACGGCTGCGGCCTCGCAATCGGCGAGCAGAAATTCGGCTTCCGATGCGGTCAACTGCGATGAAGCGGCAACGGGGACGAGCCCGGCCGCATTGGCGCCGAACATCAGGATCGGATAGGTCGAGGTGTTGTCGAGACGGATCAGAATGCGCGCGCCTTTTTCGAAACCGCGCTCGATCAGCGCGGCGGCAACACGCAGCACGGCATTTTCAAGATCGTGATAGGTCCACACTTCGACCGGTTCGGCGCTCTCCGCGTCCCTGGTGACGATGAGGGCCGTGTGCTCGGGCCGCGTCAGCGCCGCGTGACCGATGCAGTATTGGGCCATGTTGAATGGCTTCGCCGTGCTTTCTGTCATGACTACCGTTTTTCGACCCACCACGCGTCGATGGTATAGCCGAAGACCGGGGTTTTAGAAGGGTGTTTCAGCTGCGCCCAGTGGGCGACCCACTGGCGCGGGGTGAAAAACAGCGGAACCACATAGTCGCCCGACAGCAGGACCCGGTCGAGCGCGCGCACGGCCGACACAAATGCGGATTCAGTCTCGGCCGCCAGCATGGCGCTGATCATGGCATCGACGGCCTCGCTCTCAACGCCTGCGAAATTGTAGGAGCCCTTGGCCTTCGCGGTCTGCGCCGACCAGCGGAACAACTGTTCGTTGCCGGGTGAGAGAGTCGAGGTCCAGGTGTTCTGGATCATGTCGTAGTCGTAGGTCGCGACCCGCTCCTGATACTGGGCACTGTCGACCACGCGCACGCGGGCGGCAATCCCGAGTGGTTCAAGGCTGCGCGTGAAGGCGAGCAGCAGGCCCTCCTGCGCACTGTTGTTGGCAAGGATTTCGAAGGTGAAGGGCGTGCCCGACTGGGCGTCGATCAACCGGCCGTCCTTTAATACGTATCCGGCCTTGGTGAGGAGAGCGAAGGCGGCCTTCTGGTTGGCGCGGTTTTGACCGCTGCCATCGGTCACTGGAAAGCGATGGCTGCCGTCGAGAAACTCGGCGCGCACTGCATTTGGATAATTGCCGAGCAGCGCGCGTTCGGCGTCGTCGGCCTTTTTGCCGGACGATGAGAGATATGAGCGCTCGAAATAGCTTTGGGTGCGGTGGTAGAGCCCGTTGTAGAGGGTGCGGTTGACCCACTCGAAGTCGAAGAGCTGTATTAGCGCCTGTCTCACCTCCGGCTTTTTGAAAATCTCGCGCCGCGTATTGAAGACGAGTGCCGTCATACCGGCGGGGAGGCCGATATCGAATTCCTTTTTGACGATCCGTCCGTCACGCACGGCGTCGATCGTATAGCCGTTGGCCCAGCGGCCCGGGTCTTCTTCCAGCCGCACATCGATCGCGCCGCTCTTGAACGCTTCGATCATGACCGCGCCGTCGCGGAAGTAATCGAAACGGATTTCGTCGAAGTTGAAGCGGCCACGGCTGATGGGGAGATCATTGCCCCAATAGCCGCCGTCACGCTCGTAGGAAATCGAGCGGCCGGGATCGACACGGGCGATCTTATAGGGGCCCGATCCCATCAGCGGTTTCATCGACGATTTGTCGAAGGCCTCGGCATCGGTCGCGTGCTTTGCAAAGACCGGCATCAGTCCGAGGATCAGCGGCAGTTCGCGATCCGTCGCATCCGCAAAGGTGAAGCGCACGGCGCGTTCGCCGAGCTTTTCGGCCTTCACGACCTTCTTGAAATACGTCCGGTGATTGGGACGGCCTTTGGTCTTCAGCATCTCAAAGGAAAAGATCACGTCGTCGGCGGTGACCGGCGTGCGATCCTGGAATTGCGCTTTTGGATTGAGCGCAAAGGTGACGGACTGGCGGTCATCGGCAACGTCGATCGTCTCGGCGAGAAGGCCGTAGAGCGAGAACGGCTCGTCGAGCCCGCGCGCCATCAAGGCTTCAACCGCGAACTCGCGCACGCCGGACGCCGGTACCCCCTGGACGATGAGCGGGTTTAGGCTGTCGAACGATCCCAGATTGCCGAGCCGCAACCGCCCGCCCTTGGGCGCCTCGGGATTGACATAGGGGAGCGCGGCAAAATCGTCTGAGAGCGCCGCATCTCCATGGAGCGCGATCGCCCGCTTGGGGGCGGCGCCTGCGGCCGAGGCGGCGCAGGCGAGGGACAGGATCAGGACAAGGAGTCGCAAGGCGTAAGACATGAAGGACCAGAGACAGCGGCGTGACGCACCTGTTATCACATTCAAATCCAAAAGCTTAGGCCGGAAATTCACCGTCATTGCGGCATTCTTTGGAGAGCTGTGGGCGGACTTGGACGGTTGCGCCGCGTGGCGTCTTTGCCACGACTTAACCGCAGCGCAGACTATCCCCGGTGGGCGGAGGATTGTGGCCACGGGATTGCCGCAATCCGAGCCTTATTCGCGTGCCGGAACGGCGCTCAGGGCGCCCGGACCCGCCAATCGATGATCTTTATCTATCTCCCATCGATCGGCGGCGTTGAGAGGGGCAGAGCTGGCGGGGCCGGCTCTTCAACACGAGGATTTTCAGCTTCATGAGAAACGAAGTGTCTCACAAGTCATTGCTTTCGGCTGTCGCGCTTGCCGCGTTTGCGCTCGCCGGGCCTGCGGTCGCCCAGGAAAAGGAAATCAAGATCCAGCCGAAGGCGACGACGACGGCTCCGGCTGCACCGGCCGCGCCCGCCAAGGACGCAGCACCGGCTGCCAAGGAAGCTCCAGCAGCTGCCAAGCCGGCTGAAGGTCAGGCCGCTGCCAAGCCCGCCGATGGCAAGGCTGCCGATGCCGGCGCCAAGACCGCCTGGGTCAAGCTTTGCGAAAAGGCCCCGGTCGTCAAGAAGGGCGCTGACGGCAAGGACGTCAAGGAAGAGAAGAATCTCTGCCTGACGCACCATGAGCGTCTCGATGGCAATACCGGCATGGTGATCGTTTCGGCCGCCATCCGCGAAGTCGAAGGCCAGGATAAGAAGTCGCTCATGATCATGGTGCCGCTCGGCATGGCGCTGCCGCCGGGCGTGCGCGCTGCCGTCTACACCAAGGAGCAGTGGGCCGCTGCGCAGAAGAACGAGAAGGTCGATGAAAAGGCTTTGAAGCCGATCGAACTCAAGTACTCGCTCTGCCACCCGGCTGGCTGCACCGCCGAGACGGAAGCGACCAAGGACATCCTCGATCAGATGGCTGCCGGAGGCGGCGTGATGGTTCTCGCCATGAACGCTTCGGCTCAGCCGATCGGCTTCCCGGTTCCGCTCGATGGCTTTAACGAAGCAACGGCAGGCGCTCCGGTCGACAACAAGAAGTATGCTGAAGCCCGCAGCGCGCTGATGAAGCAGATCCGCGAGCGCCAGCAGCAGATGGCCGAGAAGTGGAAGGCCGAAGAAATGAAGAACCTTCCGATGAACGCCCCGGGCGCTCCGACCACCACGGGCTCGACCGACGGCAAGGCTGCTCCGGCTGCCAAGCCCGCCGAGAAAAAGTAAGCCCAAATCGGCAGAACAGATTTTCTGGACGCCCGGGATGTGGACATCCCGGGCGTTTTCTATTGAATGACATTGTCTGCGCACGGATGGGGAATTGTCCGGCATGAAAGCCAAGCTGCTCACGTGGTGCCGTATAGGCGGCGTGTTTTTGGTTTTGGCAGCTGCGTCCGGCGTCGCGGTGGCACAGAGCGCCGAGGATCACAAGAAGGCGACCGTCGATCATTGGTTGCCTTCGGACAAATCCAAGAGCGAACCCAAACGCGCCGGTGCTTGGGTGAAGCTCTGCGATCCGCCTGCGGATACGCAAAGCAAACCGATCTGCAGACTTTCCCACGAGCGGCTCGATAGCAAGACAGCGAATCTCATCGTGTCGGCTGAATTCTGGGACGTGATCGGCAAGCCGAACGAGAAGACGCTCTTCGTTCGTCTCATGCCGGGGTTTGTGGCCGAGGCAGGATTGCGAGTCGGTTTTTATAGCGTCCAAGATTGGGCGAAGATGCACGACAAGATCGACGTCGATCAAAGCAGACTCAAAATTCTGAAGATCAAACCGCTCTTGTGCGATTCTGTTCAGTGCAAAGGGCAGGTCCGGCTTGGGTCATCGATTTGGAGCGAGATTGGCTCGTTCGCCGGCTTTATGGTGCTCGCCATGCAGCCCAACCGTCAGCCACTGGGATTTCCTGTTCCGCTCGTGGGGTTCAATGAGGCGCTCAAAGGCCCGCCGGCCACTGGCTACGAAGCGGTGCGGGAGAAATTGATCTCCGACATAAAGCGCGGTCAATCGCCTTAAAGGCGTGCCGGCGGCGCTCAGTTCTGGATGTTCGACTTCGGGCGGTAGCTGCCGGACCGGTCGCGCACGAAAAATTCCGAAATCGAGGGATGGCGCAGGGGCACGCCGCTGTCGTCGGTCAACAGGTTCTGCTCCGACACATAGGCGACGTACTCGGTTTCAGCGTTCTCGGCATAGAGGTGGTAGAACGGCTGGTCTTTTGCCGGTCTGATCTCTTCAGGGATCGACAGCCACCAGTCCTCGGTGTTGGCGAAAACCGGATCGATATCGAAAATCAGGCCGCGAAAAGGAAACAGGCGGTGTTTCACCACCTGTCCGATTGCGAACTTGGCCTGTCGTATTGTGCCCATGGTTCGTCCTAGAGCCCGTAAGCGGCGCCGCGCTCGGGATCTTTGGTGGCAACAAGCTTTGCCAGATCGACAATGACTTTGGCCTGCTTCCACGTGGCGTCGTCTTGCATCTTGCCGTCGATCATCACGGCCCCGGTGCCATCGGGCATGGCATCCAAAATGCGCTTGGCGAACTTCACCTCGTTGATATCGGGTGAGAACACGCGCTTGGCGATGTCGATCTGCGAGGGGTGCAGCGACCAGGCACCAAGGCACCCTTGCAAGAAGGCGTTGCGGAACTGCGCTTCGCAGGCCGCGCCATCCGAAAAGTCGCCGAACGGGCCGTAAAACGGCTTCAAGCCGTAGGCGAGGCAGGCGTCCACCATCTTGCCGACGGTGTAGTGCCAAAGGTCTTGCTGATACCTGGCGCGCGGTTGATCGCCGTTGGCATCGGCGAGCACCTGGTAGTCGGGATGACCACCGCCGACGCGCGTCGTCTTCATGCCGCGCGAGGCGGCGAGGTCTGCCGGGCCAAGGCTCATGCCGTGCATGCGCGGAGAGGCCGCTGCAATCGCTTCGACGTTGTTGACGCCTTCGGCGGTTTCCAGAATGGCGTGGATGAGGATCGGCTTCTTGACGCCGTGCTTGGCTTCGAGCTGGGCGAGGAGCTGATCGAGATAGTGGATGTCCCAGGGGCCTTCGACCTTGGGCAGCATGATGACATCGAGCTTGTTGCCGGCGGCGGCCACGATCTCGGTCACGTCGTCCAAGATCCAAGGCGAGTTCAGACAGTTGATGCGCGTCCACACGCCCGTCGAACCGAAGTCGTTGTCGCGCAGCATCTGAATGAAGCCCTTGCGCGCGTTCTCCTTCTGGTCGAGCGGCACGGCATCTTCAAGGTTGCCGAGGATGACATCGACCTGCCCGGCGAGTTCCTTGATCTTGGCACGGATCTTGTCGTTGTGCGGGGGCACGAAATGGATCATGCGCTCAAGCTTCACGGGAAGGGCGCGGAAGGGCTCGGGCGCGCCAATGGCGAGCGGGGCAAAGTGCTTGGCGGGCGTACGTGTCGAGGCCATGTCTCTTCAGTCCTTGGGGCTGGGTCTTGAGGTCAGGTGGGAGGTCTGCGGCGGCACCATAGGTGGGCGACGACCCGTGTCAATTGCCGCCCCTGACGCATGGGTCAGCTATTGAACCCATAGCCCCTTTGGATGGCGATTTGCGCTTCTATTCAATTGCCGGCGCGGACGATTTTCACCCCAGTCCAGCGCCGGGTGATTGAACAAGAGACCTTTTAGGAGAGCGCCATGATCGAGATCGCCGCCGCCGTATGCCTCATCGCCAGTCCCGGCCGCTGCAAGGAGGTTTCCCTCGTATTCGAAGCCGAGGCCATCACGACATTTTCATGCATGATGTACGGACAGGGCGAACTTGCCAAATGGGCAGAGGATCATCCCAACTGGCGCATCAACCGCTGGTCGTGCCGGCCGGCAGGGCGCGTCGCAAAGATCTGAAATCGTCCCTCCAAATGACGTTCACGGTGCGCAGGCGGTGTTGCGCGGCCATCGGCCGGGTGAACAGCAGCGGAAGCGCACCGGGCCACATGGATTGATCAGAAGTGACTCAGCATCAAGAATGTCTCGCCTGTCGCCGGTCATGGCGGTATAGTGCAGAAGGTTTTTTTTGAACTTTGGCGCGTCTGCATTTTACGGACCCGGTGTCATGGCCAAAGCGAATTTCATTTGCCGCCGCAATCACGTGGGCGGCTCTGCTGATCTCTTCGTCAATTGTTTAGCGCGGGCCGCCGCGGCGGCTTTGTTGCGCCGTGGCGATGGCGCCGTCGAGGCGCCGCGCATCGCGGCGTAGCCGTCACCACATCTGGCCGGAACAGCATATTTTTCAGGAGATTGGCGATGCGGGGGTTCACCTATCTTGATGATCGCAATTGGTTTGAACGCAACATTCTCGATGGCATCCGCGCCGTTGAACGACCCATCAGCGACAATCAATGCCGCAAGGCGACGAGATGGATGAAGGGCGCGTTTGGCGAGGCGATGGAAGGTGCTTGCCAAGAGACGCCGTTTTCAGCGCCGCTGCTGGCCGCCATGGTGTGTCAGGAGACCGCCTATTTCTGGCTCAAATTCATCGACGAGGTCGAGGCCGGCAAGCTGTTGGAGCGCTGCGTGCTCGACGCAAGCGGCGATGCCCCTGGTGCGCCGCGGACCGCAAGGCCCAAGAACACGGCCGTGTTCCGCCGCGACTTCGGCGACGGATTTGCCGATATGCTGATCGCGGAAGCCAATGCCACGCGGGCGATGCGCGGTTTTGGTCCCAAGCAATGGGTCTACAAGGGATACGGGATTTTTCAGTACGACCTGCAGTTTGTCTATGAAGAGCCGGGCTTCTTCCGCGACAAGAAGTGGTATCGCTTCGAGGAATGCCTGGGGCGTGCGCTTAGCGAACTGAAACGCAAGTACGCGATCACCCATGACCTGTGGGAGGCGGTGCGCGCCTACAACGGCTCAGGGGTTTGGGCTGAGCGCTACCGCGACAACGTCAAACACTATCATGCGATCAGCAAGGAGGTGTGGCAGGCCGCGCCCGCCGACGCTTGAGCAGATTTTTTCGTGGTTCTATCCAAATAATTTGAGTGGGGGTCCTCATGCAGGCAACGGTCATCAGCGAGACGCTCAACTACCGGTCACAGCCCAAGCTCGGCGACAACGTGCTTGGCCATTTTGAGAAAGGGCAGACGGTCGAAATGATGGGCAGCGCGCCTTCCGCACCGCGCTGGGCCATCATCCATCATGGCGGCCAGACGGTCTATTCCGCCAGGCGCTTTCTCGCCCAGCAGATGAACGGCAACTTTCCCGCGCTCGACCCTGCCATCGAAACGCTCGCATCCGACATCATCTGGGACACGACGCGCAAATACGATTCCATTCGCTATCGCCTTGGCTGCAAATGTTCGCGCCGGGGCTTGAAGGAACTTGTTTTCAGCGGCACCGACATCGCAGGCGCCGCCTGCTCAGGACAGACGGTCGACTGCTCGGGCTGGATGCACGGATTGTTCCAGCTCATTGCCGCGAATGTCAATGAAGCCCTCGACAGGACGGTCTTTACAAACATCACGGTCGGCAAACTCTCCAACCATTCCGACGGTCAGATCGTCGGCATCGGCACCGTGACCAACCAGGTCGTTTCCGGCACCGACATCGACAAGCTGGAGCTGAGAAGCGCAATGCTGTTCGGCATCAACTTTGCCGACTACGATTGGGAAGGCCAGGAACGCGTCTTCGAGATCGACCACATCGTCATGGGCGTGCAGCGGCCCAATGGCTACTACATCGTGCAGAGTTCGTCGGGCGGTGGTGGCGTGAATACCGTGCCTTGGCAGACGTGGCGGCAAAACACGGCCTCGAAGTTCGAGGCGTTTCGCGTGCATGCCGTCCATCTTTTGGGGGCTGGAAACTGGCAGGCTCAACGGCGCAGTGATCAGGATGCGTCCGACGCTAAATCCCTCACCGTCGATCCCGCGCCCTTCAGCGCGCCACCCGGCTAAGGCGCCTCGATCGCCGCTCCTTAACTCCAGCGGCGGTTGGACCACATCCACTGCTCAGGCATTTCGCGGACCCAATCCTCGAACTGCCGGGTCATGGCGGCGGTCGCCCACTTCACGTCCTCGGTCTGGTTGGCGGTGCGGGGCACGCGCAGTTCTTTGAGTTCGATTTCAAAGTGACTGTCGGTGCCGATGCGCGAGCAGCGCGACATCCAGATGCGGCCGCCGGTGCGGCGCGCGATCATCGCCGGGATGGTGACGGTTGCTGCATCCTTGCCGAAGAAAGGGACCGGCAGGCCGGTACGGTCGTAGAGATCGCAGACGAGGCCAAGCCGTCCGCCGCGTCGCACATAGTCCATGATGGCGCGCGCGGTCTTCTGGCTTTCGCCGTGATCGCCTTCGACACCGCCGCGGCCGTACAGGCCACCGGGATAGAGATCCTTCCGCTGTTCGCGCAGGAAACGGTCGACATAAGGATTGTTGACGGAGCGGTAGACGGCGGCGGGGTTGGCGCCGGCCGCGGTCAACGGCCAGATGGCCAGTTCCCAATTGCCCAGGTGGAGGGACGCGCCGACGACGGGTCCGAGCTTGCCTTTGTAGCGCTCGAACACCTTCTGGTTCTTGATGCGGATGCGCGAGGGGTCGGCAACAATGCGGTCGAGCTGCATGGTCTCGGCCATGACGCGGCCGAGGTTCTCCCAATGCTTGAGCGCAATTGTGTGGCGTTCGGCTTCCGGCATGTCCGGAAAGGCAATCGCCAGATTGTCGAGGGCGCGGCGGTGGCGCTTGGGATTGATGACAGGCGCGAGATGCCGCCAGAACCAGGCCGACCATTTCGTCGCCGTGTCGAGCGGAATGGCGCGCACGGTGCCGACCACGAGGCGCAGCACGGCGTACTCGATCCGGAACTGGAGGTCGCGAAGGAAGGATGGCGCATTCATGATGGCGCGTTCACGGAGCCCGGCGGGTTGCGGCAAGCGGAGGCAGATTTTGATTGCGCCTCATGCCCGTTGCCGTGTGGCGTCGTCAAGGCCATCCGCCGCGGTATTGTCCCGCATCAGCAAGGGTGTGGAAAACCTCGGCAAAACGCCCTCGCGCATGACGATTCGGCGCAACGGGCCCAGCATGTGCAAGCCAAATAGTCCGGCGCTGCGCGCCAGATGCACTCCGGGGAGGCTGGAAATAAGCGAGCGGTTCAACAAATCGACGGTGGTGATGCGCGACTGCACATCGGGCCGGCGGGCATGTTCAAAGGCCTGGAGCATGCCCGCGTCACCGGCATCGCCGCGTGCGGATTTGGCTTCCGCCGCCAACTCGGCCAGCGTCGCCGCATCGCGAAAACTTAAATTCAGCCCTTGGGCGCCGATGGGTGGGATGACATGCCCGGCCTCGCCGATCAGGGCCACGCGATTGTGCGCGAGCCTGCCGGCGGTTTGCCCGCTCAATGGAAACACCTGGCGCGGCGTGAGGCTTTGAATGGAGCCGGCATAGCTGCCGGTATGGCTGATCAGCGCCGATATGAAGCGTTCGTCGCTGAGCGCGGCGAGACTTGTGGCTTCGTCCGGAGTTTCCACCCACACCAGGCTCGAAGCATAGCCGCCCCCCGCCGGACGCGGCGCGGGCACGAGGGTCAGAGGCCCGCTCAACCGGTGCCACTCCGTCGAAATCTGTTGATGCGGACGGGTATGCTGCAAATTGCAGACGACGGCGGCTTGATCATAGGACCATGCCGACACGCTAATCCCGGCCGCGGCGCGCGCTGCCGAGCTTCGTCCATCGGCAGCGGCAACAAGCGATGCCGAAAGAGATTGGCCATCAGGCGTGGTCGAGCGGACGCAATCATCATCGATGGCGGCAATCGAAATTGACGGGCAGACGAGGCGTGAAAGCCTGCCGCCGCTTGCGGTTTCGAGGCCCGTTGTCAGATCGCGATTGAGAATGGAATAGCCGAATGCCGGGAGGCCGATTTCGGAAGCGTTGAACACGACTTCGGGCGCGCGCAGCCAGCCGTTGGTCGCATCGATGAGGCGGATGGCGGTGATGGGTTCCGCGACTGTTTCGATGTGCGGCCAGACGCCCAGCCGCTTCAAGAGCCGGATCGACCCGTCAAACAGTGCCGCAGAACGCCCGTCGGTGCGGCTTGCTTGCGGCCCGGCGACGGCGACGTTCAATCCCAGATGCGCCGCTGAAAGCCCGGCGGCGAGCCCTGCTGGGCCGGCTCCGGCAACGACGATATCGAACTGGGTTTCGGCCGGCATGGCGGAGGATTTCATCTCAAGAGGGCGCAACGCAGTGTGGTGATTTAGGCCACCCAGATCAAGTTCATGCCGGTTGTTGCCCAATCGCTACAGATTGTGACGGCGAATGTCACATAAGTGAAAAATACCCCCCTTAACAACACGCTTAAGCATGGGGTGAGGCGGTCTTGTTGGTTGCTTCCGCTCTCATGAACGATCTGGCTGGGGGGACCAGCGAGGTCGGGACGAAAGGGCACGACGTCAAATCAGAGGGGCACCGATGAAATCGGCTTCTAAGGCATTGTATTCGCAGCGTGCAGTGTTCGCTGCCATGGGACTGGCGCTTGCTGCGGGCCTGACGCCTGCCGGCGCAGCCGACCTCGGCGGCAACTGCTGCGCCGATCTCGAAGAGCGCATCGCGGAATTGGAAGCGACGACGGCGCGCAAGGGCAACCGCAAGGTCTCGCTCGAGGTCTCCGGTCAAGTCAACGAAGCCGTGATCTTCTGGGATGACGGGTTTGAGAGCAACGCCGGCATCTACACCAACGACAACTCGCGTTCGCGCTTCCGCGTCAAGGGCTCGGCCAAGATCGCCGACGACTGGAAGGCTGGCTACATGATCGAGATCGGCGTCCGCGGCGCCAGCTCGAAGCGTTTCACGCAGGACGACGTTGCGGCACGCGCAGATTCGGGCCTCGACATCCGTCATTCCTACTGGTTCATTGAAGGCAAGAAGTACGGCACCGTCTCGGTCGGCCATACCGGCCCTGCGGCTGAGAGCATCACGGAAGTCAATCTCGCGCAGACCAAGGACGTCGCCAAGTTCTCGGACATCGAGGACTCCGGTCTCGGAATCGGCGTGCGTTTCAAGAACGGCGTCATCGGTACGCGTGACAACACCAGCCAAGACATCTTCGGCTACCGCCGCGTGATCGACCACACCGGTGACCAGCCCGGCGAAGTCGAGCGCGGCCTGATCGTCAAGTACGATACGCCTGAATTCCAGGGCTTCAAGGCGACGGCGGCTTGGGGTGGCGACGACTACTGGGACGTTGGCCTTAGATACACCGGCGAGTTCGGCGGTTTCAAAATCGCAGGCGGCATTGCATACGGCCAGGAAACCTCGGCCGAAGCCAACGCCAATATTATCGACGACTGCTTGGCCGTCAGCGCCGCCAATAGCCCGGATGCCGACTGCAAGCAGCTGGGCGGCTCGCTCAGCATCATGCACACCGACACGGGCCTGTATGTCACAGGTGCCGCCGGTTACCGCACCGACGACAACATCGACACGTTGTTTGATGCGCCGAGCCGGGCCGACGATACGAGCACGTTCTACGCGATCGAAGCGGGTATCGAGAAAAAGTTCTTTGATCTCGGCAAGACCACCATCTTCGGCCAGTACTACGACTTTAACGGCGGCTCCAACGATCGCACGGATTTGTCGTTCGACAACAACGTCACCGACTTCAATATTGCCAACACGGAGTTGACCATGTGGGGTGGTGGTGTTGTCCAGGGTATCGATGCGGCGGCGATGTCGCTTTACGTCTACTATCGCCGCATTGAGGCTGACGTGAACCTCGTCAACGGTGCTGGCGCGGACATCGCACACCCGGGCATCGAGGATCTCGACCTCGTCGTCGCCGGTGGCATGATCAAGTTCTAGGTTCAGATCCCGTTGGAACGGACACGGAGGGGCTGCACTTCGGTGCGGCCCCTATGTGTTTTGGGCCGCCTGCTCCGCACCTCCGCCGCCCAGTGTCCCCGGCCTGGCGCGGGGCCAGGCGGTGCGTCTGCAAGTGTCACGAAAGTGTAAATGGAAGCAAAAGCGGCGTCCCAACCCACTGAAATATATAATATTGTGACCCAGTCGCCACATTGCACGGAGAGCACAGGCTAGAGCAGAAAGCGCCAACGAGGCGGCTTGACTGTGAATTCCCAATTGAGTTTCCGGCACCGAAGCAGCATCTTCTTCGCATGTGCGTGCTTTCGTGGCATGGCGGGGTAGACGTGAAGAAATTTGGATTAGGTTTGGGCGTTTGTGCCGGACTGGTGTTGGCCGCCAGTTCGTTTGCCTTTGCGCTCGAAGAACAGCGTGGAGCGGCGCCTGTGGCGACGCCGGGCGCTGAATCACCGAAGGCTGGCGTTCAGGACGCGGCAACTGCTGCCAAGCCGGAGACCGGCCCGGAAATTCGCATTCCTGGTCTCGGCAAGCTCGGCACGCTGCCGAAAATGGATTTTGGGCTGGAGCTTCTTTACGGGGCTGCGGATGCCAAGGCGCCGGTGGCTCAGGAGCCAGGGCCGCAGTCGTCCGATCCTGCTGATGACTTGACGATCCGGGGTCGCTCAAGCACAATTTCTAGGCCCTCTGGCGAGTGGCCGCGCGGAATTGAGCTCAATATGATGTGGGGCGCTTTCGTGGCGCCCCATTCGTTTTTTGGGCCCCCGTTCGTTTCGGGGAGAAGGCCGTCGCCATTCGGCGCTGGATGTCCCGCATGCGTGCGGAATTGGGGAGGGGGTTCCATTGCGACTCTGGGCTGCGGGCGTTCACATCTTCACGGCGCTTGGTGTCGTCTGCGCGCTCATGGCGACACTGGCGATCTATGACAAAAACATCGAAGCGATGTTCTTTTGGCTGGCCGTTGCTTTCTTTATCGATGGTGTCGATGGAACCATGGCCCGGGCCGTGGGCGTGAAGACGCACCTTCCGCGCTTTTCAGGCGAGCGGCTCGACCTCATCATCGATTATTTGACGTACGTGTTCGTTCCCGCTCTGGCGCTCCTGGCTTGGAACCATCTCCAGGGAACCTTTGGGGTCGTCTTGGCTGCCGGCATCTGTCTGTCGTCGCTCTATCATTTTTCCGACAACGACAGCAAAAACAAGGACAATTGTTTCGTCGGCTTTCCCGCCATTTGGAACATCATCGCCTATTTCATTTTTGCGATAGAGCCGCCGGGTTGGGTGACGAATGCCGTCGTTTTGACGCTGATTGTGCTGACGTTCGTGCCCATGCCTTGGGTGCATCCGGTCCGCGTCGAAGCGCTGCGTCCGGTGACGCTGGCGGCCCTGGCCGCTTTCTGCGCGGCGGTGATGTGGAACGTCATCTACGGCTTTCCGGCAAGCCCGTTCGTGCAATTCGTCATTCTCGCCATCGCCGTTTACGGCACGAGTCTCGCCGTCATCTGGTGGCTGCGCGGGTCTTCGCGCAAGAATAGCTACGATTAGCGGCGGGCGACTAGCGGCGCGGTGCGTGGGGTAGGAAGCACGACGCTGGCAGCTGGCGGCTGACCACCTCACGCAGCGCAAATCCCGATCTCAGTCGCGCGACGCCCGGCAATCGCGAAAGCTCTTCCTTGTGAATGCGCTCGAAGTCGGCCAGATCGCGGGCGCAGCCGTCCATGATCTGCTGGCGGATTTCGTCTTCCGAGAGCATGGTCCATTGGCTCTTGATGGCAAAGACCACCGGCACTTCGTCGAGCATG
>WBZP01000537.1_pt1 | contig 19830 bp, 20 predicted proteins | sample 5204301 | NCBI WGS metagenome assembly WBZP01 (sample SAMN12412401, study PRJNA552823) | activated sludge metagenome | isolation source: activated sludge from nitrification reactor of wastewater treatment plant... | place: USA: Pennsylvania | collected 2017
GCGACGCCCGCGAGCTAGTCGATCGATCGAGTCGCTCTTGTCGTCCCGGCTCTGCTGGTTGTCACCCAGGGCGTTGTCTCTCCTCGGCCTTGGTCTCGACCAGTTTGACCGGCTTCGGCGGCGGCGGGGCACCGGTCGCACCGGCGGCGGGGCACGACCGGGGGCCTTCACCTCCGGCCCGGTGGCCAAGCCGAAATCCGCAACCCGTGCGGCGCCGCTGTCGGCGGGGATTCGCCGAGGACGCACGCCTCCCGCCGCCGCAGGCCTATCGAGTTGATTCGTGCGGGCAGTAGTGCATTCCGTTGCCGCGGTGTTCGACCGGCGGCAGGTTGCGTGCCGGGGTCTCGGGCAGCGGCGTGTCGGCGGCGACGCGCCCCATCGCCCGGTCCCACCCGGCGCGCGCCCGCGGGTGCATCCGGCTCCGCTTGGGGAGCATTCGGAAGGTGAGGTTCACTATGTCGCCGAAGCGGCGGTGCAACCACTCGTCGCGCCGAGACCAGCTGTAGCCCATCAGTTTTCGCACGGGCGGGTCGTACAGGCCCACGGTGAACCAGACGAAGAACCGCGAAATCACGGCGCGATTCGCCGCCCACATCCACTCCGGCATCCACGCGACGAACGGCGGCTTCGGCAACTCCGCCAGGTCGAGCACGTCACGGGCGGCCTTGTTGTTCTCCAATACCTCCGTGCACATGTGCTGCCAGTAGACCTGGAACTCCTCCCATGTCTTCGGCACCGGCCGCATGCTCATGCCGTACATCGAGTACCACTGGATGTGCTCCTCGAAGAGTTGGCGTTTCTCTTCTTCGGTGATGCCACCGCACAACCGGTCCGCGACGATGATCGTGCCGACGAAGAAGGTGGCGTGCGCCCAGTAGAAGACGTCGGGGTTCAGGGCGTGGTAGCGCCGACCCTGCGCGTCGACCCCCTTGATGTCGACGTGGTAGTCGCGCACCTGGGCGCCGGTCATCGGCGCCCGCTCGGTGTCGAACACCACCCCGCCGATCGGGTACAGCGACCGCAGCAGCCGGGGCCAGCGTTCCTGGAAGAAGATCGAATGCTCCTCGACCGCGGCGCCCAGCTGCGGGTGCATGTTCTGCATCGAACCGGCCCAGGGGCCCTGCAGCATGCCGCGCCAGTCGCCGAAGTATTTCCAGGTCAGCGAGTCCGGTCCCAGAGGCGTCGGCGGCACGTCGTAGCCCGTCGCCGACATCGGACAGCCCGCGGCCGGAACGTCCATTCCACCGTCGGTGTTTCCAGACAGCGGCGGGGCCTCAGAAGTATCTTGAGTCACAGGTGCTCTTTCCGATCGCGACAAAGAAGTTGACTACGTACGTTGTCAAAAAGTGAGTTTAGGAGTGCGGCGGCCTCAGGTCAACGTCGCGGCCGCTGGACCGGCGTTCCCCTCGAGGACCGCCAGGTCCGCCGGCGTGACGACCTGGTGGCCGCGGGTGTCCGGTTGCTCGGCGCCACAAACGGCCCCGCCGTCACCGTCCGGGCCGTTTGTCGGCAGGCCGGACTGACCGAGCGCTACTTCTACGAAAGCTTCGCCGACCGCGACGACTTCGTCCGCGCCGTCTACGACGATGTGTGCAGACGGGCGATGACCACCCTGACCACCGCGGCCACCCCGCGCGCGGCCGTCGAGCAGTTCGTGGCGATGATGGTCGACGATCCGGTGCGGGGCCGCGTCCTGCTGCTGGCCCCAGAGGCCGAACCCGTGCTCGTCCGCTCCGGTGCCGAATGGATGCCGAACTTCATCGACCTGCTCCAGCACAAGCTGACGACGATCACCGACCCAGACGTCCAGAAGATGGCGGCCACCAGCCTGATCGGCGGCCTGACCGCGTTGTTCGCCGCCTATCTCGACGGCCGGCTGACCGTCAGCCGAACGCAGTTCATCGACTACTGCGTGGGGATGCTGCTCGACCGCGCCTCGATCCAGCGCCCCTGACGAAGCGGGTCGCAGCGACGTCACGGATCGGCATCGGCAGCGGGACACGATCGGGGCGGAACTTGTTGGTACCCGAAGGCACAGATATATTGACTGCAACCAACAGGTACAGATAACTGGGAGGACCCGTGTCGAAAGACCTGACGGACCTGCAATTGCTGCACGAACTGTCACCCGTGGTGGAGCAACTGATCAACCGCCACATGAAGATGACCAAAGACTGGAACCCGCACGACTACATCCCGTGGTCGGACGGCAAGAACTACTACGCGCTCGGCGGCCAGGACTGGGATCCCGAGCAGGCCAAGTTGTCCGAGGTCGCACAGACGGCGATGGTGCAGAACCTGCTCACGGAGGACAACCTGCCGTCGTATCACCGCGAGATCGCGATGAACTTCAGCATGGACGACCCCTGGGGCTTCTGGGTCAACCGCTGGACCGCCGAGGAGAACCGGCACGGCATCTCCCTGCGCGATTATCTGGTCGTCACCCGCGCGGTCGACCCCGTCGAACTCGAGATCACCCGGATGGAGCAGCTCACCCGCGGCTTCTCGCCGGGCCAGAACCAGCAGGGCGATCTGTTCGCCGAGAGCCTGTTCGACTCGGTGATGTACGTCTCGTTCCAGGAGCTGGCCACCCGGGTCTCCCATCGCAACACGGGCAAGGCCTGCGCCGAACCGGTCGCCGACAAGCTCCTTCAGCAGGTGTCCGCCGACGAGAACCTGCACATGATCTTCTATCGGGACGCCAGTGCGGCCGGCCTCGACATCGCCCCGAACCAGGCGATGCGGTCCCTGCACCGGGTGCTGCGCAACTTCAAGATGCCCGGGTTCACGGTGCCGGAGTTCCGCCGCAAGGCCGTGATCATCGCCGTCGGCGGCGTCTACGACCCGCGCATCCACCTCGAGGATGTGGTCATGCCCGTTCTGAAGAAGTGGCGCATCTTCGAGCGCGACGACTTCGACGGCGAGGCCGCCGCACTGCGCGACGACCTCGGCCTGCTGATCGAGGAACTCGAGGATGCCTGCGAGAAATTCGAGGTGGCCAAGGAGCGCCGCCTCGAACGCGAGCGCATCGTCGCCGAGAAGAAGGCCAAGAAGAACCTGCTGGTGTCGTCATCGGCGGGCTGACCGAACTCCGCCAGACGGGCCGATCCGAACTTCGGATCGGCCCGTTTGCGCTGTCCAGCCCCGTCGTCCTGGCCCCCATGGCCGGAGTGACGAACGTCGCATTTCGAACGCTGTGCCGTGAGCTGGAACAAGCCCGGACCGGAACCACCAGCGGCCTGTACGTGTGTGAAATGGTCACCGCGCGGGCCCTGGTGGAGCGCCATCCGACCACCATGCACATGACCACGTTCGCGCCCGGGGAGTCGCCCCGCTCGCTGCAGCTGTACACCGTCGACCCGGCGACGACGTACGAGGCGGTCAGGATGATCGTCGAGGACGACCTCGCCGACCACGTCGACATGAACTTCGGCTGCCCGGTCCCCAAGGTGACCCGCCGGGGCGGCGGCGCCGCGCTGCCCTACAAGCGCAGGCTGTTCGGCCAGATCATCAAGGCAGCAGTCGCCGCCACCGCGGGGACCGACATCCCAGTGACGGTGAAGTTCCGGATCGGGATCGACGACGCCCATCACACCCACCTGGACGCCGGGCGCATCGCCGAGCAGGAAGGCGCCGCCGCGGTGGCGCTGCACGCCCGCACCGCGTCACAGCGGTACTCGGGCGCCGCCGACTGGACCGAGATCGCCCGGCTCAAACAGCACGTGACCAGCATTCCGGTGCTGGGCAATGGTGACATCTTCGACGCCGCCGACGCGTGGGCCATGATGGCGAGCACCGGGTGTGACGGTGTGGTCATCGGGCGCGGTTGCCTGGGCCGGCCGTGGTTGTTCGCCGAACTCTCGGCCGCTTTCACCGGCACACCGGAGCCAGCCCCGCCCAACCTCGGCGAGGTCGCCGACATCATGCGCCGTCACGGCGCCCTCCTCGCCGACCACTTCGGCCAGGACAAGGGCATGCGCGATATGCGCAAGCACATCGCCTGGTATCTGCACGGCTTCCCCACCGGTGGCGACCTGCGCCGGGCTCTGGCGCTGGTCAAGACGCTGGACGAGCTCGATGCACTGCTCTCCCAGCTGGACCGGGACGTGCCGTTCCCGGCCGCTGCCGCAGGCCCGCGCGGCCGGCAAGGATCCGCGGCGGCGGTGTCGCTGCCCGAGGGCTGGCTGACCGACCCCGACGACTGCACGGTGCCGGCGGGCGCGGATGTGATGCATTCGGGGGGCTGAATCGAGACGATCTCGATATCGGCCTCCCGAGTTGCCTAAGTACGATGGAACCTGTTCCAATTCGCCCCGACGGCGGGGCCCAGCGCGCTGCTGCGCACAAGAGAACCGGAAAACCGTGATGCCGACGACGAGGCATCACCGCGACGCGTGTATCGGCAGTTGACCGGAAGCGGAGAAGGCAGATGAGTGACGGCGACAACGCCACTCCTGACTCCCCCGCGCCGCAAAGCGGTTCCGATGAGCCCAACAAATGGGTCACCCGGACGTCGCGCCCGGCGCCGGCCGCCGCGCCCTGGGAACGCGGATCGATTCCGGCGGAAGCCTCCACCGGCAACCACACCGACGGCGTGCCGGTCGCCGACCTCATCGCCCGGCTGACCGGTGAACTCCCGGTCGTCCTGCAGCACCAGGACGGGCCGGACACCCCCAGGCACCGCCCGCGGCCCGACCCGGCGCCCTCGGAGCCGCCGACCACGCCGGCATACCTCGCCCCGCCGTACGCCTCCGAGATCCCCGATCTCTCGGCCCTGCACGACCGGCCGGCCGATCACCCGGCACCCAGACGCCGGCGGGCCACCCCCGCCCGGCTGGCGGCGCGGCGGGCCGGTCCGGCGGCCCCGGTCGCGAGGCAACGGCGGCACCGGGGAACCATGCTGGCCGCCCGTTCCTTCGCCGTACTGATGGCCGTCGCCGCGCTCGCCGTCACCGGCGCGGCCTGGCAATGGACCACGTCCAAGAACAACCTGCTGAACTACGTGGCCGCCCTCGATCCGAATTCGCGCGACATCGTCGACCCCAATTCGCAGTTCGGTGACGAGAACTTCCTGATCGTCGGCGCGGACAGCCGCATCGGGGAGAACGCAGACGTCGGCGCCGGCAGCGTCGAAGACGCCGAAGGCGCGCGCTCCGACACCATCATGCTGGTGAACATCCCCGCCAACCGTAAGCGGGTGGTCGTGGTGTCCTTCCCGCGCGACACCGCGATCACGCCGATGATGTGCGAGGCCTGGGATGCCCGGACGGGCGGCTACGGGCCCGTTTACGACGAGAAAGAGGGCGTCTGGAGTCCCGACCAGCGGTACACCGACACCAAACTGAACTCCGCTTACTCGCTCGGTGGGCCGAAATGCCTGGTGAAGGTCATCCAGAAGATCTCGGGCCTGTCGGTGAACCGGTTCATGGCCGTCGACTTCGCCGGCTTCTCCAAGATGGTCGACGCGCTCGGCGGCGTCGAGGTGTGCACCACCACCCCACTGGAAGACAACGAGCTCGGCACCGTCCTGGCCACCGCGGGCCGCCAGACCATCGACGGCCACACCGCGCTGAACTACGTACGGGCCCGACAGATCCAGACCGAGCAGAACGGGGACTACGGGCGGATCAAGCGACAGCAGATGTTCCTGTCGTCACTGCTGCGGTCGCTGATCTCCAAGGACACGTTCTTCTCGCTGAGCAAGCTCAACAACGTCGTCAACCTCTTCATCGACGACAGCTACGTCGACAGCGTCAAGACCAAGGACCTGGTGGACCTCGGCCAGTCGATCCAGGGCATCTCGGCGGGACGCGTCACCTTCATCACGTTGCCGACCACCGGGGTCACCGACGAGGACGGCAACGAGGTTCCCGACGACGAGGCCATCCGCGCCCTGTTCGACGCGATCATCGACGACGACCCGCTGCCCGGTGAGAACGACAAGAACGAGACCACCACCCCGGTCACCACCACCTCCAAGCAGGCCGCCGAGACCTCGACGCAGACGGCCGCCACCACGTCCGAGACGCCCGTGACCGAGGCGATCAACGTCGTCGCCGCCGATCCCCGCGACGTCACCGTGCACGTGTCCAACGCCACCTCGCAGACCGGCCTGGGGTCGTCGGTCAGTCTCGACCTGCAACAGCACGGTTTCAACGTCGACACACCCGACGACTACCCGGAAACCCGGTCGCAAACCACCGTGATGTACGCGCCGGGCAACGAACAGGCCGCCGCCACAGTGGCCGGCGCCCTGGGCAGCCCGCGCATCGAACGGGTGACCGGGATGGGCGACGGCGTGCGGGTGGTGCTGGGCAACGACTTCACCAGCGTCACCGCGCCGCCGCCGAGCGGCTCCCAGCTCAGCGTCCAGGTCATACATACCGGTGCGGCCACCCCCACCAAGCTGCCCGAGGACCTGACGGTCACCAACGGCGCCGACATCAGTTGCGAGTAACTGAACACGCCATTCACCGTTAGTTCACCGGCCGCGTCGTGACGATCGCAGGTTGTTCGCCGTAACCTTGGGCATATGCGCACCGCATATCATGAGCAACTTTCCGCCCTGGCCGAACACCTGGGCGAGATGTGCGGCCTGTCGGGGCGGGCCATGGAACACGCAACCCAGGCGTTGCTGCAGGCCGACCTCGTCCTAGCGGAGCAGGTCATCACCGACCACGACCAGATCACGGCCATGAGCCATCAGGCCGAGGAGAGCGCGTTCGTGCTGCTCGCCCTGCAGGCGCCGGTGGCCGGCGATCTGCGGTCCATCGTCAGCTCCATCCAGATGGTCGCCGACATCGACCGGATGGGCGCCCTGGCCCTGCACGTGGCCAAGATCGCGCGACGACGTCACCCGCAGCACGCGCTACCCGAAGAGGTAAACGGGTACTTCGCCGAAATGGGCCGGCTCGCAGTCGAATTGGGAAACAGCGCACAAGAGGTGCTGCTGTCGCGAGATCCGGAGAAGGCTGCGCGCATCCGTGAAGACGACGATGCGATGGACGATCTGCACCGGCATCTGTTCACCGTCCTGATGGACCGAGACTGGAAGCACGGCGTGGCGGCGGCCGTCGACGTCACACTGCTCGGCCGGTTCTACGAACGGTTCGCCGACCACGCCGTGGAGGTGGCCCGCCGGGTGATCTTCCAGGTCACCGGGGCGCTGCCCGAGGAAAGCATCTGGCACACCCCCTGATTCGCTCCTCCTCTGCCGCGTTCCGCGGCGGCATCGTCGACTCAGCCGAAACGCCCGGAGATGTAGTCCTCGGTGGCTTTCTGGCTCGGGTTGGAGAAGATCTTCTCGGTGTCGTCGATCTCGATGAGCTTGCCGGGCTTGCCGGTTGCCTCCAGGTTGAAGAACGCCGTCTGATCGCTGACCCGCGCGGCCTGCTGCATGTTGTGCGTGACGATCACGATCGTGAACTCCTGCTTGAGTTCGGCGATCAGGTCCTCGATCGCCAGCGTCGAGATCGGGTCGAGGGCAGAGCACGGCTCGTCCATCAACAGCACATCCGGTTGCACGGCGATGGCGCGGGCGATGCACAGCCGCTGCTGCTGGCCGCCGGACAGTCCACCGCCCGGCTTGTCCATCCGGTCCTTGACCTCGCTCCACAGGTTGGCGCCCTTGAGCGACTGCTCGGCGGTCTCGTCGAGCAGCTTCTTGTTTCGCACGCCCTGCAACTTCAGCCCGGCGACCACGTTGTCGCGAATTGACATGGTGGGGAATGGATTCGGCCGCTGGAACACCATGCCGATGGTCTTGCGCACGCCGACCGGATCGACGCCGGCCCCGTAGATGTCGTCGCCGTCGAGCAGGACCGAACCGTCCACGCGCGCACCGGGAATGACCTCATGCATCCGGTTGAGCGTGCGCAGCACCGTCGACTTGCCGCAACCGGACGGGCCGATGAAGGCCGTCACGCTGCGCGGCGGAACCGACATCGACACATCGGCGACCGCGTGGAACGAACCGTAGTAGATGTTGACGTCCTTGAGGTCCAGACGCTTGGCCATGGTCGAACTCTCCTAAACCTTCTTGGGAGCAAAGAATTTCGCGAGATACCGCGCTCCGATGTTGAGCACGGCGACGAGGATGATCAACGTCAGCGCGGCACCCCAGAGCCGGTCGGTGGGCACCGGATTGGCGCCCGCGCCGGCCGAAACCTGGTCGTACATCATGCCGGGCAGCGAGCCCTGGAAGCCGGCGAAGATGTCGAAGTTGATGGCCTGTGCGTAACCCACCAGGATCAGCAGGGGCGCGGTCTCGCCCATCACCCGGGCCAGCGCCAGCATGATGCCGGTCACGATGCCCGACAGAGCGGTCGGAATGACAATCCGCGCAATGGTTTTCCACTTCGGCACCCCCAGCGCGTAGCTCGCCTCACGCAGATCCATCGGTACGATGCGCAGCATCTCCTCGGTCGAACGCACGATCACCGGGATCATCAGCAGGACCAGGGCCAGCGACACCGCGAAACCCGAACGCTGGAAACCGAGGGTGGCAACCCACAGTGCGTAGATGAACAACGCCGCCACGATCGACGGCACGCCGGTCAGGATGTCCACCATGAACGTGGTGACCCTGCCCGGCTTGCTGGCGCCGCCGTACTCCACCAGATAGATGCCGACGAACACCCCGATCGGGATCGAGATCGCCGCGCACACTGCACCTTGCAGCAGGGTGCCGACGATGGCGTGGTAGGCGCCACCGCCGGGAGCGAACGCCGTCATGCCGGCCTGCGAGTTCAGCCACCAGGTGCCGGAGGTGATGATGCCGATGCCCTTGCTGATCACCGAGTAGAGCACCCAGACCAGCGGGACCAGCGCGAAGACGACCGAGAGCGTCACCAGCACGGTGGCGGTCTTGTCGGCGAGCTTGCGCCGCAGGCTGAGACGCTCGAAGGGGGGCGCCTTGACCGGGCGATCCAGAGTCGAGGTCATGACCGTCCCTTTCCGGACACCGCGGCGCGGGCCAGCGAGTTGACGACCAAGGTCAGCACGAACAGCACCAGGCCGGCGGCGATGTAGGCGCCGGCCTTGTACTGGTCGTTGAATTCCGAAGCGGCGGCCGCGATCTTGCTCGCGAACGTGTAGCCACCGTCGAACAGCGACCAGCCGAACGCAGTCTGCGTGCCGCGCAGGATGATCAGCAGGGCGATGGTCTCACCGAGCGCCCGGCCCAGGCCGAGCATCGCGCCGCTGACATACCCGGACATGCCGAACGGCAGCACCGTCGTCCTGACGACCTCCCAGCGGGTGGCCCCCAACGCCAGTGCCGCCTCGATCTGGCCGGCCGGGGTCTGGACGAACACCTCGCGGGTGACCGCGGTGATGATCGGCAGGATCATCACCGCGAGCACGATGCCCGCGGTGAAGATGGTTCCACCGCCGGCCACCGACGCATTGCCCGTGGCGAACAGGAAGAACCAGCCGAGATGCTGGTTGAGCCACAACGCCAGCGGCTTGAGCACCGGCGCCAGGACGTAGAGACCCCAGACGCCGTAGATGATCGACGGCACCGCGGCCAGCAGGTCCACCAGGTAGCCCAGCGGTCCCGACACCCGCCGCGGCGCGTACTGCGTCAGGAAGATGGCGATGCCGAGCGCGACCGGCATCGCCAGTACCAGCGCGAACAGCGACACGAACACGGTGACCTGGAACAACTCGAACACACCGAAGTGCATGGCCGAGGTGTCGGTGGTGATCCAGTTCCCGCCGTAGAGGAAGAAGTTCGCCTCGTTGCGGGACAGCGCCGGGATGGCCCGCCACAGCAGGAACAGCCCGATCGCCGCGACCAGGACGACGATCAGCACCCCGGACCCCTTTGCGAGTCCGCCGAAGATCCGGTCGCCCAACCGGACCTTGGACCCGTGGGACGGGTCGGTCGCCATGGGTTCGAAGTCCGTGATGGACGCCCCGATGACGCGTCCCGAACCCGCCTGCGACGGATCCGGCACCGGCTCGTGGCCCGTCACTGCGACACCATCGCTGACCTCGTTGCTCATCGGTTGGATACCTCGATCCTCACCGTATTCGCGTCGCCGCGCAGAACATCTACTGGATCGCCGCGACAGCGGTGATCAGACGCTGCTTGAACTGGTCCGGCAGCGGCACGTAACCGGCTGCGGCGAGGTTGGCCTGACCCTGGCTGGCCGCGACCGTCAGGAACGACCGGACCGCGGCGGCGGTGTCGGCGTCATAGCCCTTGGAGCACACGATGTTGTAGGTGGCCAGCACCAGCGGGTAAGCCCCGGGCTCCGTGGTCCCGTACAGCGAGTTCAGGTCGAGCACCAGATCGTTGCCGGTCCCGGAGATCTTGGCGCCTTCGATCGCCTTCTTGGCGGACTCGGCGGTGAGTTCGACCGCACCGCTGCCATTGTCGATCTGGATCGCGGTCAGCTTGGCCTGGTCGGCGAAGCCCTTCTCCACGTAGCCGATCGCGCCCGGGGTCGACTGCACGGCCTGCACCACACCGGCCGACTTCTGGGCGCCCTCACCGGCGCCGCCCTGGAACTCCTTGCCGGCACCCTTGGTCCAGGTCTGCGGTGCGGCCACGCCGAGGTACTTCTGGAAGTTGTCGGTGGTGCCCGACGAGTCGGACCGGTAGATCGGGGTGATCTTCGTGTCGGGCAGGCTGGCGCCGCTGTTGAACGCGGCGATCGCCGGGTCGTTCCAGGCGGTGACGGCACCGGTGAATATCTTGGCGAGCAGGTCGGCGTTGAGGACCAGCTTGTCGACGCCGGGCAGGTTGTAGCCCAGGGCGACGGGGCCGAACACCAGCGGCAGGTTCCACGCCGGGTTGCCGGCGCAGCGGTCGGCGGCCTGCTTGACCTGATCGTCCTTCAGCGCCGAATCGGAGCCGGCGAAGTCGACGTTCTTGGCGATGAACTGGGTCACGCCGGCACCCGAGCCGGTCGGGTTGTAGGACAGGTTCTTGCCCGGGCAGGCCTGGCCCCACGCCTGGTTGAACACCGCGATGGCATTCTGCTGCGCGGTCGAACCCTCGGCGGTCAGCGTGTTCTTGCCCCCGCATTCGGCCGAACCGGCGGCCGCCGAACCCGCCGCGGTGGTGCCCGCGCCGCCGGTGTTGTTGTCGCTGCCACACGCCGACAGGGCCATACCCGCGATCGCACTCACCGACACCGTCGCGAGCATTGTCCTGCCAAACAGATTGCGCTTCACCTAATCCGCCTTCTCGAAGTACGCACCGGAGCCCCCGGCACGGTGGTGGTCCTGCGCAAGGTATGCGCCGCTCATTGACAGCAACCCGATTGCGGGTGAACCGCTGGTGAACAGGCGCGTGAACGGACGCTCGCGTAGCCGGGTCAGCGCGAAACGGCGTAGGCGGTGTCGGTGCTGTAGACGGTGAATCCCAGCTTCTCGTAGGTCCGCACCGCAGCATCGTTGTCCGATTCCACGTAGAGCAGGACGGTCGGCTCCGGGGCGCCCGCCAACCGCCGGGCCAGGTGCTGCAGGCCGAGCCCGGTCAGGGCCGCGCCCAGGCCCCGTGCCCGGGCAGCCGGATCGACCCCGACCACGTACACCTCGCCGAGGCCGTCGGCCGGATTGCCGTGCACTTTCGTCCAGTGGAAGCCGAGCAGGTGCTGACCGCTCGTCCCGGCGTCGAAGGCCAGGAACAGCCCGGCCGGATCGAACCATGCTTCAGCCCGGCGCTCGGCGACCTCGGCGTCCGTCCAGCCGCCCTGCTCGGGGTGCCACGCGAACGCCGCGTTGTTCACCCGCAGCAGCTCGGCGTCGTCGCCGAGCCCGGCATAGGTGCGGATCACCACGTCGTCGGGGACGGTGACGTCCGGGGGGTCGCGCAGCGACCGCCGCATCTGCAGCAGCGCACGCACCGGCACCAGACCGAGCGCGGCGGCGGTGGCGGCGGCGGCCGGCAGGGTGCCGTGCGCCCAGAACTGGTTGGCGCCACCGCTGCGTTGCAGCGCGGCGGTGATCATTGCCGTACCGATCCCGCGCCGCCGGTGCGCGGGATCGACCACCAACTCGGCCGTCTCGGCGGTCACGTTGAGATATCCGGCGAGCCGACCGTCGAAGGTGGCCAGCAGGTGCCCCGTACGGTCATGTCCCAGCTCCCGCAGCACTTGTTCACCGACCGGTGCCACGCCATCGAATTGCGTTGCCGCAGTTATCAATTCGGTTATCGAACGACGTTGCTCAACGGACAGCCGGCCACACCAGTCGAGTTGGCTCACGGACTGTGCAGGGGGTCGGCGAGGGTGTCGGGCACGACGTCGCCGTCGAGTTCGACCTCGGCGTCCGGGTCGGCGTTGTCGGCCGCGGAGTCGGCCGGGGAGCGGCCCCGGGCCGGGCGGACCGCCTTGTAACCGACGTTGCGAACGGTGCCGATCAACGATTCGTGCTCGGCCCCGAGCTTCGCCCGCAACCGCCGCACGTGCACGTCGACCGTGCGGGTGCCGCCGAAGAAGTCGTAGCCCCAGACCTCTTGCAGCAACTGCGCACGGGTGAACACCCGGCCCGCGTGCTGCGCGAGGTACTTGAGCAGTTCGAATTCCTTGTACGTCAGATCCAGCGGGCGGCCGCGCAGCCGCGCGGTGTAGGTGCCCTCGTCGATGACCAGCTCACCGAGGCTGATCTTTCCGGCGCTCTCCTGACTGGCCATGCCGCCGCGGCGCCCGACCAGCAGCCTCAGCCGGGCGTCGATCTCGGCCGGACCGGTGCCCGGCAGCAGGATCTCGTCGAGGCCCCACTCCACGCTCACGGCGACCAGACCGCCCTCGTTGACCACGGCCACCACCGGCACGGTCCCGCCGGTGGTATTGAGCAGCCGGCACAGGCCGCGGGCCGCCACCAGGTCGGTGCGGGCGTCGACGATCGCCACATCCGCGTTGCCGGCCTCCAGCAGCGACGACACTTCCGTCGGCGCCGTCCGCACGGTGTGCGGCAGCAGAGACAACGACGGCAGGACCGACTCGGGATGCGGGTCAACCGTCAGTAGCAACAGGTCCAACAGGTCCTCCGGAGACCGAAGATCAACATCGCTGACTCATGGCCGACACATCGACGTTACGACCCAGGTGCGTCAACGATATCGCGCAACCTGCGGATTATCGCCCCGGAGGGGTCGCAGCGGCCCTGCCCCGCGGCCGCTGGGCACAATATCGGGGTGCGGAAGATCCTGACCCGGCTCGGGACGGCCATCGCCGTCGTCGTGGTGATCGCGGTCGTCCTCGATTTCGGCACCACGATCTTCGCCGAGTACCGCCTGGCCCGGTCGGTACGCACAGCGGCGCAGCTGAGCTGGGATCCGTCGGTGGCGATCCTCGGGTTCCCGTTCTTCTCGCAAGCGCTCACACAGCGCTACAGCGAGGTCGAGATCAAGGCCAACGACGTCGAGCACGCACATGTGGGCAAGGCGTCGCTGGAAGCCACCATGCACGACATCGACCTCGGCGAATCGACGTGGCTGATCGGGCCGGACGCCCGGCTGCCGATCGGCAAACTGGAAAGCCGCATCATCATCGACTCCCGCCACCTCGGCGGGTTCATGGGTATCTCCGACCTCGTGGTGGAAGCGCCCTCCCGCGACATCAGCGATCAGGGCGGTACCGACCGGGACCGCAAGGACAAACCCCTCACCACCGAGTCGGGTATCTCCGACAGCCACGGCCTGATCTTCACCGGCACGCCGACGGCGGCCGGCTTCGACAAGCGGGTGAGCGTCTCGGTGGACCTGTCGGTCAGCGGCGCCGACCATGCCACCCTCGTCCTGACGCCCACCCGGTTGCTGACCGGCCCGGGCACCGCCGAGCAGGACGTGCCCGCCGATCGGGTGGCGGCGGTCCTCTCCGCCTTCAAAGCCGAACTGCCGGACCAGCGGCTGCCCTTCGGTGTCGCGCCGACGAGTCAGGGCGCCCGCGGCTCCGATGTCATCATCGAAGGCATCACCGAGGGAGTAACCGTGCAACTGAACGGGTTCAGACAGTCATGAGTACATCAGTCGCCGTCGTCGTCGTCGTTCTGATCGTCGTGCTCGGCCTGGGCGCCATCGTGGGCCGGCTCCTCACCCTGCGGCAGGGCATGTTGCGCGCCGCAGACGCGGCAAGCCACGTCGACACCACCGACCTGAACCTGGGCCTGTCAACCACCGGCCCGACGATCCTGCACTTCAGTGCGTCGTGGTGCGGCCCGTGCGCGGCGGTCCGACGGGTCGTCGACCAGGTGTGTGCGGCCATGCCGGAGGTCGCCCACGTCGAGGTCGACATGGACGCCAATCCCGAAGCCGCCAAGCGACTTTCGGTGCTGTCCCTGCCGACGACGATCATCTTCGACTCCGCCGGACGTCCCCGCTATCGCACGACCGGGGTCCCCAGCGTCGCCGACCTGCGCTCGGCCGTGCAGCCGCTATTGGCCTGATCGGGGTCCCATTGGGTAAGCTCGCCGTCGTGTCAGCCCGCCTCGAGCTTCTGCTCACCAAGCGCCGCGCAGTGGATCTGTGCCGCGTCGCGGGTTGTTGCTGTTGTTGTCGTAGCTGCTGAGTAGTTCGCGCCCTCTTCGCGCCGCTCACCGGGCAGCCACCTCTGGCGTGCTCATTCCGGCCTGCCGTCGACAACAGAAAGATCCCCAATGTCACTCATCACCAATACCGACGTGAACACCGATCAGGTGGACGTGCGCGGACCACGGTTCGCCGCCTGGATCACCACCGCGGTGCTGATCGCCAGCCTGCTGCTCGCCACGGTGAGCGCGACGGCCGCCGCGGTCGTGTTGGGACTGCAGGCGGCGGTATTCGCGATCGGCGCGTTGCGCGGCCCTCGCGCGCATCCCTACGGCCGGATCTTCGCGGCATTCGTCGCGCCCCGGGTGGGGCCCGTACTGGAACGGGAACCCGTGCCGCCCTTGCGTTTTGCACAGTTGGTCGGCTTGGTCTTCGCGGTCGTCGGCACCGCCGGCTTCGCCTTCGGCGCACCCGCCGCCGGTCTGGTCGCCACCGGGTTCGCATTGTTCGCCGCGTTCCTGAACGCGGCTTTCGGCATCTGCCTGGGTTGCCAGGTCTACCCGCTGGCGGCACGTCTTCGCCGCGCGCCGGCCGGCAGCTGACCACCGTTCGACCCTGAAAGGAACCCCTTATGGCCCGTTCCGACGTCCTGGTATCCACCGACTGGGCCGATAGCAACCTCGACGCACCGAACACGGTGTTCGTCGAGGTCGACGAGGACACCAGCGCCTACGACACCGGCCACATCGCGGGCGCGGTCCGGCTGGACTGGAAGTCCGACCTGCAGGACCCGGTCAAGCGTGACTTCGTCGATGCCCAGCAGTTCTCCAAGCTGCTGTCCGAACGCGGTATCGCCAACGACGACACCGTGATCCTCTACGGCGGCAACAACAACTGGTTCGCGGCCTACGCGTACTGGTACTTCAAGCTCTACGGCCACGAGAACGTCAAGCTGCTCGACGGTGGCCGCAAGAAGTGGGAGCTCGACGGGCGCCCGCTGAGCGCCGGCTCGGTCGAGCGACCGCAGACCAGCTACACCGCCAAGGAGCCCGACACCTCGATCCGCGCATTCCGCGACGAGGTGATCGCCGCGATCGGCACCAAGAACCTGGTCGACGTCCGCTCCCCCGACGAGTTCTCCGGCAAGATCCTTGCCCCGGCGCACCTTCCGCAGGAGCAGAGCCAGCGCCCCGGACACATCCCGGGCGCCATCAACGTCCCGTGGAGCAAGGCGGCCAACGAGGACGGCACGTTCAAGTCCGATGAGGCGCTGGCCAAGATCTACGCCGAGGCCGGCTTGGACGGCGAGCGGGAAACCATCGCGTACTGCCGCATCGGCGAGCGTTCGTCGCACACCTGGTTCGTGCTCCAGGAACTGCTGGGGCACCGCAATGTCAAGAACTACGACGGCAGTTGGACCGAATACGGCTCCCTGGTGGGCGCCCCGATCGAGTTGGGAAGTTGATTATGTGCGCAGCACCGAACCAAGGACAGGCCATCCCCGCGGGCGTCGACCTGGAGAAGGAGACCGTCATCACCGGCCGGGTGGTCGACGGCAGCGGCCAGAGTATCGGCGGGGCCTTCGTCCGCCTGCTGGACAGCTCCGACGAGTTCACCGCCGAGGTGGTGGCCTCGGCGACGGGTGACTTCCGGTTCTTCGCGGCGCCGGGCACCTGGCGGGTTCGTGCGCTGTCGAAGTTCGGCAACGGTGACGCCGTCGTCGCCCCCGAGGGCGCCGGCCTCCACGAGGTCGACATCAAGGTCGCCTGAGCGACATATTGCTCGCTCGCGAGGGTGCGTGCCGGTCCGGTGACACGCCGGCGAAGGTGAGATTCTACGCACGCTGACCGGGCGGACCAGCGCGACTTCGGCCCCGGCGACGAACTAGACTCCAACCGTGGTGTTGTTCTTCGAGATCATGCTTCTCGCGTCCGTCGGGGTCATCACCTGGTTCGCGCTGTACACGCTGTACCGGTTGATCACCGACGAGTCGTGACCGACGACGGAACCCTGCCCGGAGTCGACCCGGGATCCGGTGACCGGGCCGTGGCCTCGGCCGCCGAACGCGCCCGCCAAACTGCGCCCCGCAACATTCCCGTCTTCGACGATCTGCCGCTACCGCAGGACACCGCCAACCTGCGTGAGGGCGCCGACCTGCACGGCGCGCTGCTCGCCCTGCTGCCCCTGGTCGGCGTGTGGCGCGGCGAAGGTGAAGGGCGCGGAGCGCACGGCGACTACCGATTCGGCCAGCAGATCATCGTGTCCCACGACGGTGGTGACTACCTGAACTGGGAAGCCCGCTCATGGCGGCTCAACGAAGAGGGCGGCTACGAGGCGCACGGCCTCCGGGAAACCGGCTTCTGGCGATTCGTCAGCGACCCCGACGATCCCAGCGAGTCCCAGGCCATCGAGCTGCTGCTGGCGCATTCGGCCGGATACGTCGAGCTGTTCTACGGCCGGCCGCTGACCCAGTCGTCGTGGGAGCTGGTCACCGATGCACTGGCCCGCAGCACGTCCGGAGTGCTCGTCGGCGGAGCCAAGCGGCTCTACGGAATCGTCGACGGCGGCGACCTCGGCTACGTGGAGGAGCGCGTCGACGCCGACGGCGGGCTGGTGCCCCATCTGTCGGCGCGGCTGTCCCGGTTCGTGGGCTGACCGAATGCTGCGCACCCTCGTCGTGTCCTGCGCGCTTCTCACGGCGACGCTGACCGGTTGCGGTGCCACGACCGAACCTGTGCCAGCGGGCACGTCGGACCCGGCGGCCACCGAACACGGCGCCTTCGCACATTGCCTCGCCCAACACGGGGTGACCGTGTCGGCCGGCGCCCCGGCCGGTCCCGCACCGGGTCCCGCGGGGCCGCCCCCCGGTGTCGACCAGGCGGCCTGGGAGTCGGCCCAAAAGGCTTGCGCCACGTTGGCTCCCGGCCCCACCTCCTGACCACCGGATCACAGCAATCTCATAGCCGACAGCTATGGCCGGCAAATTCGGCGAATCTAGCCGTGGGTACCTGGTTGGACGGTCCGGGGGCTCGGGGGCCGGGTGGCTGTTGGAATTCGCCTAGCGCACGCAGGTGATTCCACGCCCGGTGCTGCTAGCGGACAGCCACCTCACATGTCCATACGTCAATCAATTTGTCGGACCACCTCCTCTCCTGTGTATCGCCGACCGTACTCCCGCGCACCACGGCCGACAACAGGTTTTCGGTGTGGTCAGCGGTCGCTGACGACGGCCGCGTCGACCAGCGCCGCGAACTCGCCGGCCATCGGCGGCATCGGCAGCCGCCGGCCGTCCAGGGTGTGTACGCGCGCCCCCAGGGTGATCGCAGATACGAGCCAAACACCTTGTGCGGCAAAGAGATCAGCCAATGACAGCGCGCGGTAGTCGCAATCGTAGCCTTTGGACCGGGCCACCTCGAACAACGCCCGCTGGGTGGTGCCACGCAGGATCGGATACCACGGCGGCGGTGTCAGCAGGCAGCCGTCGGTGGCGATGACCACCGACGAGCGCGGACCCTCCAGAACCTGTCCGTCGGAACTGACGAACACCACGTCGTCGGCGCCGAGCCGGGCGGCGTGCCGCAGCGCCGCCATGTTCACCGCATACGACAGCGTCTTGGCGCCGGCCAGCAGCCACGGCATCGCGTCGGTGCCGGCGCTGGGCAACCCCCGATCCAGGGACACTACGGCCACGCCGTCGCGCCGCGCGCCGGCCACCCGATCCGCCAGCGGCGCAACGGTGACATAGGCCGTCGGCTCGGAACCGGACTCCCGGCCACGGGTGTACACCAGGCGCAGGGCGGCTTCATCTGCCGTCACCGCGGCCCACTGTGCGGTCGCCGCGGCGATCGCGCCGCGCCAAGCCGACAGGTCCGGTTCGGGCAGATCGAGCATCCGGGCCGAGTGCGTCAGCCGGTGCAGGTGCGCCTCCACCAGGCAGGCCCGGCCGTCCCGGACCAGCAGCGTCTCGAAGATGCCGTCGCCGCGCACGGCCGCGAGGTCGTCGGCGCACAACAGCGGTGCATCCGGATCGTGCACGACACCGTCGAGCGTGACCAGCACAGTCATGGACATGCAGCGTAGTCGCGGCCGCCCGGGGCCGCCGTAGAGTTGAACCGTGTCAGTGTCTGCCGTACCCGCGCCCGATCCCGGCCCCGACGCCGGCGCGGTCTGGCATCACGGAGATCCGTTCGGCGAACAGCGCTCGGCGGCCACCGGCGCCGTCGTCGTCGACCGCTCGCACCGCGCCGTCGTGGCGCTCACCGGCCCGGACCGCCAGAGCTGGCTGCACAGCATCTCCACCCAGCACGTCGCGGACCTGCCGGAGGGCGCCAGCACCGAGAACCTGAGCCTCGACGGGCAGGGCCGGATCGAGGACCACTGGGTCCAGAGCGAATTCGGCGGCGTGACCTATCTGGACACCGAGCCGTGGCGGGGCGAACCGCTGCTGTCGTACCTGCGCAAGATGATCTTCTGGGCGCAGGTCAGCGTCGAGCCGGCCGAGCTGGCCGTGCTGACGTTGCTCGGCCCCGGGCTGGCCGAGCCCGCGGTGCTGCAATGCCTCGGCGTCACGTGCCTGCCGGACGCGACGGCGGTGGCGCTGCCCGGCGGCGGCTTCATCCGCCCGGCGCCGGGTGCGGCCACCCCCGAATTCGACCTGCTGGTTCCCCGTGCCGACGCCGCCGACTGGCTGCGCCGGCTCACCGCCGCCGGGGTGCGCCCTGCCGGGATCTGGGCCTACGAGGCGCACCGGGTCGCCGCGCTGCGCCCGCGGCTGGGCGTGGACACCGACGAACGGACCATCCCGCACGAGGTGGGCTGGATCGGCGGGCCCGGCGCGGGCGCCGTACACCTGGACAAGGGCTGCTATCGCGGCCAGGAGACCGTCGCGCGGGTCCACAACCTGGGCAAACCACCCAGGATGCTGGTGTTGCTGCACCTCGACGGCGCGGCCGAACGGCCCGCAACCGGCGATCCCGTGCTGGCCGGCGGGCGGGTGGTCGGCCGGCTCGGCGCCGTGGTCGACCATGTGGACCTCGGCCCGATCGCACTGGCGCTGATCAAGCGCGGCCTGCCCGCCGACACCCCGCTGCACACCGGCGGGGATCATCAGGTCGGCGCCGCGATCGACCCGGATTCGCTGCCGCCGGCCGATGCCGCCGGCGCCGGGCGGGTGGCGGTGGACCGATTCCGGGGCGCCGGCCGCGAGGTGTGACGTTCGCCGCCGCCGGGCCTACCGGCACGCCGGGCCGGAGCACGGTAGAGTAGCCGCCAGGACAATAAACACACTCAGATCGGAGCCGCCTGCACGTTGGGCCGCTCCGTTATTGCGCGAGGGGGTTCCCCCATGG
>WBZP01002759.1_pt1 | contig 19826 bp, 16 predicted proteins | sample 5204301 | NCBI WGS metagenome assembly WBZP01 (sample SAMN12412401, study PRJNA552823) | activated sludge metagenome | isolation source: activated sludge from nitrification reactor of wastewater treatment plant... | place: USA: Pennsylvania | collected 2017
GTCTTGGTGATGGTCAGCTCGCCGCCCGGGTCGAAGCGGTTGGCGATGAAGCAGTCGACCGTCTCGCCCGCGGTGATCGTGCGCGTGGCGGTCACGAACGTGGCGCCGCCGCCTGCGGGCGAGGTGCTGAACGGGACGTCGGCGCCGTTGCACTGCACCGACGCGGTCTCCCAGCGGCCGAGCGAGGTGGGAGCCGGCAGCGTCTCGCGCACGGTCCAGTCGCCCGTGGCGCCTGCGGTCGTGCTGCCCACCAGCTCCGGGACGAGCGCGTCGGTGGTGGTCGCGGTGAGATCCGTGACCGCCCCGTTCGGGTCGGTGATCTGCACAGGGAAGCTGCCCGTGCCGCCCTCGGTCACCTTCGAGACGGTCAGGTCGCCGGTGGTCTTGGGGGTGTCGCGGTTGACGTAGTCGCACCGCACCGTCGCACCGTCGCCGACACGGACGACCGCCTTCGCGCCGCTGATGGCCCACGACGACGCCGGTCCGCTCACCGGCGGCGTCGTCTGCGCGCACGTCAACGACACGAAGTCGTAGCCGTCGAGGGGCTGCTCCTCGAAGTCCCACGGGTCGCCCGCCGCCCGCACGAACGAGGTCGACGCCGGCGTCGCGTCGTCGCGTGGGGTCAGGAAGAAGTCGCGGTCGTTGGTGTAGGAGATGTTGCCGACGTACCGGAAGGTGGCCGGCCCGTTCGAGCCCGTCTCGAGCGACTTGCGCACCACGATGGTCCCCGCGCTCGGGGGCGGCGTGACGGCGTAGTAGTAGCAGAACACGTGCGTGGTGCCCGAGGGGAAGCCGATCCACTCGACGTTGTCGCCGTTGAGGTTGTCGATGGCGCAGCGCAGCGCACCGAAGCCGTAGTCGTCGCCGAAGACGTTGGTCAGCAGCGGGTCCGCCTTCGTGCCGCCCTGGGCCCAGAGGCTGTTGCTCTGCTGCGCGCGGCGCGCCTGCTCGTCGGTGAGCGTGACGGTGACGGCGTCGCGCAGCGAGCGTCCCGTCGGCTGGCCCTGCGGGTCGAGCTCGGGCGTCGTCGGCAGCACCCGGATGGTCTGCGGGTAGGCCCCGGTGACGGTCGAGAGGTAGTCGGTGGCCGGCGTCTTGCCGGTGTAGCCGGTGCCCATCTGGAACTGCCAGTCGTCGAGTGGCCGGCAGCTCGGGTCGTTGGGCTCCTCGATGGCCGGTGCGATCGGCTGGCCCGGCTGGTAGACGGTGTCCTTGCCGAGGTCGCGCAGGCTCTCCTGGAGGTTGTTGCGGGCACGGTTGGCCATGATCGACGGGTACGTCGGGCACACGCGTGCCACGAACGTGACCTGGTAGGCCGGAGCTGTGGGAGCGGCCGTCGCCGGGGGCGCCGCGCCGACGACGGAGGCGACGACCGCGAGGACGGCCGCCGCGACGACAGCGAGGCGCGAGCGCGTGCCAGGACCCGGGCGCATGCCGCGATGCTAGGCCGGGTCGCAGGATCCCGCCGGAGGTCGGGCGGGTGTCGCCCGGTCGATCTGCGGGGCGTGCGTCGCGGCGCTACCGTCCCCGCGTGAGCGAGCGCGTGTCCTCCTGGCTGCTGGGCGCCCTCGCGCTCCTGCTCACCGTGCCGGCGGTGCTGGGCATCGCCCGGGTCGACCAGGGTCTGACCCGCACCACCGCCGAGGTCGGGGCCGTCCCGGTGGTGGTCCTCACGGGCGACCCCTCCGAGCGCCGGCCGGCCGTCGTGGTGGCCCACGGTTTCGCTGGCTCGGCGCAGCTCATGGACGACCTCGGCGTCGCGCTCGCCGAGGCCGGGTACGCGGTCGTGCTCCTGGACTTCAGCGGCCACGGCCGCAACCCGGAGCCGCTGCCCGTCTCGGGGCGCGACGTCGACGCCGGCGTGCTCGACCGCGAGCTCGGTGCCGTGGTCGCGTGGACGCGTCAGCAGCCGTGGGCGGATCCTGCGCGGCTCGGTCTGCTCGGGCACTCGATGGGTGCCGGCGCCGTCGTCCGCTACGCCGTCGCCGACGCTCAGGGTGCACGGCAGGTGATGGCGACGGTCGCGGTGTCGCTGCCGTCGGACTCCGCGGTGACGACCTCGGACCCGGCGGTGCCGCGCGACCTGCTGCTGCTGGTCGGCGGGAACGAGCTGCCGCAGTTCACCGACGCCGCGCTCGGGGCGCTGCGCGCGGCGTACCCCGACGGCGAGGTCGGTCCCGGCTACGGCGCACCCGTCGACGGGACGGCGCGGGCTGTGCAGGTCGTGCCGAGGGCCGACCACGTCTCGATCCTGTTCTCCACCGGCACCGCGCAGGCGGCGGTCGACTGGTTCGACGAGAGCGTCGGCGCGCCGTCGTCGGGCCACACCGTCGGCGGCGGCCGCATCGGCTGGCTGCTCCTGCTGACGCTCGGCGCGGCGATCGGCTTCGTGCCGCTCGCGCGGCTGGCGTTCGGTCCGGTGCGTCCGGCGTCGCCGGCACCGGTGTGGTGGGTCGTCGCGCTCGTCTCGCTGGGTTCGGCGGTGGTGGCGTCGCTCGTCGCGCGGGCGCTCCCGTCGGTGGCCGAGCGCGTGCCGCTCGCCGTCGGCGGCCACCTGGTGCTGTGGTTCGCCGTCGCGGGGCTCGCGTCGTACGCCGCCACGAAGGTGCTGCGCATCGCGCGCGTCGCCCCGCTCGAGGTCGTCGCGGGCTTCCCGTGGCGCGACCTGGTGGCCACGTTCGCCATGACGTCCTACGCCGTGGTCGCCCTCGGGCTCGTCGCGCAACGGACGTGGACCGCGTTCTCGTTCGCCGGCGGTCGCGAGCGGTGGCTGCTGCTGGTGGAGCTCGCGTTCCTCGCGTGGTTCTGGGCCGACGACCGGATCGTCGGACGGCGGTGGTGGCTCGCGCTGATCACCCGGGCGATCGCGGTCGTCGTCCTGCTCGGCTCGGTGGTCGTGCTGGGTGCGCCGTCGTTCCTCACGCTGCTCGTCCCGCTGATGGCGGTCGTCCTGCTGCTGCTCCTCGTCTACGGGCAGACCGTGGCTCGTCGTACGTCGCTGCCGTGGGCCGCCGCGCTGGTGCAGGCGATCCCGCTCGCCTACCTCGTGACGACGACGTTCCCGCTCGTCTCGTGACCACCCGGTCCATGACAGCGTTTACGTCGGGCGGCCGTCGCTGACGCGATCCTGTGGCGCCGGTCACGCGCGCTGTGCGGGTTGTCCGGTCTGTCCCTCCGAAACCCTGGGATCTTGCTCACAAACGGCCCAGAACACGGGGTCTCGGGCGTCGACGGGCTGACGCGCGGGGATCCTTGCGACAGTCTTGGAGCGGTAGAAGACGCGCCACCCGACGTGAGGACACAGCAGCGATGACGACGATCCCCGGACTCCAGAACCCGCCCACCCGCAACAAGAAGCTGCTCGAGTGGGTCGAGGAGATGGCCACCCTCACGCAGCCGGACCGGGTCGAGTGGGCCGACGGCTCGCAGGAGGAGTGGGACCGCCTGACCCAGCAGATGGTCGACGGCGGCACCTTCATCCGCCTCAACGAGGAGACCCGTCCCAACTCGTTCCTCGCGCGCTCCAACCCGAGCGACGTCGCCCGCGTCGAGGACCGGACGTTCATCTGCTCGCTGCGCGAGGAGGACGCCGGCCCGACGAACAACTGGGCCGACCCCGTCGCCATGCGCGCGACGCTCAAGGAGAAGTTCGCCGGCGCCATGAAGGGCCGCACGATGTACGTCGTGCCCTTCTCGATGGGCCCGCTCGGCTCGCGCATCTCCCAGCTCGGCGTCGAGCTCACCGACTCGCCCTACGTCGTCGTCTCCATGCGCATCATGACCCGCATGGGCAGCGCCGCCCTCGACCTCATCGGCGAGGACGGCGACTTCGTGCCGGCGCTGCACTCGGTCGGGCACCCGCTCGCCGAGGGCGAGGCCGACGTCGCGTGGCCCTGCAACGACGACAAGTACATCGTCCACTTCCCGGAGAGCCGCGAGATCTGGTCGTACGGCTCGGGCTACGGCGGCAACGCGCTGCTGGGCAAGAAGTGCTTCGCGCTGCGCATCGCCTCGGTGATGGCGCGCGACGAGGGCTGGCTCGCCGAGCACATGCTCATCCTCAAGCTCACGCACCCGAACGGCGACGTGAAGTACATCGCCGCGGCGTTCCCCTCGATGTGCGGCAAGACCAACCTCGCGATGCTCGAGCCGTCGCTGCCCGGCTGGAAGGTCGAGACCGTCGGCGACGACATCTGCTGGATGCGCTACGGCGACGACGGCCGCCTCTACGCGATCAACCCCGAGGCCGGCTTCTTCGGCGTCGCGCCCGGCACCGGCATGGACACCAACGCCAACGCCATCCGCTCGCTCTACGCGAACTGCATCTACACCAACGTCGCGCTGACCGACGAGGGCGACGTGTGGTGGGAGGGCCTCGGCCCGGCGCCGGCGCACGCCATCGACTGGCACGGCAACGACTGGACCCCGGCGTCCGACGCCCCCGCCGCGCACCCGAACGCCCGGTTCACCGCGCCCGCGGGCCAGTGCCCGTCGATCGCCCCGAACTGGGAGGACCCGGCCGGCGTGCCGATCTCGGCGATCCTGTTCGGCGGCCGTCGCGCCACCAACGTCCCGCTGGTCAACGAGGCGCTCTCGTGGGAGCACGGCGTCTTCATGGGTGCGTCGATCGCGTCGGAGAAGACCGCTGCCGCTGAGGGCACCGTCGGCGAGCTGCGCCGCGACCCGTTCGCGATGCTGCCGTTCTGCGGCTACAACATGGCCGAGTACTGGGGCCACTGGCTCAAGGTCGGCAAGGCGACCGACGCCGACAAGCTGCCGCGCATCTACTCGGTGAACTGGTTCCGCAAGGACGCCGACGGTGCGTTCATGTGGCCCGGCTACGGCGAGAACAGCCGCGTGCTCGCGTGGATCGTCGACCGTCTCGAGGGGCTCGCCGACGCCGACGAGACGCCGATCGGCCGCCTGCCCAAGCCCGGCGAGATCGACATCACCGGGCTCGACGTCACGCCCGAGACGATGACCGAGCTCTTCCGCATCGACAACGCCTCCTGGCTGGCCGAGGCCGAGCTCACCGGCGAGTACTTCACCAAGTTCGGCGACAAGGTCCCGGCCGAGATCGTCGAGCAGCTCGACGCGCTCAAGGCCCGTCTGCAGGCCTGACGCCACGCTCGTCCTGCCGAGGCCCCGCACCCTTCCGGTGCGGGGCCTCGCGCCGTTAGCGTGAGGCGATGGCTACCTGGGACGACGTCGAGCGCCTCGCGCTCGCGCTGCCGCTCGTGGAGGAGCGCTCCGGCGGGGGCTTCGACGGCTGGCGCACCTGGAAGATCACCGGCGACAAGGGGCGCCAGGTCGTCTGGGAGCGGCCGATGCGGCCCTCGGACCTGCGCGACCTCGGCGACGCCGCGCCGACCGGCGAGATCATCGCCGTCCGCACGCCGTCGTTCGAGACGAAGGCCGCGCGCATCGCGGAGATCCCGGCGTGCTTCGACATCCCGCACTTCGCGAAGTACACCGGTCTGCTGGTGCTGCTGGACGAGGTCGATGTCGACGACCTGCAGGAGCTGATCGAGGACTCGTGGACGGTGGTCGCGCCCAAGCGCGCCGTGAAGGAGTGGAACGCGTCGTGACCGCCTTCCGGCTCTCCGCGACCGTGCTCGGTACGCCGGACCCCCGGGGTCTCGCGACGTTCTACCGCGAGCTGCTCGGGTGGGACCTGATCGCGGACCGCGACGAGTGGGTCGTGCTGCGGCCGCCGGGCGGCGGGTCGGGGCTCTCGTTCCAGCTCGAGGTCGAGCACCTGCCGCCGCAGTGGCCCGCGGGCGACGGCGACCAGCAGATGCAGGCGCACCTCGACATCGCCGTCGACGACCTCCGTGCGGGCGTGGCCCGGGCGGTGGAGCTCGGTGCGGTCGAGGCGGCGTCCCAGCCGCAGGACGACGTGCGCGTGCTGCTCGACCCCGCCGGCCACCCCTTCTGCCTCTTCGAGCCGCACCACTGAGGTGCCTGCCCGGTCAGGGGGCGACGAGGGGCCAGGGGCGGTGGATCTCGATCGCGCGGGCGACCTCGAAGACGGTGCGGTCGTCGTAGGTGCGGCCGACGATCTGGACGCCGATGGGGACGTCGTCACCGTCGCGGCCTGCGGGCACGGTGAGCACCGGGCAGCGGTTGGCCACGTTGAAGACCTCGGTGAGCCCGAAGTCGTGGAACACCTCGTACTCCGTGCCGTCGACGACGAACGGCACCTGCGTGTGATCGACTCCGGCCTCGAACGACGGGACGACCGTGTTGGGGCACAGCAGCACGTCGAAGTCGGCGAGCACGCGGCCGATCCGCGAGGTGATCTCGGCCTCGATGACGAGCCCGTCGGTGAAGTCCTCCGGCGTCTCGGCGACGATGTCGAGCCACGCGCGTGTGTACGGCGCGAGCACGTCCTCGTGCCCGGCGACCGCGGCCCGCACGTCGCGGGCGAACAGGTGCGAGTAGTGCGCGTTGCTCGCCTTCGCGAGCAGTTCGCGCTCGACGACGAGATCGACCTCCTCGACGACCGCACCTGCCGCGCGCAGCGCCTCCGCCGTCTCGCGCACGGCGTCGCGCACCGACGCCACGACCGGCCAGTCGCCCAGGTCGTAGGTGACGGCGACGCGCATACCGCGGACATCACCGGTGAGGTCGGACAGGTCGGGGACGTCGCGCAGGGACAGGTGGTCGTCGGGGTGCGGGCCGCTCATGATCCCGGCGGCGAGGGCCGTGTCGGCGACCGTGCGCGCCATCGGTCCGTAGTGGCACCAGTTGTCGAGGCCGTAGTAGCCCTCCATCGGGATGCGGCCCTTGGGCGGCTTGTAGCCGACCACGCCGCACGTCGACGCAGGGGTCCGGATCGAGCCGCCGATGTCGGAGCCGGTCGCGAGCGGGGTGACGCCCGCGGCGAGGGCGGCTGCCGATCCGCCGGAGCTGCCGCCCACGTCGTACGCCGGGTTCCACGGGTTGCGCGTGACGCCCCACATCGGGCTGTGGGTCCAGAACGCGATGGAGAACTCGGGGGTCGTGGTGCGCAGGTGCACGAACGCGCCCGCGTCGAGCATCCGCTGGATGAACGCGCCGGTCTCGGTGGAGACGTAGTCGGCGTAGAGGAGGCACGCGTTCGTGGAGACCTTGCCGGCGAGGTAGTCCTCGTCCTTGACGGCGAACGGGATCCCCTCGAGAGCACGTGCGGTGCCGTCGCGCCAGCGCCGCCCCGACTCGTCGGCGAGGGCGCGCGCCTCGTCGGCGTAGACGGCGGTCACCGGGTTCACGACCTCGCGCACCTCGTCGAGCCGCGCGAGACAGGCCTCGAGGTAGTCGCGCGGCGTGAGGGAGCCGTCGGCGTACGCCGCGAGGATCCGGGCCACGGGCCAGGTCAGGACGTCGGGCACGGCGGTCACGAGGAACTCCTGGGGTCGGTCGCTGCGAGGTGCTACGAGGAGGGGGCGGCGTCGGTCGCATCGGCGAGCCGGCGCAGAGCGGTGATGCCGTCGGGGTCCCAGCCGGGCCGCGGCACGGCGTCGAGGAGCAGACGCGTGTACGGGTGCTGGGGGTCGTCGAGGAGCCGGCGGGTGTTCCCCGCCTCGACGACCTCGCCGCGCCGCATCACGAGGGCTGTCTCGCAGACGTAGCGCACGACGGCCAGGTCGTGGCTCACGAACACCAGGCCGACACCGGTCGTGCGCCGGATGTCGCCCAGCAGGTTGAGCACCTGGGCCTGCACGGAGACGTCGAGAGCCGAGACCGCCTCGTCGAGCACGAGGACGCTCGGCTCGACGGCGAGGGCGCGCGCGATCGCGACGCGCTGGCGCTGACCGCCGGAGAGCCGCCGGGGGAGCACGTCGGCCTCGCGGCGGCCGAGCCCCACCTGACCGAGCAGCTCCTCGATCCGCGCGCTGCGCGCCGCCCGGTCGCCGGTGCCGTGCAGCTTGAGGACCGCGTCGATCGACGCGCCGACGGTGACGCGGGGGTCGAGGGAGAGGTAGGGGTCCTGGAAGACGATCTGGACCGCGCGCGCCTGGGCGAGCCGGGCGTCGCGCGAGCCCCGGTCGGTGGCGAGCGGGACGCCGCGCACGAGGATCTCGCCGGAGTCGGGCGGCTCGAGACCGACGAGCATCCGCGCGGTCGTCGACTTGCCCGACCCGGACTCTCCGACGATGCCGATCGACTCCCCGGCATGCAGGACGAGCGACACGTCGCGGACGGCGTGGACCTCGGTGCCGTGCGACAGGTAGGTCTTGCGGAGGTTGCGCACATCGAGCAGCGGCGCGGGCGACGGATCGGTGGCGGTCACGACGCTCCTCCCTCGTGGCCGAGCAGGCTCGCACCGAGCTCGTCTGCGCGCCGGCACCGCACGCTGCGTCCGTCGGTGCCCGTCTCGAGGTCGATCGGTGCCGTCGTGCACGCCTCCTCGGCGTAGGCGCAGCGCGGCGCGAACGAGCAGCCGGGCAGGGACTCGAGCAGGCTCAGCGGCGCTCCCGGGATCGGCACCAGGCGGTCGTGGTCGGCCCCGACGCCGGGGGTCGAGGCGAGCAGCCCCGAGGTGTAGGGGTGGCGCGGCACGGCGAACAGCTCGGCGGCGGTCGCGTGCTCGACGATGCGGCCGGCGTACATGACGTAGACGCGGTCGCACACGGCGGCCGCGAGGTCGAGGTCGTGGGTGATGAAGAGCATCCCCATGCCCTGCTCGCGCTGCAGCCGCCCGAGGATCGCGAGGATCTCGGCCTGCGTCGTGACGTCGAGCGCGGTCGTCGGCTCGTCGCACAGCAGCAGGCGCGGCGAGGTGGTGAGCGCACCGGCGATCATGACGCGCTGGAGCATGCCGCCGGAGAGCTCGTGCGGGAACTGCCGCAGGTGCCGCTCCGGGTCGGGGAGGCCGACCGCCTCGAGCAGCTCGAGCGAGCGGGCGCGCGCCTTGGCCTTGTCCCACCCGTGGTTGAGCCGCAGCGACTCCGACAGGAAGTCGCCGATCCGCCGGATCGGGTTGATGCCGGCGCGCGGGTCCTGGAACACCATCGAGGCGGTGGAGCGGCGCAGCCGGCGCACGTCGCCACGGTCGGCCGCGAGCACGTCGTCGCCCTCGACGAGGACGCGACCCTCGACCTCGGCGTCGCGCGGGAGCAGCTGCAGGACCGCGCGCGCGGTCAGCGACTTGCCGGAACCGCTCTCGCCGACCAGGCCGACGACCTCGCCGGCGTCGACCGCCAGGCTCACGTCGTCGAGCAGCGGGCGCCGGGCGAGCTGCGGCAGGCGGAGGGAGAGGTTCTCGACGTCGAGGAGGCGGCTCATCGGTCCCGCCCCGCGATCCGGTCGCCGATCTCCTCGCCGACGATGTTGAAGGCGACCACCGTGATGATGACGGCGAGTGAGGGGGCGACGGCCGAGAGCGGCTCGCCCTGGAGCACGGCGCCCTGCGCCTCCTGGATCATCGCGCCCCAGTCGGGGGTCGGGGGCTGCACGCCGAGGCCGAGGAACGACAGCGCCGCCAGGTCGAGGAGCGCGTAGCCGAAGTTCAGCGTCGACTGGGCGAGCACGGTCGGGGAGACGTTGGGCAGCACGCGCCGTGACGCGATGTGGGTGGGCGCGAAGCCCTGCACGGCGTAGGCCTGGACGTAGGGCCGGCTCTTGGCCTGGATGACCAGGCTGCGCACGAGCCGTGCCACGAACGGGCTGTAGGCGATCGACATCGCGATCACCGGCGCGAGCAGCCCCTTGCCGAAGAGGGCGACGGCGAGGAAGCCGAGCAGCAGGCCGGGGAAGGCGAACATCACGTCGAGCGCGCGGCTGATGATCTGGTCCGCCCAGCCCCCGCGCCAGCCGGCGACGAGGCCGAGGACGATGCCCAGGATGGTCGAGAAGATGACCACCGCCAGCGGACCGACGAGGCTGGTGCGTGCGCCGTAGAGCAGCCGGGAGTACGTGTCCTGCCCCGCGGCGTTCGTGCCCAGCCAGTGCGCGGGGCTCGGCGGCGCGAGGGTGTCGGACAGGTCGGTCTGCGCGGGGTCGTACGGCGCGAGCAGCGGGGCGAACAGGGCCACGAGCACGAAGGCGACGAGGACGACGACCGCGGCCCAGAACAGCCAGCCGCCGCCCCAGGAGCGCAGACGGGACAGGCGTGCCCTGCGTGCGCCGAGCGCGGCGTAGTCGATCTCGGGGTCGACGGGGATGCTCATCGGGTCGCCGTCCCGGCCGAGATCCGCGGGTCGATCCAGGGTTGGAGCATGTCGACGATCAGGTTCACCACGACGAACGTCGCGACGACGATGAGCGTGATCGCCTGGACGATCGGGAAGTCCATCTTGTCGACCGACTTCACCAGCAGCGACCCGATGCCCGAGATGCCGAACGCCGACTCGATGACCGAGGTGCTGACGAGGAGACCGGCGATGAGCAGGCCCGTGATCGTGGTGATGGGGCCGAGCGCGTTGCGCAGCACGTGCCGGCGTACGACGGCACCGCGGGCGACACCGCGGCTCGTGGCGACCTCGACGTGCTCGCGGCCGAGCTCCTCGAGCATCGCGGACCGCGTGACCCGCGACAGCAGCGCGATGAAGGTCAGCGACAGCGCGATCGCCGGGAGGGTGAGGTGGTAGAGCGTGTCGCTGATCCCGCCGTCGCCGGACCCGAAGGTGGGGAACAGCCCGAGGCGCACGGCGAGGACGGAGATCAGCAGGATCGCGGCGACGAAGGTCGGGATGGCGGCGAGCACCGTCGTGAGGACGAGCGACACCTTGTCCGGCGGCCGGCCGGCGCGCAGGGCGCCGACGATGCCGAGCAGCAGGCCCCACACCAGGATGATCACCGCGGCATACGCGATCAGGATCAACGTCGTGGGCAGCCGGTCGGTGATGACCTGGGCGACGTCCTGGCGGTAGACGAACGAGCGGCCGAAGTCGCCGTGCAGGACCCCGCCGAGCCAGTGCAGGTATTGCTGCAGGAACGGCTCGTCGAGGTGGTACTGCGCCTTGATCGCAGCGATCGTGTCGGCGGACGGCGCACGGCCACGGATGAGGAAGTTGATCGGGTCGCCGGGTGCGAGGTAGATCGACGAGAACACGAGGAACGACGTCACGAGCAGGGTGGCGATCAGACCGCCGACCCGGACCAGGACGTATCGCGGACGCGAGGTCACGGCGCCGAGTCTCCGAGGAGGGACGGACGCACTAGGCGGCGCCGATCTCGTTGGCCCACGGCGTGTAGAGGTAGTAGACCGAGGGCTTGACGCCGGTGATCCGGCTGCCCAGCCACACCGACTGCGGGATCTCGTAGAGCGGGAGCCAGGGCAGCTGCTCGGCGGCGATCTGCTGCTGCTTGACCAGCGACGCCTGACGCTCCGGCGTACCGAGGTCGGACGTCATCGTGATGGCGTCCTGGGCGGCGAACTCCTTGTCGACCCAGTTGCCGTAGTTGGCGAACTCGCCGGGGCGCAGGGTGCTGTACATCTCCTCCGGGTCGGCCAGGGAGGTGTACCAGGTGGTGAAGAACATGTCGATGCCCTTGCGCGCGTCGGCGCTGCTGAAGAGCTCGGTGTACTTGTCCGGCGCGATCGTGTTGATCACCGGGTCGAGGCCGATCGACTTCGCGGCGTCGGCCAGCGCGGTCGTCGCGATCGTCGCGTTGTCGCCCGTCGGCGACGTCGCGATCACGAGCTTCTGCCCGTTGACGCCGGCCGCCTTCGCGAGCTCCTTGGCCTTGGCCGGGTCGTGCGGGTACTGCGGCAGTGCGGCGTAGATCTTGTCGAGCTCGTCGGCCGAGATGCCGAGCCAGGTGTTCTTCGTGACGAGCGAGTTCGTGACCTTGGCGTAGCCCTTCTCGGCCGCCTTCACCAGGCCCTCGCGGTCCAGGGCGTACATGAGCGCCTGACGGACCCGGACGTCCTTGAGGACGCCGTCGAGGTTGCTGATGATGAAGTCGTCGACGACGGTGTTGACGCCGAAGTAGAGCTTGCTCTTGGCGTCCTTCGCCAGCTGCGGGTACGCGGTGGACGGCATGTCCCAGCTGCCGTCGATCTGGCCGGAGAGGGCCGCGTTGACGCGTGTGTTCGGGTCCTGCAGGAACACGAAGTCGACCGTCTTCGCCTTCGCCTTCTCGGGGGTGTTCCAGTAGTTGTCGTAGCGCGTCAGAGTCAGCTTCTCGCCGGGCTTCCACGACGTGAGGGCGAACGGGCCGGTGCAGTTGACCAGCTTGCTGGGGTTGCCGTAGTCGGCGCCGTCGGCCGCGAAGGTCTTGGCGGAGTCGATGGTGCCGGGGGAGACGGCCATGTACTGGTTGAAGAGCGAGTCGGGCTGCGTGAGCTTCACGGTCACCTGCATCGGACCGGTCTTCTCGATCGACTTCACGTTGCGGTAGACGCTCTCCCAGTAGGAGCCGACGTCGGGGTTCGTGTGGCGCTTGAGCGAGGCGACCACGTCGTCAGCGGTCATCGTGGAGCCGTCGTGGAAGGTGACGCCCGAACGTAGGTCGTAGACCCACGTGGTGGCGTCGGGGTGCTCGAACTTCTCCGCGAGGTTGGGACTGATGGACAGGTCGGCGTTCCAGCGCAGGAGGCTCTCGCAGACGTTCGAGAGGATGGTGTTGATCGGGTAGTCGTACGCGTAGGCGTAGTCCATCGACTCGGGCTCGGCGTAGTTCGCCCAGGTGAACGAGTCGATCTCGCCCTTCGGCTCCGGGGTGTCGGCCGTGAGCGTGTACAGGGCGCCGCTGGCGCTTGCCGACGAGCCGGACTTGTTCGCCACGCCGCTGCAGGCAGCGAGGGCGAGGGACGTGCTGAGGGCGACGACGGCGAGCACCGTTCCGCGTCGGATCCGAGCGTGGGCCATCGCGACTGACCTCCTCGAGCGGGAGCCGCTCGACAGACGGGGCTGGCTAGGTGGTGGGGACGCTAGGTGGCGGGGGTGCCCCTGTCAACAAAGTTGACTAGGTCGATCCACGATGGTTACCTGCGCTGCGTGACCACCGTGGCGCGCACCCCGCGCCGGCGTCCGAACCTCGACGCCGACGTCATCGTCGAGGCCACGCTGCGCCTGGCGGAGGACCCGACGGTGGACTCGTTCACCTTCCGCCGGCTCGGGCAGGAGCTCGGTGCCGACCACACGGCCGTCTACCGGCACTTCGAGGACCGCGACGCGATCATGCGCGCGGCCATCGACCGGCTGCTGGCCGACGTCACCGCGGCCGTGGACCCGGGCTGGGCGTGGGACGAGCGGTTGCGACGGTCCGCGCTGATGACGTTCGACGCTGCGCGGCGCCATCCCGCCGTCGGTGTCGAGCTGACCCTGCACACGACCGGTGGTCGCGGCGAGCGCGACAGCATCGAGCTCGAGCTCGCGTCGTGGCGCGAGGCGGGTCTGGACGACGACTCGGTCGTCCGCTTCTACGCCGTGTTCTCGTCCTACGTCCTCGCAGCCGCAGCCTCTGTGGCCGGACTGGTGATCGCGGCGCGCCGCAACGACGACGACGACGTGTCGTGGGTCGGTAGCCTGCACGGCGTCGACGCCGAGAACCACCCGATCATGGCGTCGCTGCGCGGACCGCTCGAGGCGCTCGAGATCGACCGGACCTATGGAGACGGCGTGGACGTGATCATCGAGGCAGCGCGCCGCGAGGCGCAGGCGACCGCCGTGCCCAGGCCGCGCCGTGGCTGACGCGTCGCAGGTGCGCGACCCCGACGGTCGGCCGCGCGCGCGGGCCCTCGGCATCCCGCTGCCGGGCACGCCCGGACCGTGGAACGCCATCACCGACGTACCGGGCGTGGAGGTCGGGAGCGTCACGTTGGTCGAGGGCGAGGGTGCGCTTGAGGTCGGGCGCGGGCCGGTGCGCACCGGCGTCACGGCGATCCTTCCGCGCGGTCGCGACGGCGTCGGCGTCCCGTGCGCCGCAGGGTTCTACTCGCTCAACGGCAACGGCGAGATGACCGGGACGACGTGGATCGAGGAGGTCGGTGCGCTGTCGATGCCGATCGGCATCACGAACACGCACTCGGTGGGCGCCGTGCACGAGGGCATCGTGTCGTGGACGCACGAGCACCACCCGCGCGTCGGCGTCCAGTGGATGCTCCCGGTCGCGGCCGAGACGTGGGACGGCTACCTCAACGACATCAACGGGCTGCACGTGCGGCCGTCGCACGTTGCTGCGGCGCTGGACTCGGCGGTGCACGGACCGATCAGCAACGGCTCGGTCGGCGGCGGCACCGGTATGAACTGCTACTCGTTCAAGGGCGGCACGGGTACGTCGTCGCGCGTGGTGCGGCACGGCTCGACCGACTACACCGTCGGCGTGCTGCTGCAGGCGAACTTCGGCGAGCGGTCGGAGCTGCGGGTGGCCGGGGTGCCGCTCGGCGAGGCGCTCGCCGACGACAACCCGATGGGGGAGGGGTCGTGGTTCGGCCGCGACCTCGCGCGTGCCGGCGTCGAGGGAGCCGGGTCGGTGATCGTCGTCGTGGCGACCGACGCGCCGCTGCTGCCAGGTCAGTGCAAGGCGCTCGCGCGCCGCGTGCCGCTCGGGCTGGCGCGCACCGGCACCGCGGGCGGGCACTTCAGCGGCGACATCTTCCTGGCGTTCTCGACCGCGAACGCCGGCGCGCTGCGCAGCGAGATCCCGCTCGCCGCAGCAGCGGACGACGACTACGACACGCTGCGGTTCGTGCCCTGGGGGCACATCGACCCGTTCTTCACCGCGGTGGTCGAGTGCGTCGAGGAGGCCGTGCTCAACGCGCTCGTCGTCAACCAGGACATGGTCGGGCGCGACGGGCACCGCTCGCCCGCGCTCCCCCACGACCGCCTGCTCGACGAGCTGCGTCGGGCCGGGCGGCTCGCCGACGAGGGCTAGGCACCCAGCGCCACACCGGTGCCGAGCGCGATGAGCACGACCCCGGTGAGCGCGTGCAGCCCGGTGCGCACGGCTGGCCGCGACACGATCGAGCGACCGCGGTCGACCGCGGCCACGAACACGACGTACCAGGCAGCCGTCGTGAGCGCCCAGAGCAGACCGAGCAGGACCGCCGTGGCGAAGACCGGGCCGGGCGGCGCGATGAACTGCGGGATGAAGGCGAGGGCGAACACGCCCGCCTTGGGGTTGCCGAGGTTGACGCCGAGGCCGGCCAGGTAGGCGCGCCGTGCCGGTGCCGGCGGGTCGGGCTCCGTCGTGCGGCGCAGACGGAGCATCGTGCGCAGGCTGCTGATCCCGAGCGCCACGAGGACCACGCCGCCGGCCGCGCGCAGCACCGCGAACGCGGTGGGATTGGCGAGCAGGACGGCGGAGAGCCCGGCGGCCGCGGCCACCGACCAGACGAGCAGGCCCGTGCAGGTGCCGGCGATGGTCGCCCAGGCCGCACGGGGGCCGAGGGTCAGGGTCTGGCGCAGCATGAGTGCCTGCCCGGCCCCCGGGAGCATCGCGAGCAGCGCGCACGTGATGACGTACGCCGTCAGGTTCACCGGCACGGGATCCTGCTCCTCGTCATGGGACCAGGATGCTGCCGATCGTGGATATAGACGATCGAACGAACTGAGGCGGTATCTTCAGGAATGTGAATACCGATCCCGAGCAGCTGCGGCTGCTGGCGTTCGTGCGGCGCACCGGGACGCTCGCCGGCGCGGCGGACCTGCTGGGCGTCACGCCGGCCGCGGTCACGCAGCGACTGGCCAACGCGGAGCGGGACTGGGGCACGGCGCTCGTCGTCCGCGGGCCCCGCGGCGCGCGCCTGACGCCGGCGGGCGACGTCCTCGCGGGATACGGCGACGTCGTCGACCGGCAGGTGGTCGAGGCCGTCGCCGCGTTCGACCAGATGCGGGGGCAGGCGTCGCGCCGGCTGCGGATCGGCACGTTCCAGGCGGCCGCCCTGCACCTGCTGCCGCCGGCGCTCACGGCCCTGCGGCACCGCCACCCCGACGCCGACCTGTCGGTGGTCGACGTGGCCTCCACCCAGGCCGTCCAGGCCGTGGCTGCGGGCGACCTGGACCTCGCGGTCCATGCCACGTACGGCACGGATCCGGTGGTCGCGGACGGCGCCTCGACGGCGGCGCTCATGCGGGATCCGCTCGTCGTCGTGCTGCCCGACGACCACCCGCTCGCGCTGCGCGGCGCGCCGGTGCGGTTGCGTCAGCTCGCGGAGGAGACGTGGGTGGTGATCCGCGCCGGTCACGTCGCGCGGCAGCAGCTGGACCGCGCCGCTTCGGCCGCGGGCTTCGCGCCGGTGGTGCGGTTCGAGACCGAGTCCTACGACGTGGCCCAGGCGCTGGTCGGCACCGGGATCGGCGTGGCGCTGGTGTCGCGCCTGGCCGTGACCGGCGTACCCGGGACGACGGCGCTGCCTCTGGTGCGGCCTGCGCTGCATCGCGATCTGCACGTCACGACGGCGGCGGACCCGTCGCTGACGCCGCTGGCGCCGACCTTCGTGGAGCTGCTGCGCGACGTCGCGCGCGACCTCGTGGGCTGACGGCGTCCTACTGGTCGCGGCCGTCGGAGGGGATGTCGTCGATAGCGCGGCCGACGACGGGGAGCTCCGCCGCCTTGCGGCGTGCCTCGCGGACGTGCGCCGGGTGCACCTGGCGGGGCCAGCGGGTGAGCTTCGCGACGGTGAGCCCGACGTAGATGAGGGTGTTGAGCGAGACGAACGCGACGAGGGACGCGAACCAGGGCGAGCTCAGCACCGACGACGGCAGCAGGATGCCGGCGAGCAGGTTCATGCGGTCACCCCGTCGCGCCGGACGTGTCCCCAGCCCTGGCGGCGCCGACGCAGGATGTCGACCAGGGCCCGGACGAAGACCGCTTGCAGGAACAGGTCGTAGAGCAGCTCGGGGAGGATCAGCGCCGCGAGCCCCCGCGCCGCCCAGCCCTCGCGCCACACGGTCAGCACGCGCTCCGCGGCGAACACCAGGCCGACCGCGATCCAGAACGGGAACCAGACCCACTCGTCGATCGCGAGAAGCGTGATGATCATGAGCAGGAAGTACGAGACGAGGGCGACGGTGCCGTACGCGATGCCGACCTGCTGGCCCCAGTAGCGCATCGTGCCCGTGGTGAAGCCGTACGCAGCGATGTTCTCGAGCGCTCCGCGCTGCCACCGCAGCCGCTGCCGCCACAGGTGGCGCCAGTCGGGCATCAGCTCGGTCTCGACCTTGCAGTCGACCGGCGAGAGCATCGTGGCGCCCAACGACTTCAGCGCGATGGTGATCTCGTTGTCCTCGGTGAGCGCTGCGGTGTCGTAGACGTCGCCCGCCCGGCCCGGGATGAACCGGCCGCGGGCCGCGGCCACCATCGTGAGCGCCGAGGCGCGGAAGACCGACGCCGTGCCGGTGAGGACGTAGACGCGGCCGCGGCGACGGGAGATCTCCTGGGAGTACCGGCGGTACTCGTTGCGCTGGAAGATGCCGATGAGCCCGTGGCCGGGTTCGCCGAAGAAGACACCGCCGACGGCCTCGAGGTCGGGGTCGTCGTCGAGCAGGTCGGCCGCGGTCTCCAGGTAGAGCGGGCCGAGGGAGGTGTCGGCGTCCATCACCATGACGGCGTCGTCGGGACCCATCGCCGGCAGGTAGGTCGCGAGCGCCTGGTTGAGGGCGCCGCCCTTCTTGTGCGTGTTGTCGACCGTCTCGAAGACCTCGTGGCCGAAGGCGCGTGCGACCTCGACGGTTCCGTCGGTGCAGTTGTCGGCGACGACGACCACCCGGTCGGGCTGACGGCTCTGCTCGGCGAGCGCGGCGAGCGTGACAGGGAGGGACGAGGCCTCGTTGTGCGCGGGCACGAGGATCGTGATGCGGACGGGGTGGCGGCCGCGCTGCGAGGGCCGCGTCCAGTGCGGGAGCGAGGACTGCAGCGCCTGCCGCTCGGGGTTGCGGAACGTGCGCATGAGCGCCGCACCCTCGAACGCGAGCGCGCCGGCCGCGACGAACACCATCGCGAACAGCGCGGCGAGGATGAGGTCCCACGCGGGGCGGACGAACTGCACGAGGGTGTCCCACGACCCGATCGTGATCTCGACCGGCACCGAGGGGTCGTCGCTGCCGAGGGTGAAGCTGGCGATCGACGCGATGAGCGCGACGAGGGCCACGACGCCGCCGACGACGAGCAGCACGACGCCGCGGCCGAGCTGCACCATGCGCGTGCTGTCCGCGCGCTCCACCTCGTGCGCCATCCGGCGTCCACCTCCCCAAGTCGTCTGTGCCGTGCGGTCTCCGCGGCTCACTGATGCGCCTGCCTCCAGCGTCACCTACGTGCGGCGGTTGCCGGAACAGGCGCGCGGGATCGGCACGACATCGGCGTATCCGGACCTGTCGTGGTGGGGAGGGACCGGGGTGAGGGCGCTCGGCTGGCTCGTCGAGCTCGGTGACTGCTGGCTACGACCTGATCGCTGAAAGTGGTTGTGCTGCAAGCGAAATCGGCGATCTCTCCCTTGACATGAATGGAACTGGTGTGCGATAGTGAGGCCATGTCCAGCAGCTCTCGCCCCTCCTATGCCGCCTCGGTGTGGCCGGAGGACGACGGGTGGGTGCTCGTCGGGGAGGGGTGCCCGGATCCGGCCGACGCCGTCTACGCCGTCGACACCGACCTGGCCGGCTGGGACACCCCCGGCTTGACCGACGCGGACGTGCTGGCGAACGCCGGCGAGGCCTCGGTATGGGACCTGCCGATGCTCGCGTCGATCGAACCGCGGTCGCTGGACCGTGAGGGCCAGATCGCGTTCCTGCGCCGGTCCGACGCCGTCGACGGCGTCAAGGCCGCGCAGAAGCTGCGCGCGGTCGTCGCGATCGTGGGGCCGGAGTTCTGCGGCGACTCGGTCGCCGACCGGCACCTCGCGATGGAGGTCGCGCTGGCGCTGCGGATCGGGGAGGGTGCGGCATCGTCGCTCATCGCGGTGGCGCGCGGCGTGCACACCGATTTCCCGGACTTCCTCGAGGCTCTCGGCCGTGGCGAGGTGTCGGAGTGGCACGTGCGCGAGCTCGTCTCTGGGACGCGCCACGTCACGGACCCCGACGTCCTCGCGGCGCTGCAGGCGCGGCTGCTGCCCAAGGCCAGGCGCAAGACGCCCGCGCAGTTCCGCACCGAGATCCGCAAGGCCGTCGCCGATCTCGACGCCGAGCGCGCGGCGGAGCGCCTGGCCAGTGCCCGCGCCGACCGCCACGTCTCCTACCGTCCCCTCGATGACGGCATGGCGTTCCTCGGGATCGTCACCGACCAGCCGACGGCGTTCGCGATGTTCACGGCCATCGACTCCGACGCCCGCGCGGCGCACCAGGCTGCGGGGGGTGCGGCCGCGGTCCGCGCCGGCGACGACGACGCGTCGATGGACGCGTCGATGGACGCGTGCCGGGCCGACGCGTTCGCGACCCGGGTGCTCGGTCGCGTCGGCGACGACGGCGTGCTCACCTGGGACCGTGCCGAGCAGCAGGTCACGCTCACCGTCGTCATGGACCTCGACACCCTGCGCGGGGAGGCCGACCGGTGCGCGCTGCTCGACGGCGAGCCGATCCCCGCCGGGGTAGCCCGTGAGTATGCCGACGCCGCGCGCACCTGGCGTCGCGCGGTCACCGATCCCGTCGCGGGGCATCTTCTCGACTACGGCACCGAGCAGTACCTCCCGGCGAAGCTGCGCGACCTCGTCCTGGCCCGCGATCTCTGCCGTGCTCCCGGGTGCACCCGTCGAGCCGCGTCCCGCCTGCAGATGGACCACGCCGTGCCGTTCCCCGACGGCGAGACGTCGGCGGCCAACTGCGGCGGGCTCTGCGTCCACCACCACCAGCTCAAGACCGCGCGCCTCGCCGACCTCGAGGACTCGGCGTCCGACGGCTCCGCGGTCTGGGTCACCGGCTTCGGCCAACGGTTCCGGATCGAACCGAGGCCCTTCCTCCACG
>WBZP01002762.1_pt1 | contig 19816 bp, 8 predicted proteins | sample 5204301 | NCBI WGS metagenome assembly WBZP01 (sample SAMN12412401, study PRJNA552823) | activated sludge metagenome | isolation source: activated sludge from nitrification reactor of wastewater treatment plant... | place: USA: Pennsylvania | collected 2017
AATCATATCTTTTGAAACCTGGGTAGGGACTTTACCAGAAATGGTCTGCCCTGAAAGACTTAATACTGCAAGGTTTAAAGCAGACTGAACACTTTTTGATGGATTATATTCAGAATACTTTTGCCAAATTTCCTTTACCAGTTCGATAGAGATGTTTTTTCTTGCTTCAGCTTTAGTTTGTTCTTCCTTTTTTATACTTTCTCTGATAGCATTGATATCAGACATTTTTAACCCGCTTGCTGGCTTTATGGCGATGTTGACATCTGATTTTAATTCAGCGGTAATCAAACTTTCCTTTGGCAAAGATTCATTGGCATGTTGAACATCTTTTAATGGTTCCTTGGGTGCGATTTGATTTTCGTTTGACGAAATTTGTGATTTTTCCGGCTGGAATACTGCCTTTTCGTTCAGAACATCAGTTTTTTTTTCCTGAGATCCGTTATTTCCGAAAATGTCTACTTCCATAGCTCTGCTCAGAAATGTAAGTTTACTTAAGGCAAGTTCGACATGAAGCCTCTTGTTTTTTGCTCTTGCAAGATCTATGTCGCATTGATTTAAAATGTTTAACCCAGACAATAGAAATGAAGATTTTGCGATTGATGCCTGATTTAAATAGCGATTTTTTAATTCATCACTTACTTCCAGAATCGAAATGGTTGCAGGCAATTTTGCTATCAAAAGGTCTCTGAAATGTTCTGCTAGCCCCACCACAAAATGTTCAGCATCAAATCCAAGTCTGACAATTTCATTTAACGAAAGCAGAACTTCTGAAATATTTTCTCTAAGGAAGGCATCTGTTATTTTAAAGTAATATTCATAATCCAGTAAATTCAGGTTCGCTACAACATCCTTATAAGTTATGGTATCACCAACTGAGCTTGAGATTTTATCAAAAATAGTCAAGGCATCCCTCATGGCTCCGTCTGCCTTATTTGCAATTGTATGAAGCGCTTCTTTTTCGGCTTTTATGCCTTCTTTTTCACAGATTTTTTCCAATTGAATGACTGTATCAGAAATCTGTATTCTTTTAAAATCAAAGATCTGACACCTGGACAATATAGTAGGGATGATCTTATGTTTTTCTGTAGTAGCCAGAATAAAAATGGCGTAGGAAGGTGGTTCTTCCAAAGTCTTCAGAAATGCATTAAAAGCTGAAGGAGACAACATATGGACCTCATCAATGATAAAAACTTTAAATTTTCCATGCTGAGGTTGAAATCTTACCTGTTCAATGAGAGCCCTGATATTCTCTACGCTATTATTGGAAGCTGCATCAAGTTCGTGGATATTAAATGATGCATTGTCATTAAATGCTTTGCAGGAGGAGCACTGATTACAGGCTTCTACTTTATTGACGGGATTTTCGCAATTAATAATTTTAGCTAAAATCCTGGCACATGTGGTCTTACCAACTCCTCTAGGGCCGGTAAACAGAAATGCATGGGCAAGATGATCTGTATATAAAGCATTTTTTAGTGTCTTGGCTACATGATCCTGACCCACCACTTCATCAAAAGAAGTAGGACGGTATTTGCGTGCAGAAACTACAAAATTGCTCATTATAAAAATTTAGAACCACAAAAGTATAAAAAATGTTTGACTTAAGATGTAAGGAATTTCATAGTCTCAGATTTCATTTTTTTAAAAACTTTGCACTGAAAATGGCCAGATTGTCTGAGTGGTCTTTGACTTCAATGCGCAGTTGGTGGTTGCCGGCTCTTAAATCTCCGATAGGCACGTCTAAAACACCCGTTTTTGAACTGTAGGGACTTATAGTAAAAATATCATTTATCCACACTTTATAAGTCAGTTGTTCAACATCTTCACCCCTAACTGACATATTATCACTCATTTTGAATCGAAATTTACCTTTTTTTCCTACTTTTGATGTAAAATCAATACTCCTTATATCCGGCGCAATAGTATCATATCCTAAACTGAATGTACCAAATTCTCTAATTTTGGTTGTCAGAGATTCATCTTTCCATTTACCGCCATAATTTACTTTTCTCTTATTCCCGTTTGTCAGGATTATAACTGCTTTATCCTTTTTTCCAGCTATTAGATACTCCGGTTTAATTCCTATTTCTATTGGTGATTTTATCGGTTCTGAATTATTGTGAATATGATATTGGGTTTCTATTCCTTTAACAACAGATGTCTCCAGGTCAAAGAAGATATTTCTGAAAAGGCTATTTTTTTTAAAATGTAAATAAAGATTTTTTTCCTTAATGGTTATTTCATCATTAATACTGACCTTTTGCCTGAATGGTTTTATTGCCGCAACTGCTGTGTTTTCTGATCGTCTCAACAAAAATTTAATGGTCTTTTTGTTTCTTCTGAAATCCTCAATTTCCATTCGCACTGACCTGTCCTTATCATTGGAAATATCAATAATCCCGGATCCGGTTTTACCAAGAAACTCCAAATCATTCCCGGGATATTTGTAACATAAAACGTACGTTTTATTTTCCCGCTTTTTTGTTTCATAATCATAAAATCCGATGATTTGTCTGGTTTGATCAAATGAAACCTTATCCAAATGATAACTGTAAGTCAGGCTATCATCTACATACATATGGAATCCATATATGCCAAGTTTATTGTTCACGCCGTCAGATTTGTCATAAGTCTGCAATGCAATTCCTGCTTTTGAAGCCGGTACCAATATAGGTTCCTCAATATTTATGATGCCGGTCTCAGCCGTTCCCAAAGGTAGGCTTAAGTCACTCAATTTATGAAAATCATCATCGATACCATGTATAGCCAGTGATAAAACGGAAGGAGAAGTATTATCTGTCACACTCATTCCAAAAAGAAATGGATTTACAGGATTTTCTGTTTTTGTATCCCGTATTTCAAAGTGCAGATGTTTACCAAAAGAAAATCCGGTATTTCCCATTGTCCCTATAACATCTCCTTTTTTAATGGGGAAGACATGCGGTTCCGGCAAAAAATCAACTTCAAAAGATTCCTGTGCCATTTGATATTTTTTTACCTGATTTTCAATATTGCCATCGAATATGTCCAAATGCGCGTATACCGAAGTATAACCTACATCAGGATGGTCAATGTAAATCGCCCTGCCGTAACCACCTGCGGACACCCTGATTCGGGATATATATCCGTCACCAATGCTGTAAATTTTGTCTTTACTTCCCGAAGCAGATGATTTAATATCTATTCCTGCATGAAAATGATTTTCTCTCAGCTCACAAAAGTTGCCGGAAAGACGATAGGAATAATCCACAGGACTTCTGAAATATTCTGGAATTAATTGTTCGGATTGAGCATCAGTAACTAAACGTAAAAGGAATATATAACTGAAAATCAGGCCACCTCTTAACTTATTCAATAATTATATTTTTAATCTTCAGTCTTAATTACTGTTTTAAACGCAACTTCCATCCTGTGAATTGCTTCCCGGGTAGAAATAGCTGCATTTTTAATTTGTTCAGTCAGGTATAAAAATTCAGCGGCTATTTTTTTGTTTTGAGATACCATTTGATAAAATTTTTCGATGGTTTGCTTTTCAAACCACTTATTTTCCTGCAATTGTCTTCTTATATAAAATTGTCCATTCTGTTTTAACAGTCGTATATACTGTATGATACTTTCGTAAACTTGTTCCATCCCTGTATTTTCTGTGGCTGATGTAAGTAGTACCGGGCAAGTCCAGTCTTTGATATCATGATGAAATAGCTGAATAGCGTTGGTATAAGCTATTTTGGTTTGCTTAGCCAGTTCTAGTTGCTGACCATCTGCTTTATTGATGATAAAAACATCGGCATTCTCTACTATTCCTCTTTTGATGCCCTGAATATCATCACCTGCACCTGGTTGAAGGAGTAGTATATTTATGTCTGTGATGTAATCTACTTCTATTTCTGATTGACCTACACCTACGGTTTCCACCATGATAATATCAAATCCGGCGGATTCACAAAGTTGGATGGCTTCTTTGGTATACGCTGCTGTTCCACCCAATACATTTCCTGCAGGGGAAGGTCTTATGAAAGCATCAGGATGTACCGCCAGATTTTGCATTCTTGTCTTATCACCGAGGATACTTCCTTTATTTTTCTGACTGCTAGGGTCTACAGCCAATATGGCAATCCTATGTTTTTGCTCCAAAAGATACATCCCAAAAGTCTCAATGAAGGTACTTTTACCCACACCGGGTGAGCCGGTAATACCTATCCTAATAGTTGCATACGGTACAGTGGTTAAGGAAGCTAGAATTGCCTCAGCCAATTTTCTTTTTACTTCATGGGTGCTTTCCAATAATGTAATACTTTCGCTTAAAATGTACCTGTTTTTATTTTGAAGACCATCCAGATAATACGTAAGATCTTTTGTTTTTCTACCCTTGATAGAAAAATCCGGATTTATTCCTGTCTTTGTATTTTTTGATGTCTCCATGTCTGAAAGTAAGGACAAAGATACAAATTTTAGATGGTTGGAACTCAAATAGTATAGTCGCAGACAGTATTTGCGAGAAAGAATTTTCAGATAACTACTTCTTTTCTAAGCTCAATGAGTGTGATCTCCGGCCACATACCCACTCTTCCGGGAAAACCCAGGAAGCCAAACCCACGATTGACATACAGATATTTTTCTCCATCACGATACAGCCCGAGCCATTTTTTGTATCTGTATTGTGCGGGCGACCATTTGAAGCCTGGCATCTGAAACCCAAACTGAAAGCCATGGGTATGTCCGCTTAGCGTAAGGTGAATATACTTTTTGTGTGAAAGCACCTTTTCATCCCAGTGCGTGGGATCATGAGACATCAAAATGCTGAACTGATCATCTGCTACACCTGATGTGGCTATATCCAGATCGCCTTTTTTAGGAAACCATCTACCGGCGCCCCAGTTTTCTACGCCCACCAATTGAATAGATTCACCACCAATGGAAATCAATCTGTTTTCATTATTGAGCAGATCAAAACCCATTTTTTTATATTTTGCAAAAAAATCATCAAAATATATTTTTTCAGCCTCTGCACTATTTCTGTTGTAATCTCCGTAATAATCATGATTCCCAAGAGTAGCAAATTTTCCATGTTTCGCTTTTATTTCCTTAAAAATATCAATATACGGGTCGATTTCTTCCTTTTGAGCATTAACCAGATCTCCTGTAAAGCAGACCAGATCAGGGTCCAGATCATTTATTTTTTTTATGCCCGCCATCACCTTTTCTTTATTGTCAAAACTTCCGGCATGTATGTCAGAAATCTGAACCAGTTTAAATCCATCAAACGCTTTTGGAAGGTCTTTAAAAGTTAGTACAACCTTTTCTACAGTGTATTGATATTTACCCTTTGTAATTCCATAAAGCATGCTGAAAAAAGGGACACCTGCTATGAAAGTACCCATGGTGGTTATAAATTGTCTTCTTTCAGGGAGGAATGCTGCCGGGGAGTGCTCTGATTTCGTCATCATATTGCTGACATATTGATACACACCAACGAAAACCCTTCCACTATCCTGAATCAACATAAAGATAGCAAAAAGTAATTTAGTAACAAAAACAGTAAATATGAATCCACCCATGAAATTGAAAAACTCAGTGCGTTGTTGGGTTTGTGCTGTGACTGCATAAATCAGAAGCTGAAATACTGAAAAATAGGTAAAAGCGCTAATTCCCCAATACAGGTATTTAAACAACTTTGAAAATCTTCCCTGTCCGAATACACCATTCATACCATAATAAGTGTAAACGTCAATAAGTATAAAGATAACAGCAAAAAATAGTATAAAAGCGGCTCTGCCCATGGATTATTATTTTACAATCGATATAATACACAGAAAATAAAATGGTTGCAAAAAACATCTGACACATATATAAAGACATAGATTTTCCCGACTAAAAGCCATTTAACTATTGGAAAGCAATGATTATCAAGTATCTTTATCCCTCAAACAGCATATGAATAATGAGTGTAAAAAATCTTTTTATAGCTTTTGAAGGCATCGATGGCAGTGGCAAGAGTACTCAAGTAAGATTATTGGCAGAATACCTGACCCAAAGGGGACATAAAGTTTATACCACCTTTGAGCCAACGGACAGTCGCATTGGTGTAATGATACGGGACATATTTAATCATCGTATGGAAGGGGACCAACGGGTCATCGCTGCACTGTTTGCCGCAGACCGTCTCAATCATTTGCTCAATAATACAGATGGTATACTTAAAAAATTATCTGAAGGCTACACCGTCATCACAGACAGGTACTATTTTTCCTCCTATGCTTATCACAGTGTATATGTAGATATGGATTGGGTAATACAGGCCAACTCCATGAGCGCAGATTTACTTAGACCTGATCTAAACATTTACATCGACATCAGCCCTGAAGTCAGTATGGAAAGACTCAAAAAAGGCAGGAATTCTTTTGAAATGTATGAGACCTTAGAAAATCAGAAAATGGTTTATGATAAATACAAAAAAGCATTTGACAGATTAGGAGATGTTGAAAAAGTATTTGTAACAGACGGCAACAGGAAAACTGACCTTGTAGCTGAAGATATCAGGATTGCAGTGGATGAATTAAGCTAGATTTTCATTTCTTTCATTTTCCATTCAAATATTTAATCAAATCTGAATGATATGTATCTCCTACGATGGCTTTATAACCATTTTTCATGATCAGCTCACGATCTGATTGCCTGTACATAAGGATTTGCTTTGAATTGATACACTCATATCTGCTGATCCGCAAAAAATTGTCAGGTAGTTTGTCTGTGAGTTGAGCCAGGGTCAATTTACACTCAAATGAAGTATCTGAAAGAAAGATGATGGTTTGTCCGTGGCGTTTTTCTCCGGTTTTGACTGAGATGATATCAGCAGGAAAGATGTGAATCATCTGCCTGCCGTCCGGTAGCACGATGGCCGACTCCTTTTGCGGTTGCATAGGTTGTTGTTGTCGGCGCTTATCCAGACTTGCCAGAATCTTTATCTTGTGCAATGCCCATTGTTTCCAAAAGGGTTTATTCATAATGGCGAGCACTTCGTCATTCAGCTCATTGTGAATACGTTGTGCATCTTCAAAGTCACGATATCCTGTGGTAATCACTACGGGCGGGAAGAAAACCTGATTTTGTTTCAACTGTAAAATAAGGTCAATAGAACTGCCTTCTATCAGTTTTATGTCCAGAAATATCACGTCTGCCGGTGTTCCGGTGATAAGCCGATAAGCACTGCTTACACTATTTGCCTCGCCAACGACCTCTATTTCACCTGACTCATTGAGTTCGGCTACCAATTCTCTCCTGATGTCATTTTCATCTTCGATGACGAGTGCTTTATATTTTTTCAAAGGCATAGTTGAAGTTTTTTGGGAGCGTGATTTTAACTCTTGTTCCATATTTTTTATCTATTATATGATCATCATACAGAACTGTAATTTTAGATTTATTGTAAGAATTAAGGATAGCAATCAAGTCATTCATCACTTGTGTACTTCCTTTCCTGCCATCATCATTGGGGCTAATGTTGGTACGGCCCCGACCGTCATCTTCTATAGTAATGTTGATATTTTCACTATCATCAGTTACGAGTATCGACAAAAGACCTGCGCCAGCTCTGTTTCGGATGCCTTTTTCTACAGCATTTTCTACATGGATCTGCAGCAACATGGATGGTACAGGTATATTATTAATAATCAGGTTAGTATCCACATTCCTATTTATAATGAGCATATGGTCGAATCTGACCTGCTGTATCGCCAGATAATTATCTACCAGTTCCAGTTCTTTTTTTAGGCTGTGAAATGCTGTACCTTGCTGCATATTCTGGTAAAGGAGTTCAACATTACTTGCCAGGCTATCGATCATAGTGGCAGTTTCGGCATCTTTGCGGTATTTGCTCTGCAGCCAGTGGAGGGTATTGTTGATGAAGTGGGGATTAAAAAAATTAGACAAGGATTTGATCCTGTAGGAATCCTGATTTCTTTTAGCTTTTTCCAGTGTAAGGTTGTGTTCAGCCTGTTTTCTTCGGGCACGTGATATATTCAGGATGAAAAGAAATGGTATTAAAGTCAATAATATAGCTGTCACCGCCCAGAATGAAGCTCTCTCGCTCAGTAGTTTTGGAATTACGATTTCCTTTTCCAGCACCGCACTCAACTGATTGTTTTTATACCCCTTGATGATGAGTCGGTAAGTATCGGGAGACAGATGCGGCAGGTTTAAATTTTTATCTTTGGTTTGACTTTTATAAAACACCGTATCGTTTTTCCCCGTAAGGATCAGGATAGTGGCAAATACATTGTTCTGAAAGTGATAATTACCTGCTGCGGCCCATGTGATATCGAGCGATCGCTGTCCTTTTGGCCCGGTGATTTGATGTGCACTATGATCAATTTCGGTACCCCCTATCTTAATGGAAGCAAGACTAAGTAAAGTAGGTGTGGTGTCAAAACTCATTTGATGGATATCGAGGCGGAGAGCACCTTCATTTGTACCTACCCAAAGGTATCCTTTACTGTCTATAATGATGGCATTTTGCTCTGATCCTTTGCCAGGTATGTCCTCACCATACCACAAAACATACATCCTATTTCTGCCTTCTTTGTCAAGTGGTACCGACTTGTCTAAAAGATGTATCCCTTTTTCAGAACAAGCTATCAGATATTTGCTGCTCTCAGTAATACAATTGACCCGGTCTTCCTTATCGCCAGCTAGTGGTACATACTCAATATGATCAAACAGAGATAGATTCAGGATATCAAATTGGTGCGGATCACGCAATATATACAGTCCTTTGGACGTCCCCATCCACAGGTCGCCACGAGTGTCCGTCTTTGATGCCATCATACCGAGAGATTTAGGATTTTCAGTATTAATCAGCCATGTAACTATGGTGTCAGTGATGGGATCATAACAGGCAACTCCCTGCGACATACGACCCAACCAAAGCCGGTTACTTTTATCTTCGCTGATCGTCAGTACATTCTCCAAAAGCAGTCCATTATCCTTATTTTTTATAATAAAATCAGATGGTTTCTCCGGATCAAAAATCAGCAGACCTTTCCCTGCAAGTCCTGCCCCGATTTTTCCTGATTTCAATGTTGTAAAATAGAATCCTAGTGTTACCATATCAGGAAAAACAATCTTCCCCAACCGATCATTTTGTATATATTTCTGAGCAAAAGGTTCAAAGCTTTCTTCAAAAAACCATATCCTGCCATCGATATAAGCGGAACCCGGCAATACGCGATTGAACAACAATCCTTTGTCTTTGGGACGTTTTATAGTATTACCATCCCAATACGACCAGCCGGCCTGATTGTACCCGCCAAACCAGATTTTGCCCTGATCATCCTCAGCTATGGTATGCAGACCATTGACCATATCGGCAGATGACTCACTGAATGAAAGGATATGGGGATTTCTTCTGAATAATCCGTTAAGGGTAGGATACCATAAATTCTGGTCAGGATCCTTTACGATAGGGGAAGATCTGAATCCTTCATGCAGGTCACTGTATATTTTATTCAGGGTATTGTTGTGACTATCAAATAAATAGACGTCTTTTTTGTTCTGGTTGTTTTGTATAGAAAATGCAGCTGAAATATTATTTTCATTGCGGTAATAAAAGAAATTTAGCGGAGGCAAAGTCGAAACCTGACCTTTAATAACAAACTTTAATTCCTTAGCTTTGACATCATACCCAAATCTAAAATCAAAATCTTTAAAATATTTAAACGGGGTAAATAAATCGTACTTTCTGACTTTCGTTTCCGTAGAATCTACATACACCACTGCTTTTTTTACAAAATCAAAGTAGATGATTTTGTAAATATATGATGTATTTTCACTTTTGGTAAGATTAATTAAAAATGTGTGATCATCGATATGAACCATGGAATAAAGATAATCTTCACCGATCAAATGTCGAGGTATAAATATGTCCGTAGATACAAAAGTGGTATCAACAAACTGATGTATTCTGTAATCCTGATCGAAGTAATATATATTGTTCGTTATCTGGAAGTAGTCAAGAACGACTTTCCCCTTGATACTAAAAAGATGCCATCCACCCCTTTGATCCATGAGTACTACATCTGTTAAACCACTAATAGTATTTATTTTTGTAAACCATAAGCCGTCTTTCGTCTCCCTATCAAACGCTAATCCCACAGGCATACCATAGTCGCTGTATCTGATATGGGTCCATGTGATACCATCAAATCGGCTGATGTATTCCTGATTGCTGTATTCCACCCAAAGATATCCCTTTTTATCTTTGTTAACGTTGGTGGTCTCCTGAAAGGGAAGTCCTGTTCCCACATCATATACTCTCTCCAGCACCAGTTGTGCAGATATATGCGTAGAAAGCAGTGCAGTAATAAATATAAGTAAAGAACGGATCAATGACAAAAATTTGGTTATAAACCGTCAAATATAAAATGTGTAAACCGAATATTAAACTTTTCTTTTTTGCCTACCGGGAATCCGTATATGACAAAACCCGTTTGGTTGCCTGATAAAGGCTTTTGGTTCCTTGCAGAAGGGTGTTTGGTAGGTATAACGAGGAATAAAAATATTTTTTTATTAGGTTTGTGGTTGTTAAAACAGAGAAAAAGTGGCAAATTTAACCTTAGAAAAAATGGGGTCCTTAGACCTTCTGAAGCATTTGAAAGTCTATGTCGTTCTTTCACTGAATTCATATTTTGATCCTTTTTTCCCTTTTGCTTTCACCGCAGTACCGGTATCACTTCATTGTACCCTCTGATAGTGAGAAAACTACATCTCTGCAAAAGAAAATAGTATATGGATTTTAGTTGGTATTGTAAGTCAAAGCGGATTAAAAAATGATGGAAGAATATTTAAAACGAGCTACCATAAAACCATTATCAGCATATGTCGCTATTGTTTTAGAATTGGATAGATTGAGACAATTGGTAAGCGATCTGCAGTATCAGTTACAAGATGCCCAATTGAAAATTGATAATGCCCAGGCTTTTCCGAAAACGATCCTGGTGTATAACAACAGAACTGCTATAAATCTTCGATTATCACACATCATCATGATGAAGTCTGACAGCAACTATACAACGATATACCTGTCAGACGGCACACAAATACTTACTTCAAAGACACTCAAATACTGGGGCGAAAAGATTAAAGACAACGCTGATTTTATAAGGCCGCACCGCAGCTTTATAGTCAATAAGCACCATATCGTATCCTATCAGGCGTCATTAAAGCAGTTGGAGCTCATCGGCGGTAAAGTGGCAAAAGTATCGAGAACATCTAAATTTTAATCAAAGTTAATTTTTTTATTATCAAAACTGACATCATGCGAAATATCCAAACCATATCCATTTTTTTGATGCTTCTGAATGGTTTATTAATAACAGATTTAACGGGCCAAGCGCCTTTTATCACCACCTGGAAAACCGACAATCCGGGCACATCCTGCTCATCTTGTATCACAATACCCACTACTGATACAGGCTACAACTATGATGTGGACTGGAACAATGATGGAGTCTATGACCAGCTTGGTATAACAGGAAATGTCACCCATGACTTTGGCACACCAGGTACATATACAATAAGAATCAAAGGGGATTTTCCAAGAATATACTTTTATAACTCAGGAGAACATCTAAAAATAAAATCTATCAATCAGTGGGGAGATATAGCATGGTCAAGCATGGGAAAGGCCTTTCATACATGCATTCACCTGGGATATACCGCTACTGATAACCCAAATTTAACAGCCGTTAATGACTTAAGTGAAATGTTTCGAAACTGTACAACTTTTAATGGAAATGTAGGAGCCTGGAATACGACATCTGTGACCAATATGAGTTATATGTTTGCAAGTGCCAATGCTTTTAACCAAGCTATAGGTAGCTGGAATACGTCATCTGTAACCAGTATGGAAGGAATGTTTTCTAATGCCCATTCGTTCAACCAAGCTATTGGGACCTGGACTACAACATCTGTAACCAATATGTACGCTATGTTTTTTGTGGCGAGTTCATTTAATCAACCGATTGGATCCTGGAATACTGCATCTGTGGAAAATATGAGTTTTATGTTTTACAGAGCCTATGCTTTTAATCAACCTATAGGATCATGGAATACTACTATCGTGTATGATATGTTTAAAATGTTTGAAGAAGCCACAGCATTCAACCAAGATTTGGGAACATGGAATTTATATTCGGGAGTTGAGCTGAATTCAATGTTAAATCTGTCAGGAATAAACTGTGAAAACTATTCCAAAACTTTAGTAGGCTGGAGTAACAATCCAAATACACCAAACAATAGAACTTTAGGCGCTGCGGGAAGGCAGTTCGGCACAAATGCCATTTCATACAGAAACAATCTGATCACCAATAAAGACTGGACTATAAATGGTGATACACCTTCCAGCACTGTTTGTGGAACACCACCAGTATGCACCTCTCTTTCTTCCCCTCTCATCGGTGCCAATGGCGTATCCGTTTCCACCAGTATAGCCTGGAGCCCATCAGCGGCAGCTACAGGCTACAAACTATCCATTGGCACTTCACCAGGCGGTACAGACATTCTGAGCAATAATGATGTAGGAAGTGCCACCACCTATGACCCAATGATTGATTTTCCATATAACACTACGATTTATGTAAAAATCATACCTTACAATGGCAATGGCGATGCCATCGGATGCGTTGAAGAGACTTTTGTAACAGAAACATTACCTCTGCCAATATGTACAGCTCTTGTCAATCCAAGCAGTGGTGCTACAAATGTTCCTGTTGATGTAACATTTTCCTGGGCTCCTTCCAATTTAGCTACCGGATATCTACTTTTTGCCGGAACAACGTTAGGTGGGACTAACCTGCTGGATAGCTTTGATGTTGGAAATATCACTACTTTTGACCCACCAGGAATTTTACCTTACAATACTACCGTCTATTTTAAGGTTGTGCCTTATAATGCTGGAGGAAATGCAACCGGTTGTATTGAAACAAGCTTTATTACTTCATTGTCAGGCGTAGCAGGTTTTGCTTATGTGGCAAATGGTTCATCTGACGATGTAAGTGTTATTAATACAGCTTCAAGTACAGTAGTTACTACCATTGGGGTAGGTGACCATCCTAATGGAGCATGTATTAGTCCGGATGGAAGCAGGGCATTTGTAACGAATTATGAGGGAAATAGTGTTACAGTTATTAATACCCTTACTCATTTAGTTGATACCACTATAATGCTAAGCAGCAATTTGCCTAGAGTAGCTGCTTTTAGTATAGATGGCAGTAAGGCCTTCGTAACCACTCAATCAGGAAATTTGTTTACAATAGATGTCTTGGCAGATACAGTAATCAGCTCAATTTACTTAGGCTCACTTCCCTATTCAATAGGTGTTCATCCCAGTGGTAATAAACTGTATATCGGACATAGTTCTGGTGAAATAAGAGTTGTTGATATTACAAACAATACGATAGAGGCCGTTATACCTACTGGCATTCAAAGTAGTTCCCATGTTGTAATTACTTCTGATGGTACTAAAGTATTTGTTGGTGGACAGCAAAGTGATTCAATTAAAGTAATCAGCACTTTAAGCAATCAAATTACTGCTTCATTTTCAATAGGAGGTACTGGTTTAAATGGAATAGTGATTAACCGCGCCGGATCAAAGCTTTACTTATCTAAACAGTACTCAAATGACGTGAGAGTGATTAATGCCATCACTTACTCAATTGAGAATATCATTCCTTTAGGTGTACAACCCTGGGGTCTTTCGTTGAATCCGGATAATACCAAACTCTTTGTGACAAGCCCTTCCATTGGTGTTGTCAAAGTTATTTCTACTTCTTCTAATTTGCTTACCAATACTATACCGGTGGGAAGTGTTCCCTGGTGTTATAGTCATCCTTTCGTTACAGGCCAACCTTTTATTCCACAACCTTCGTTGATCTCTATCTTATCTAACCAAGTAAAAATCAAATACCACGCCCCCATCAACCCATCTACCGCCACTGCTGTCAACATCAAAATATGGGGAGATGAAACCGGACAGCGGACGGGCACATACACCACATCCGCAGATACCGTTATATTCACCCCTGCTACCCCTTTCCGTGCCGGAGAGTTGCTGCACATCACTTCGACGAGTGGACTACAATACACGGCTGGACCAAATACTACCCCTTTCTCCTGGGTCAGACCATCTCCTGTCAGCAATTCGACAGTGGTAGTTTTTGATACTACAGGTACCGGTATCATCCTGCCTGTTGCTGCCTATGGATCCAATGCCGGTTATCAGTGCACCATGGCAGATGTCAACAGGGATGGAAGACAGGATTTCATATATCGATACCATATAGGCGGCGGCGCTACCAATATTCTGGTGTACATCCGCAATGCCAATGGCTCTTTTGCCACGCCCGTAACTTATACCAATCCTGAGTCATATTCCACGCTCATCGGAACACCTGATCTCAACAATGATGGCTATCCAGATATGGTCATCACCCACAATGTACCGGCACGTATACAGGTGAGACTCAATAATGGAGTTGGCGGCTTTGGTGCGGCAACCCTTTATGTGGTAAATGATTATACAAGCAGTGCCAATGTGTATGATCTGGACAGAGACGGATACCTCGACATTGTCGTGTATTCAGGCAACTCTGATCCCGATCAGAATGCCATCAATGTATTAAAAAACAATGGTGATGGTACTTTTGCTGCAGCCACGACGCATACGACAGGCGTAGCATATTCCGGCGGTATACCGGCTGATATCAACAATGACGGCATCTTTGAATTGTTATATACTTCCGACCCTTATGTGACCAATAATCCGGTATTCAGAGTATATACCAATGATGGTAATGCCAATTTTACACAATATTCCACAGAACCTAATCCAGGTGTAAAAAGCATCAGTTCTGCGTTTGATTTTGATGGAAATCAGACACCCGATATCATCACCCGCAATCCCAATGCTGAAATACATCTGACAAACTCAGGCCTTACCTATACCCTGAATACTCCCACAGTGCTCGACGCACAGGATAGCTGGATGCTGGCTGGTGACCTCGATGGGGACGGCGATCTGGATATAATGAGCACCAACCGATACAATGGCAGCAACTGGAACACGCTGCCTATGAAATTTCATTTGAATAATGGCAATGGTACATTTGTGACTGCGACATCAACCATGGTTTTGCCACAAATATCTCCCATTGATCTGACTGACTACGACAGCGACGGCGATCTCGATCACATCTTTTTGAATCGGGCTACCGGAGAGATCAAGGTTTTGCTCAATAATTGCAGCATAGTACGTACATTGACGCTCAGTGACAGTCCGCTATCAGGGACCTATCAGGCTGCTGAATTAATCCATGTCAATGGCAATGTATCCGTTTTGCCCAATGGTAACGTATTGTTGAAAGCCCCATTGGTCAAGGTAAGTGAGCAGTTTGATCTGGGAAATCTAAGTAATGTGACCATCAGTCCGGATGGATGTAATACTCCACCACCATTTACCTGCGGTACATCTACCGTCACCTTTACCTATAATGGAAGCCAAGTGACTTACGGCACCGTAGTGAGTGCAGGCAGATGCTGGCTGGATCGCAATCTGGGTGCATCGCAGGTAGCTACGAGCAGTACAGATGCAGCGGCATATGGAGACCTTTTCCAGTGGGGTCGAGGTGATGATGGGCATCAGATAAGAACGTCTGGCACTACATTTACCCCTTCGAGTACAGACAGTCCCGGGCATGGACTTTTTTTTATTACAGGTAATCCAGGTACAAATCCTGACTGGCGGTCACCACAAAACAACAATCTCTGGCAAGGGGTGAATGGGATTAATAACCCATGTCCGGCAGGATTCAGAGTACCTACACAAGCAGAGTTAAACACTGAGCGATTAAGTTGGAGCAGTAATAATGCTTCAGGAGCCTTTGCGTCACCGTTGAAGCTACCTAGGGCACTTTGGCGCGATTACTCCAATGGTTTGGTCTCTGGGTTTAGTGGCTCATACTGGTCAAGTAGCGCTGGTTTTTTCGGCTCGTATTTACTGACCTTCACCGTTAGCACCGCCGAAAGCTTGATAAGAACCCGTTCTCTTGGATCTTCAGTCCGTTGCATTAAGGATGAAGCTTCTCCTCCTGCCGGCAGTATAGGAAGCCTCAACTGTGCAGACGCCAACCACAATGGCACGCTCACCGCAGGCACATCCGCCAGTGGTGTCAGCAGTGTGGTGCCTTACACCGGTGGCAATGGTGGTACTCACAATGGACAGACATTGACATCTACAGGAGTGACAGGCCTGACAGCAACCTTGGCAGCAGGCACCTTTGCTAATGGATCAGGTAGTCTGACGTATACCATCACAGGTACTCCTGCAAGTGCGGGCACAGCACTTTTTGCGCTCAATATCGGAGGGCAGTCGTGCGGTCTGAGCGTGACAGTAAACCCTGGCAGCATTGGCAGTCTTAACTGCGCCGGTGCCACCATCACAGGCACGCTGACATCAGGCGTAGCAGCAAGTGGTGTATCTGCAGCGATACCCTATACCGGCGGCAATGGTGGTACCCACAGCGGACAGACAGTGACTTCTACAGGAGTGACGGGTCTTACGGCTACCCTGGCAGCGGGGTCCTTTGTTTCGGGATCGGGCAGTCTAACTTACACGATTACTGGTACTCCTGCCAATGCGGGCACAGCGCTCTTTGCACTCAATATTGGCGGACAGTCGTGCAGTCTGAGTGTGACAGTAAATCCCGGCAGCATCGCTTCGCTCAACTGCGCCGGAGCCACCAATAACGGTACACTTACAGCAGGCACATCCGCCAGCGGAGTAAGTAGTATTGTACCTTATACAGGTGGCAATGGTGGTACACACAGCGGACAGACAGTGGCTTCCACAGGAGTGACCGGCCTCACCGCTACTTTGGCAGCTGGATCGTTTGCTTCGGGATCAGGTAGTCTGACATACACGATCACAGGTACTCCAGCCAGTGCGGGCACAGCGCTTTTTGCGCTGAATATCGGCGGGCAGTCATGCAGTCTGAGTATTACAGTAGCACCAGGCAGCATAGCTACGCTCAACTGCGCTGGAGCCACCATCGCAGGCACACTCACATCAGGCTTAGCAGCAATTGGCGTATCTGCATCGGTACCCTATACCGGTGGCAATGGCGGTACACATAGCGGTCAGACGGTCACTTCTACGGGAGTGACAGGACTGACAGCAACCTTGGGTGCAGGATCATTTGTTTCTGGTTCCGCGAGTCTGACTTATTCTATAACCGGTACACCGGCGAGTGCGGGTACGGCGGTATTTGCACTGAACATCGGTGGGCAGATGTGTAATCTGAGCGTACCGGTAGGGTCAGGCACTTTCACCTGCGGTACATCTACGGTCACCTTTACCTATAATGGCAGTACGGTAACCTACGGTACCGTCGTGAGTGCCGGCAGATGCTGGCTGGATCGCAATTTGGGGGCATCGCAGGTAGCGACGAGCAGTACAGATGCAGCAGCATATGGTGACCTCTTCCAATGGGGACGGGGTGCGGAAGGGCATCAGATCAGAAATCCGTTATCCGGAACGACATCGACTTTGTCCAGTACAGATAGTCCGGGACACGGACTTTTTATATTAGCCCCAAATAGTCCTTCTGACTGGAGGTCACCACAAAACAACAATCTATGGCAGGGAGTGAACGGGGTGAATAATCCATGCCCAAGTGGTTATCGCTTACCTACAGAAGCAGAGCTGAATTCTGAACGTATAAGTTGGAGCATTAGTGACGCATCGGGTGCCTTTGCCTCACCGCTTAAATTGACCTTAGCTGGTAACCGTTCTGAAAATGATGGTTTACTAGTGGGTGTTGATGGTGATGGTATATATTGGTCTAGCACAATTAGTGGTTTCGATTCACATGGAATGTATTTCAGTAACACAGGTTCATTTATGTTCACGGCCCTTAGAGCTAGCGGCTTTACCATTCGTTGTATCAAGGACGAAGTCACTTCTACAGGCAGTATAGGTAGTCTAAACTGCGCAGGTGCTACATTTTCAGGTACGCTCACATCTGGTGCACCTGCAAGTGGCGTATCCGAAGTCGTACCATACACAGGTGGTAATGGCGGTACACATAGCGGACAGACAGTGACATCCACGGGTGTGACTGGTCTCACCGCTACTCTGGCAGCAGGATCCTTTGTTTCGGGCTCGGGTAGTCTCACGTACACGATTACAGGTACGCCAGCGAGTGCGGGCACAGCGCTCTTTGCGCTCAATATCGGCGGACAGTCGTGCAGCCTGAGTGTGATAGTGGGAAGTGGCACTTTCACCTGCGGCACATCGACGGTCACCTTTATCTATAATGGCAGTCAGGTCACCTACGGCACCGTCGTAAGTGCAGGCAAGTGTTGGCTGGATCGAAATCTGGGCGCATCTCAGGTAGCGTCGAGCAGTACCGATGCGCTAGCTTATGGCGATCTCTTCCAATGGGGACGTGGTTCGGATGGGCACCAGATCAGAAATCCATTGTCAGGTACTATTTCGACCTTGTCCAGTACAGATAGTCCGGGGCATGGAAGTTTTATAACTATAAATAGCGGGAATTATGACTGGCGCTCTCCACAAAACAATAATCTCTGGCAGGGAGTGAACGGGGTGAATAATCCATGCCCATCGGGATTTAGGTTACCAACTTCAAGTGAATTAAATACTGAACGGATGAGTTGGAGTAGTAACAACACCTTAGGAGCATTTACATCTCCGTTAAAATTAACATCGACAGGGTTCCGATGGAATAACAATGGTACGATTTATAGTATTGGTACTGATGGCTTTTATTCGACAAGTAGTTTAAGCGGAACAGTCCCAATACATTTATTCTTTAATGCTGGCGGAGCGGGGCTTAGTACTGACTGGCGTGCTTCTGGGCGTGCCGTGAGATGCATTAAGGACTAAATGAGTGGAAAGTTAGAAATAGGAAAGTGACCTCACTAGCTTACATTTAGAGATGAGATAGTAATACATAGCGATAGGTTATTTTAGTAAATAAAGTTGTGAGAAGTTGAAAAGTGGAAAACAGAAAGGATATTAAGAAAGTTTGTTTTTAGTCATCCAAATCAATAGTGATTTAATTTTTGAAATATGTTATACGTCCGATTAGTACTTTTGATAATATCTTCACTACTTTACATCAGTGGAAATACCCAATCCATCTCCGGCAATCTATCCTTACTCGCCAATCAGGAGATAAAGCTGGAAGGATTCAATGGTCTGAAGACATATGCAATATCCAAGACTACCACTGATAGTAAAGGAAATTTTGTACTTCAATACTCCAAATCTGATTTTGGCGTGGGCTATCTGATGTCTTCAGACAATAAGCCGCTTTTTGTTATATTAAGTGGTGAAGACATTGAAATACAAGGACAGAACTTAATCAATATCGAAACACTACAGACCTTAAAAGGTCAGGAGAATATCTGGTTTGAAAAATATGCGCAGGAACATCCGAAGCGGGAACAAGCTTTGAGTGCGTGGGATTATTTGGATAAAATGTATAATTCAGAAACTATATTTACACAACAACAAAGGCCCCGACAAGCCATCAATGATGAAAGACAACGCATCAAAGACGAAGATGCTTCCTTTCTGGCAAGCTTACCCAAAGAAAGCTATGTGAGATGGTTTTTACCTACACGCAAATTGGTGAGTTCTGTTTCAGTAGTGGCACAATATCGTCCGGGTGAGATTCCCGCCACGTTAGCAGCATTTCGAAATATGGATTATACTGATCCAAGATTATACAAAAGTGGT
>WBZP01002764.1_pt1 | contig 19804 bp, 18 predicted proteins | sample 5204301 | NCBI WGS metagenome assembly WBZP01 (sample SAMN12412401, study PRJNA552823) | activated sludge metagenome | isolation source: activated sludge from nitrification reactor of wastewater treatment plant... | place: USA: Pennsylvania | collected 2017
AACGGGCGGCGTACGTAAACAGGCTGTTCGGCGTGCTCGAGCCGCCGGGCGTGGTGACGGCGACGCTCGCCGGGCCGAGCGTGCCGGCCGGTGTGACCGCCGTAATCGTGGTGCTGTTCACGACAGACGCGCTCGTCGCCGGTGACCTTGACGTTGTCAGGCGGAGGCACCAGTTGGAAGCAGGTCCGCAACGCCTGCGCCGCACCCACGGGCAGTGGCTTGCCCAGCAGCAGGTCGTAGCTCGCCATCTCGGCCGCCTGGCGCAGCAGGTAGGGCAGATTGAAGAGCATCTGCCGCGTGGTCTGCGCCTCGCGGGCGATCAGCTCCAGCAAGGGCAGCGAGGGCAGCGACTTGGCCACCACGCGCAGTAGCGTGCGCGCCGCCTTGGCGGGCCGCGGGCCCGACGCGCCCCTCCCCTCCGGCCTGCGCCGCAGCGGCTGGCTCGACCGCGCGACGGTCGCCGAGTTCCGCAAGTTCTCCGCCTACCTGGCCTGGAAGTACGGCGGCCTCGTCGACCACTGGACGCCGCTGAACGAGCCGATGGTCGTCGCCACGAACGGGTACGTGAACGTGCCCGGAGCCTTCGCCGGCTATTTCCCGCCCGGAGTGTTCAGCTACAGCGCCGTCATCGCGGCGCTGCAGAACCTCGTCCTCGCCAACGCCGCCAGCTACGACGCGATCAAGGCCCGCGACCGGTCCGACGCGGACGGGGACGGCGCCGCGGCGCGGGTCGGCCTCGTCCAGAACCTCGTCGCGTTCACGCCGGCCGACCCGGCGAAGGCGGCCGAACGCGCGGCGGCCGGGCATGCGGACTACCTCTTCAACCGCCTGTTCCTCGACGGGGCGGTCAAGGGCATCGTCGACGCGAACGCCAACGGGGCCGTGGATCCGGGCGAGCGGCACCCCGCCCTGCGCAACAAGGCCGATTTCGTCGGCGTGAACTACTACTTCCGCGGCCGGGTCACGGGGCTCGTGGCGAAGGACGGCTGGCGCGCCCCCTTCGACGCGGTGGCGAGCAACGGAGACGTCGTCCACACCTACCGAAGCCTGCTGCGCGACGAGCCGCGCGCCGAACGCCCGGCCCGGCGCCTCGGGCGCATGCGCCACAGCATGTCGCTCTTCCTCGTCTACTTCGGCACGCGGTGCCGCTACCCGCACCTCGCGCACCACAACGTGCTCTTCGGCCCGCGCTACCGCGAGCTGCTCGACGACATCTTCGAGAAGGGCGTCCTCGCCGACGACTTCTCGCTCTACCTGCACGCGCCGACGGTGTCGGACCCGTCGCTCGCGCCCCCGGGCTGCGAGGCCTTCTACGTGCTGGCGCCGGTCCCCCACCTCGGCAAGGCCGCGATCGACTGGGAGGTCGTCGGGCCGCGCTACGCCGACCGCATCCTGGACTACCTCGACGCGCGCTACATCCCGGGGCTGCGGCGGGACCTCGTCACCCGGCGCATCTTCACGCCGCTCGACTTCGCGCGCGAGCTGCACGCGCACCACGGCTCGGCCTTCTCCCTCGAGCCCGTGCTGACGCAGAGCGCCTGGTTCCGCGTCCACAACCGCGACGACCGCATCGGCGGGCTCTACTTCGTCGGCGCGGGCACGCACCCGGGCGCCGGCATCCCCGGCGTCGTGAACTCGGCGAAGGCCACCGCGGGCCTGCTGCTCGAGGACCTCGCGCGGGAGGCGGCCCGTGGCTGAGCGGCGGGACCCGCTCCTCGAGACCTGCCGGGACATCATCGTCCGCGGCTCGAAGAGCTTCGCCGGCGCGGCGCGGCTGTTCGCCCCGGACACGCGCGAGGCCGCCTACCTCCTCTACGCCTGGTGCCGCTACTGCGACGACCAGATCGACGGCGAGACGCTGGGCTTCCGCACCGGCGACCCGTCGAAGGACCAGAAGGGCCAGCAGGACCGCCTGCGGCGCCTGCGGGACCTGACGCACCGCGTGCTCGAGGGCCGCAGCGTCGACGACCCCGTCTTCATGGCGCTGCAGCGGGTGGTGCAGCGCTACCGCATCCCGGACCGCTACCCCCTCGAGCTCCTCGAGGGCTTCGCGATGGACGTCGACTGTCGCCGCTACCACGACATCGAGGAGACGACCACCTACTGCTACCACGTGGCCGGCGTGGTGGGGCTGATGATGTCCCACGTCATGGGCGTGCGGGAGGAAGAGACCCACCGGCGCGCGGCCGACCTCGGCATCGCCCTGCAGATGACGAACATCGCGCGCGACGTCGTGGACGACGCGCGCGTCGGCCGCGTCTACCTGCCCCTGCGCTGGCTGGAGGACGCCGGGCTCGCGCCGGAGGACCTCGTCGACGGGAGCCGGCGGGAGCGCCTCGCCGAGGCCGTGTCGCGCCTCCTCCGCGAGGCCGACCGGTACTACGCCTCCGGGGACCTGGGCATCCGCCGCCTGCCGTTCCGCTCGGCGTGGGCCGTGGCCGTGGCCCGCGGCGTCTACTGGGAGATCGGCCGGGCGGTCCGGGCCCGCGGCCGGGACGCCTGGAACGAGCGCGCCGTGGCGCCCCGCTTCCGCAAGGGCTACTGGCTCGCCCGCGGCCTGCTCACGGCCGCGCTCGCGCCGCACCTCGCCCGGTGGCGGCGCGAGGAGCCTCGCCGCGGCCTCTGGACGCGGCTGCCCGAGGCCGACTAGACGAAAAGCCCTCAGGCCGAGCGAGGAGCCGCGGCCGGGAAGTCCTGTGCGTAGAGGAAGCCGAAGGACACCGCGCCCTCCCGCGTCAGCGTGCGGTGGTGGATGAGGTGCGCGCGGACGATCCGCTTGAGATAGGGGTGCCGCGGCACGAACGAGTGGCGGATGCGGCGGTGCACGATCACGTCGTGGAAGCCGAAGTACGCGGCCCCGTAAGCCGTCATCCCGAGGCCGATTCCGAGGAGGGGCGGCTGGCCGTGCGTGCCGAGGTAGATGAGCACCATCGACGGCACGGCGAAGAAGATTCCGAACAGGTCGTTCAGCTCGAACCAGCCCTGCCGCGGCCGGTGATGGGACTCGTGCAGGAACCAGAGCGGCCCGTGCATGAGGTAGCGGTGCATGAGGTAGGCGACGCCTTCCATGGCCAGGAAGGTCGCCAGCAGCAGCCCGAGCACCGTGATCGTGGTCGACATCGCTCCTCGCGGATCCTCCGATTCGATCGTACACGCTTCCCCGCCGCGGCCGGATCGGCCGCGAGCGGCGCGGTCCCGCGCTCAGAGCGTCTCGAACCGCCGCGCGAGGCGGCGCGCGATCGCCGCGCCGGCGAGACCGGACAGGAAGAGGAGGCCGGCCGGCAGCAGGACGGCCCGAACGCCCTCCCCTCTCCAGAAGAGGCTCGTGTAGGCCTCGATCGCCCACGCGGTCGGCGTGAGCCAGCCGAGCTTCTGGAGGAAGGGCGGCATGAGGAAGCGCGGCACCATGCTGCCCCCCACCGCGGAGACGACGAGGATCGCGATGTTGGCGAGCGCCTGCGCCTGGCGGCGCGTGCCGCACGCGGCGGTGAGCGCGAGGGCGAGGCCGGCCGCGGCCACGCTCGCGGCCAGCGTGACGAGCAGGTACCCGGCGACGTGGCCCGGCAGGTCGACGCCGTGGAGGGCCCAGGCCACGAGGAAGATGACGCTGACCTGGGCCGTGCCCTGGGCCACGAGGAAGAGCATCTTGCCGCCGACGACCGCCCCCATGCCGCCCGGCCCCGCGAGCAGCCGGTCGAGGATCCCGGCGTCGCGCTCGTCGAGCATCGACAGCGCCCCGTGCACGGCCGAGAACAGGAGGAAGAGCACGGCCACGGCGCCCGCGTAGTACGCCACGTGACTGCGGGCGAGCCCCGCTCCCGCCACCGTCTCGCGCTCGACGAGCGACTCGAGGACACTCGGCGCCGGCCGGCCCCCGGCCTCCGCCGCGACGGTCTCCTCGCGCAGGCCGGAGAGCTCGCGGGCGAGCTCCCCCTCCTGCTCGGGCGTCAGGGTCACGAAGCCGTCCTTCAGCACCGTGGCGACGCCGCCGAGGGCCACGTCGGGGAGCGCGCCGAAGTAGGCCTTCTGGACGAGGCCCGCGAGGACCTGGGCCGCCACGGCCCGGACGGGATCCACGACGACGGCGATCGGCGCGCGGCCATAGCTCTCGAGCGAGCCGAGCGGGCGGCCACCCGCCCGGATCACGAGGCCCGCGTCGGCCGCGCCGAGGCGGACGCGCTCCCTCACCTCGGCCGCGGACAGCCCCTCGCCGACGAGGTCGATGGCGGGGTCGCGCGCGAGCGCGCTCCGCAGGCGCCGCGACTCCGCCGAGCCGACCTCGTCGGCGAGGGCCACCTTGACCCGCAGCTCCGCGCCCGTGGCGCCCGCGAAGATCGCGGCGAAGACGAGGAAGACGGCGATCGGGAGGGCGAGGCTCATCGCGAGCGCCGCTCGGTCGCGGAAGAACGCGAGGGCCATCGCGCGGAAGATAGTGCCGCTCACGCGTCGATCTCCCGGCCGGCCAGGCGGAAGAACACCCCGCGCAGCCCCGGCTCGCGAAGGCGCAGCTCGGCGAGAGGCACGCCGGCCGCGGCCAGCCTGCGGCCGACAGCGGCGAGGGCCTCGAGGCCGCCCTCGAGGGGCCCCGACCACTCGCGATCGTCGGCTCCCGCGCGCAGCCCCTCGGCCTCGAGCGCGCCGGCCGTTCCGGAGGGAGGCGCCGCGGCGAGACGCAGAGCCAGCTCGCGGCGGCCGCCGAAGGCCCGCTCGACGAGCTCGGCGAGCGTCCCCTCCGCCCGGACGCGGCCGTCGACGAGGATGCCGATGCGGTCCGCGAGCTCGGCCGCCTGGTCGAGGTCGTGGGTGGCGAGGAGCACCGCGAGGCCGCGCGCCCGCAGCTCCCGGAGCATCTCGTGGAGGCGCTCGCGGGCCGAGGGGTCGACGCCGACCGTCGGCTCGTCGAGGAGCAGCACCGCGGGCTCGTGCAGCGTGCCGGCGGCGAGGTTCACGCGGCGCTTCTGCCCGCCCGAGAGCTCGCCCACGCGGCTCGCCGCGCGATCCGCGAGGCCGATCCAGCCGAGCGCGGCCGCGACCGCGCGCGGCAGCTCCGCCGCGGGTAGGCCGGCCAGGCGCCCGAGCACCTCGAGGTTCTCGCGGACGGTGAGCTCCGGGTAGAGGGCGATCTCCTGCGGCACGAGCCCCAGCCGGCGGCGGCACGACGGCTCGCGGCGGGGATCGGCGCCGAGGAGGAGCACCTCTCCCGCGTCGAGGCGGAGGCGGCCGCCGGCGGCGCGGACGAGGCTCGTCTTGCCGGCCCCGTTCGGCCCGAGCAGCGCGTAGATCTCGCCGCGCCGCAGCTCGAGGGAGGCGCCGTCGAGCCCGCGGCCGCCGGCGAAGCGGCGGACGGCTCCCCGCACCTCGAGCGGCGTTCCGGCGTCGTTCATGGCCGGGCGGACATTAGCACGAGGGGCCGGGCGCGCCCCGACGTCGGAGCGCGGCTCGGCCCCCGGGTCCCGCCGGCGCTACCAGCGGCGCGGCGCGTCGCGCACGCAGCGCACCGTGTCGCGCGCGATCAGGAGCTCCTCGTTCGTCGGGATGACGAACACCCGCACGCGCGCGTCGTCCGTCGCCACGTCGCCCTCGCGGCCGCCGACGGCGGCCGTGTTCTTCGCCTCGTCGACCGTGATGCCGAAGAAGTCGAGGGCGCGGCAGACGCGGGCGCGGATCTCCGGCGAGTTCTCGCCGATGCCGCCGGTGAAGACGATCGCCTCGGCGCCGTTGAGCTGCGCGAGGTACGAGCCGATGTAGTGCTTCACCCGGAGGCAGAAGATCTCGATCGCGAGCCGGGCGCGGCGGTCCTGGTGGACGCGCTCCTCCTCGAGCAGCTCCCGCATGTCGTTCGTGAGGCCGGAGACGCCGAGGAGGCCGGACTGCTTGTTGAGGAGGGCGTCGATCTCGTTGAAGCCGAGCCCCTCCTTGTGGTGGAGGAACTCGAGGATCGACGGATCGATGTTGCCGCCGCGGGTGCCCATGACGAGGCCCTCGAGCGGGGTGAGGCCCATCGACGTGTTCACCGACTCGCCCTTGTCGATCGCGCAGGCCGAGCAGCCGTTGCCGAGGTGGACGGTGATGATCTTCGTGTCCTCGAGCGAGCGGCCCGTGAGCTGGCGGTAGCGGTACGCCACGTAGCGGTGCGACGTGCCGTGGAAGCCGTACCGGCGGATCCGGTGCCGCACGTAGAGCGGGTACGGGATCGCGTAGAGGTACGACACGTCGGGCATCGTCGAGTGGAACGACGTGTCGAACACCGCGACCTGCGGCACGCCCTGGCCGAGCAGCTCGCGGGAGGCGTAGATGCCCTTGAGGTTCGCCGGGTTGTGCAGCGGCGCGAGGTCGATGCAGTCCTCGATCTGGTCCACCACCTCGTCGTCGATCTTCACCGAGCGCGTGAACTTCTCGCCGCCGTGGACGCAGCGGTGGCCGACGGCGTGGATGTCGCCGACGGAGGTGATGCCGGGCACGCCGGCCTCGGGCGAGACCAGCCAGCGCAGCAGGTAGTCGAGCGCCGCGCGGTGGTCGCGGAGGGCCGCCGTGCGGCGGATCGCCGGCTTGCCCTCGACGCGGAAGGTGACGAGCGACTCGCTGCCGATCCTCTCGATGACGCCGCGGGCGAGCTGGCGGTCCTGGTTCTTCTCGATCGCCTCGAGGTCCGTGTCGATGACCTGGAACTTGAGGGAGGAGCTTCCGGTGTTGAGCACGAGGACGTTCATGAGCCAATCCTAATGGCACCGGAGGCGGCTGGCGAGAGCCAAATGACCCAGACCCGAGGGACCGGCTCCTGTGGGAGGCCCTCGGGATCTCCCTGACCCGGCGCCAGTTTCCGGGCCTCCGGGGCAGGCGGGCGCGCTCGCTCGGGGGGCCCGCGCCCTTCGGAAACCCTCCGGTGGCCGTGTGTTACGCTCCGCACCGGAATACGTTCGACTCTGACCCTGTGGGAGGGCACATGATGAAGGGATTCCGCGACTTCCTGATGCGGGGGAACGTGGTCGACCTCGCGGTCGCCGTGATCATCGGCGCCGCGTTCAACGGGGTCGTGGACGGCCTCATCAAGGGGATCATCGATCCCCTGATCGCCACCCTGTCGCCGGGGGACGTCAAGGCGCTCGAGACCGCGCTCGTCTTCGGGCCGTTCCACTTCGGCCTCGTCCTCTCGGCGATCGTCAACTTCGTGATCAAGGCCGGCGTCGTCTACTTCTTCATCGTCCGCCCGTTCGCCGCGTTCGCGGCGAAGCTCGCGGCCGCGCCCGCGCCGCCGGCGCCGCCCGCGCCGTCCGAGCAGTACCTCAAGGAGATCCGCGACCTCCTCGCGGCCCGGAAGTAGGCCGGCCGAGCGCGACCCGCCGTAGAATGCCCCCCGGGCTCGGGCCCTCGACCCCGGTCCGGAGGTGCACCCATGACCCGCCCCGCGCGGCACTCGGCCGCGATCTTCGTCCTCCTCGCCGCGTCCGTCTCCGGCTGCAGCGGGAACCCGTCCCCCACCACGCCGACCGCCACCGCCGCGCCGACGCCGACGCCGGCGCCCGCGGCCACGGGCGAGTGGACGCTCGTCTTCGCCGACGAGTTCGACACGCCGGGCGCGCCCGACCCGGCGAAGTGGGGCTACGAGATCGGGTACGTCCGCAACGACGAGAAGCAGTACTACACGTCGCGGTCGGAGAACGCGCGGGTCGAGGACGGCCGGCTCGTGATCGAGGGACGGCGCGAGGCCTACCAGGGCTACGCCTACACCTCCGCGAGCCTCAACACGCGCCGGCGGTTCGAGTTCACCTATGGGCGCGTCGAGGCGCGGGCCCAGCTGCCGACGGGCCGCGGCACGTGGCCCGCGATCTGGATGCTCGGCACGAACATCGACCAGGCCGGCTGGCCGGCCTGCGGCGAGATCGACGTGATGGAGAACGTCGGCTTCGAGCCGTCGAAGATCTACGGCACGATCCACACCGCGGCCTACAACCACGTCGCCGGCACGGCGAAGGGCTCGAGCACGGCGGTCGCGAGCCCGTGGGAGGACTTCCACGTCTACGCGATGGAGTGGTCCGCCGACCGGGTGGAGATCTCCGTCGACGGGTCGCGCTACTTCAGCTTCGCCAACGAGGGGACGGGCCCGCGCGCCTGGCCGTTCGACAAGCCGATGTACCTCCTCCTGAACCTCGCGATCGGCGGGTCGTGGGGCGGACAGAAGGGCATCGACGAGGCGCTCTTCCCCCACCGCTACCTCGTCGACTACGTGAGGGTCTACCAGCGGAAGTAGCCTTCGCGGAGCCCGCTGCCGGCCCGGGGCCGTTCCCCGTAGAATGGGACGGTCCCCGGAGTCCAACTTGCCCATCTACCACTCGCTGGGCCGAGTGCCCCGCAAGCGCCACGTCGCGTTCCGCAAGGACGACGGGTCGCTCCACTACGAGGAGCTCGTCGGCAACCAGGGCTTCACCGGCCCGAGCTCGCTCCTCTACCACCTGCGCCTGCCGACCGCGGTGAAGGCCGTGCGGCCGATCCGCGGCCTCGGCTGGGTGGCGGAGCCGGAGCGGGTGGTCCGACACCGCCACTTCCGCACGAGCGGGCTCACGACGGGCCCTTCCGCGGTCCTCGATCGCGTGCCGCTCCTCTTCAACTCGGAGGTCGCCCTCTCGATGGCCCGGCCGCGGAAGGAGGACCCGTTCCACTACCGCAACGGGCAGGGCGACGAGGTCGTGTACGTCGTCGAGGGGCGCGGCGTCCTCGAGTCCTCGTTCGGCGAGCTCGACTACCAGGCCGGGGACTACGTGGTCGTCCCGCGGGGCGTCCTCCACCGCTGGCGGCTGGCCGAGGGCCCGTTCCGCTTCCTCGTGATCGAGAGCGCGGGCCCCGTCCGCACGCCGAAGCGCTACCGCAACGAGCACGGGCAGCTCACCGAGATGGCCCCGTTCTCCGAGCGCGACGTCCGCCGCCCCTCGCGGCTCGTCGTCCACGACGACCCGCGCGACCACGCGGTGGTCGTGAAGAGCGGGAACCGCCTCGTCGAGATGACGCTCGCCCACCACCCGTTCGACGTCGTCGGCTGGGACGGCTTCTACTACCCGTGGGCGATCAGCATCCACGACTTCGAGGCGAGGGTCGGCCGCGTGCACCTGCCGCCGCCCGTCCACCAGGTCTTCGAGGGCGACGGGTTCGTGGTCTGCTCGTTCGTGCCGCGCCCGTACGACTTCGACCCGCAGGCGGTGCCCGCCCCCTACAGCCACCAGAACGTCATGTCGGACGAGGTGCTCTTCTACGCGAACTCGGAGTTCATGAGCCGCCGGGGCATCGAGTTCGGCTCGATCACCCTGCACCCGGACGGCCTGCCGCACGGCCCGCAGCCCGGACGCACCGAGGAGTCGATCGGGGCCCGGGAGACGAACGAGCTCGCGGTCATGGTCGACACCTTCCGGCCCCTGCTCGTGAGCCGCGACGCGACCGGGATCGAGGATCCCGGCTACCACCTCTCGTGGCTCGAGGCGTGAGCGCCGCCGTGCCGGCCGCGGCCCGCGCGCTCCTCGCGGGCCTCGTCGACTACGCGGGCCTCTTCCCGCCGGCCGCGCTGGCGATGGAGGACGCGGCGGCCGAGTACGCCCGCGCCCGACGGTCGCCCGAGGCCTGGATGCTCGGCCGGTTCGTGCTGCCCGCGGCCCGGCTCGGCGACTTCTCGCGCGCGGCGGCGGGGCTGCTGCCGGAGGGCGGCGCCGCCGATCCGTGGCGCCTCTCGGCCCTCCTCTCGGCCGACGCCCGCGGGGACGCGGCCCGCGTCGCCGCGTTCGACGACGCGCACGCCGGCCGCGCCGTCGTCGACGCGGTGGAGGCGAAGGCGTCGAGCCCCGAGGAGGCGGCCGAGGCGCTCGACGCGCTCGCGCCCGGCGTCCAGGCCGCGGTCGAGGTGCCGCTCGACGCGGACCTCGCGCCGCTGCTCGCGGCGATCCGCGCGCGCGGCGCGCGGGCCAAGGTGCGCACCGGCGGCGTCGTTCCCGAGGCGATCCCCTCGCCGGCAGCGCTCGCCCGCTTCGTGACGGCGTGCGCCGAGGCCGGCGTCGGCTGGAAGGCGACGGCCGGCCTGCATCACCCGGTGCGCGGCGAGCGTGCGCTCACCTACGCTCCGGACGCGCCGCGCGCGGTGATGCACGGCTTCCTGAACGTCTTCGCCGCCGCCGCGCTCTCCGCCGCGGGAGCGGGCGCCGCCGAGCTCGCGGGAGCGCTCGAGGAGACGGACCCCGCGGCGTTCCACTTCGACGACGAGGGCCTCGACTGGCGGGGCCGGCGCGCGCCGCTCGACGCCGTCCGGCGCTCGCGCCGCGCCGTGGCGGCGTCGTTCGGCTCGTGCTCCTTCGCAGAGCCCGTCGCGGGCCTGCGGGCGATGGGGCTCCTCGCGTGACGCCGCCCCGCCTCGACGGCACGCACGACGGGCGGCTCCGCAGCTTCGTCCCGTCGGCCAACGACGGACGGACCGACTTCCCGGTCCAGAACCTGCCGCTCGGCGTCTTCCGCCGCGGCGGGTCGGGGCCGGCCCGGATCGGCTGCGCGATCGGCGAGTCGGTCCTCGACCTCCGCGCCTGCGGCGAGCGGGGGCTGCTGCGCGGCCTCCCGACCGAGGTCGAGACCGCCGCGCGCGCCGCGAGCCTCAACGCGCTCATGGGGATCGAGCCGCGCGTGCGCGGCACGCTGCGCCACCGCCTGAGCCACCTGCTCCGCGCCGAGGGCGGCTTCGTCACCGCCCGCAACGACGCGGCCGAGGTCCTCCTGCCGCGGAAGGACGCCGAGATGCTCCTGCCGGCCGAGGTCGGCGACTACACCGACTTCTACGCGTCGGTCCACCACGCGACGAACGTGGGGAAGATGCTGCGGCCCGACAACCCGCTCCTGCCGAACTACAAGTGGGTGCCGATCGGCTACCACGGCCGGGCCTCGTCGCTCGTTCCGAGCGACGCGCCGGTGCCGCGCCCTTCCGGGCAGACGGAGCCCGCGGCGGGCGAGGCGGAGCCGCGGTTCGGGCCGAGCCTTTACCTCGACTACGAGCTCGAGGTCGGGGCCTTCGTCGGTCCCGGCAACGCGCTCGGCCGGCCGATCCCGATCGGCGAGGCCGGCGCGCACCTCTTCGGCCTCGTGCTCGTGAACGACTGGTCGGCCCGCGACCTGCAGAAGTGGGAGTACCAGCCGCTCGGCCCGTTCCTCGCGAAGAGCTTCGCGACGACCGTGAGCCCGTGGGTCGTCACGACCGAGGCGCTCGCGCCCTTCCGCGTGCCGCCCGCGCCGCGGGCGGAGGGCGACCCGCGGCCGCTGCCCCACCTCGACGACGCGGACGACCGCGCGGCGGGCGCCTTCGACGTCCGGCTCGAGGTGCGCCTGCGGACGCGGGCGATGCGCGAGCGCGGCGACGCGCCGTTCGTCGTGAGCCGCAGCAACCTCGTCGACCTCTACTGGACGCTCGCGCAGATGGTCGCGCACCACGCGTCGAACGGCTGCAACCTGCGGCCGGGCGACCTCCTCGCGAGCGGGACGGTGTCGGGTACGACGCCCGAGTCGCGCGGGTGCCTTCTCGAGCGGACGTGGCGCGGCAGCGAGCCGCTCGCCCTCCCGGGCGGCGAGTCGCGGCGCTTCCTCGAGGACGGGGACGAGGTCGTCCTCGTCGGCCGGTGCGAGCGCGACGGCTTCGCGGGAATCGGCTTCGGCGAGTGTCGGGGGGTGGTGCAGCCGGCGGGCGAAGCGCCGTCGGGAGTGGGCAACCAGCGGCGCGCGGGGGCTGCAGGGGCGCGGCGCAGCCCCCCCAGGAGGAAGAATGACTGAGTCGCTCGGCATCAGACGGCTGGAGTCGGTGCACTACTACGTGCACGACCTCGAGCGGAGCCGCCGCTTCTACACCGGCCTCATGGACTTCGCCGAGATCGGCGGCAGCGGCGAGGAGCTGACCCGCAAGGGGCGGGAGAGTTCGCTCGCATTCCTCGCCGGCAACTGCGTGGTCGTGTGCATCGAGCCGCAGGCCGCCGACGCGCGGGCCGGGCGCTGGCTGCGCAAGCACCCCGACGGGGTCGGCACCCTGAACTTCGAGGTCGAGGACGTCGAGAGGACCTTCCGCCTCCTCGAGTCGCGCGGCGGCACGCCGATCGACGAGGTGAGACGCTTCCGCGACGCGAAAGGCGGCGAGCTCGCCTGCTTCTCGATCACGACGCCGTTCGGCGACACCACCTTCCGCTTCCTCGAGCGGCGCGGCTACCGCGCCCTCTTCCCCGGCTTCGAGGAGCGCGAGACGCCGACGGGCGGCGCGAACCGCCTCGGCTTCGTCGGCTTCGACCACACGACGTCGAACTTCCCCACCCTCGCCCCGGTCGCGCTCTGGCTCGAGCACGTGATGGGGTTCGAGCGCTTCTGGGAGATCCAGTTCCACACGAGCGACGTCGACCCGACGCGGCAGCACGGCTCGGGCCTGCGCTCGCTCGTGTACCGCGACCCCGGGTCGGGCGTGAAGTTCGCGAACAACGAGCCGTGGCGGCCGTTCTTCCGCAGCTCGCAGATCAACCTCTTCAACGAGGAGCTGCGCGGCCCGGGGATCCAGCACCTCGCGATCTCGGTCCGCGACATCGTCTCGTGCGTGCGGATGCTGCGCGAGCGGGGGGTCGAGTTCATGCCGACGCCGGGGACCTACTACGACGCGCTGCCGGAGAGGCTCGACCGCCAGCTCCTGCGCGAGCTCGAGATCCTCGTCGACGGCGACGGACCGGGGCGCTACCTGCTGCAGATCTTCCTGAAGGAGTCCTCCGGCCTCTACCACGAGGCGGAGGCCGGCCCCTTCTTCTTCGAGATCATCCAGAGGAAGGGCGACCAGGGCTTCGGGGCGGGGAACTTCCGCGCCCTCTTCGAGTCGATCGAGCGGGCCCAGCAGGCCCACTTCGGCGGGCCGACCGCATCGGCCACGGCCTCGGCGACCCGGTGAGCCTGACGGCGGAGCGCGGCCGGGCGCCGGCGCGGTCTCGTTAACGCTCGGCCGCCGGGGAGCGTCCTGCCATCGGGGCCGCATCGTGCCGGCGGCGGGAGGGCGATGAGCACGTCGATCGGGGCGGACGCCTCTCGGTTCGGAGAAGCGTCCGCGCGCGGGACGACGACGGCGGCGGCCGAGGAGGACGCGGCGCTCGTCCGGGCCGCGCGCGGCGGCGATCGCGAGGCCTTCGGGCGCCTCTACGAGCGCCACGCGCGCACGGTCCACGGCATCCTCCTGGCCCGCGCGCCGCGGGTCGAGGTCGACGACCTCGTGCACGAGGTCTTCCTCCAGGCGATGCGCCGGCTGGACGCGCTGCGCGACGCCGCGGCTTTCGCTCCGTGGCTCGCCGCGATCGCGCGGAACCGCGCCCGCGACCACTTCCGCCGCGAGGTTCCGGCCCTCGAGCTGAAGGACGACGTGCCCGGCGCGCCGCATCCGGAGGGCGAGGCGATGACGGTGCTCGCGGCCATCCGGCGGCTGCCCGAGGCGTACCGGGAGACGCTGGTGCTGCGGCTCGTCGAGGGCCTCACCGGGCCCGAGATCGCCGGGCGCACGGGGCTGCAGCCGGGCTCGGTGCGGGTGAACCTGCACCGCGGCCTGCAGATGCTCCGCGAGGCGCTCGAGAGAGGGAGGGAACGGCCGTGAGCGGCGACTACCTGTGGGACGGGTCGGGCGAGCCGGACCCGGAGGTCGAAAGGCTCGAGGCGGCGCTGCGGCCGCTGCGCCGCGTGCCTCCGCCTCCCCCGCTGCCGGCGCGGGCGCCGGCCAGGGCGTGGTCCGGCCCGGGAGGCCTCGCGGCAGCGGCCGCGGTCCTGCTCGCGCTCGCCGCCGCGCTCGGCGGACCGCCGACGCGCCCCGACCCTTCGTGGAAGCTAGAGTGGCTCGGGAGCCCGGGCGCGGCCGGCTTCGACGCGCGGCTGCGCGAGGGCGAGGCGCTCGACACCGGCCCGCGCCGGGCGCGCCTCGCCGTCGGCGACATCGGGGTCATCCGCCTCGAGCCGCGCACGCGCGTCTGGCTCCTCGACGCCGGCCGCGCGGCCCATCGCCTCGCCCTCGACCGCGGGCGGCTGCACGCGACGATCTGGGCCCCGCCCGGTCGTTTCCTCGTCGACACCCCGTCGGCCCTGGCCGTCGACCTCGGCTGCGAGTACTCGCTCGAGGTGGACGACTCCGGCGCGGGACTCCTCCGCGTCGAGACCGGCTGGGTCGGCTTCGAGGAGGGCGGGCGGCTGTCGCTCGTGCCGGCCGGCGCGTCGTGCCGCACCCGCGCCGGCCGCGGCCCCGGCACGCCGCGCTACGACACCGCGACCGCGGCGTTCGCCGCCGCGCTCGACGCCCTCGACGACGGCGTCGACGGCGCCACCGGCCCGTCCCAGGCCCTCGCGCTCGAGGGCGCGCTCGCGCAGGCGCGCCCGCGCGACGCCTTCTCGCTCTGGCACCTCCTCGCCCGCGTCGACGGCGACGCCCGCGGCCGCGTGTTCGACCGCCTGGCGGCCCTCGCTCCGCCGCCGGACGGGGTGACGCGGGACGGCGTCGTGGCCGGCGACCGCGCGATGCGCGAGCTGTGGTGGGACGAGCTCGGCCTGGGCTCGTCGGACTTCTGGCGGACGTGGACGCGGCGGGAGGCAGAACACGCGGAAACACGCTAGGGGCGCGGGGTCGAGCGATTCGCATAGACTTCCCGGCATGGACGGCGCGAGCGACAACCCCGGATTCGACTACCCCGCCCTGATGACGGACGCGCTGGCCGGCCTCGTGCGACGCGTGCTCGCGCGCGTGGCCGAGGAGGGGCTGCCCGGCGAGCACCACTTCTACCTCACCTTCGGCACGAAGGACGAGGGCGTCGAGATGCCGGCGGCGCTCCGCCGCCAGTTCCCGGACGAGATGACGGTCGTCCTGCAGCACCAGTTCTGGAACCTCTCGGTCGACGACACGGGCTTCTCGGTCACGCTGCGCTTCGGCGGCCGGCCGGAGCGGCTGGTGGTGCCGTGGGGCGCGCTGCGCGCGTTCGCCGACCCTTCGGCCGAGTTCGGCTTCCGCCTCCGCGCCCCGCGCGGGGGCGAGGAGGCGGCCGGCGCCACGCCCGCCCCCCCGGCCGCCGTGCCGCCGCGGGAAACCGGCGAGCCGGCGGGCGAACGCGCCCCCTCCGAGTCGAACGTCGTCGCCTTCCGGCGGAAGGCGGACTGACCGCTACCAGCTCGAGTGGACGAGGGGGCGGATCGCCTCGTCGTAGACCGCCTGTACGGCCGCCATCGTCGCGGGCGGCGGCGCCGGCAGGTCCGCCGCGGCGGCGTTTGCCCGCGCCTGCTCCTCCGTCTTCGCGCCGGGGATCGCGCAGGTCACCGCGTCCCACTCGAGGATCCACCGCAGCGCGAGTTGGGCGAGCGTCGCGCCTTCGGGCACCAGGGGCCGGAGCCTTTCCACCGCCGCGAGGCCCGCGGCGTAGGGCACGCCGGAGAAGGTCTCGCCCTTGTCGAACGCTTCCCCGTTGCGGTTGAAGCGCCGGTGGTCGTCGGGCGCGAACGACGAGGCCGCGCCGAGCTTCCCGGTCAGGAGCCCGCTCGCGAGGGGGACCCGGGCGAGGATCCCGACGCGGCGCGCCTGCGCGCGGCCGAAGAACTCCTCGGCCGGCTTCAGCCGCAGCATGTTGAAGATGATCTGCACGGTCTGGACGTTCGGGTGGGCGATGCCGCGAAGCGCCTCGTCCACCGTCTCGACGCTGATGCCGTAGTAGCGGACCTTCCCCGCCGCGACGAGTTCGTCGAGGATGCCGAAAACCTCCGGCATGTCGTAGACCTTCGGGTGCGGGCAGTGCAGCTGCAGGAGGTCGACGGCCTCCATCTCGAGGTTCCGGAGGCTCCGCTCCACCCACGCCGTCAGGTTCTCCCGGCGGTACCCCTCGGGGGCCTGCTTCGGCAGGCGCCGGCCGGCCTTCGTCGCGACGTGGATCCTCTCGCCCTTCCTCTCGCGCCGCAGCCGCGCGACGAGCCTCTCGCTGCGGCCGTCGCCGTACACGTCGGCGGTGTCGACGAAGTTCGTGCCGGCGTCGACCGCCGCGTGCAGCGCCCGCATCGACTGCTCGTCGTCGACCGGCCCCCACGTCCCGCCGATCGCCCACGCGCCGAAGCTGATCGTCGACACCGTCATGTCCGTCGTGCCGAGCCGCCGGTACTGCATGTCCTCGCCTCCCCGCCCCGCCCCCGCGTCAGGCGGTCTTCTTCGCCCTCGCTTCGGCGTCACGGTACGAGCAGCCGTAGCCGCTCGTCGGCTTCTTGTACTCCTCGATCTCGGCCTTCTCCGCCGCGTCCTCGGCGCGGTCGAGCAGCGCCTCCACTTGGGCCTCGGTGAGCGGCTCGAAGCCGCGCGCGATCCGGACCATCCCGAGGAGCTCTTCGCGGCTCTGCATCCCGCAGATCGTGGTGGCCACCGGCAGCGACATCGCGTACCGCCGGCACAGCTCCCAGTCGATCTTCAGCTCGCGCACGATGCGGCCGTCCTGCCCGGCGAGCGACTTCATGCCCAGGGCGCCGATCCCCTTCTGCCGGCACAGCGGCAGCACGACGTTCTCGAAGCTCTTGTACTGCGCGTCGAGGACGTTGAGCGGCATCTGCACCGTGTCCCACGGGTGCGGCCCGTTGATCATGCGGGCGTGCGTCTGCGGGTCGCGGTGGCCGGAGAAGCCGAGGAAGCGGAGCTTGCCCGCCTTCTTCGCCTCGAGCGCCGCGCGGAGGCCGCCCCGCTCGGGGTCGAGGATGCGCTCGATGTCGTCCTCGTACTGGATGGCGTGGAACTGGAGGAGGTCGACCCGGTCGGTACGCAGGCGCGCGAGGCTCTCATCGATCTGCCGCTTCGCTCCCTCGTAGTCGCGGGCGCAGACCTTCGTCATCAGGAAGACCCGGTCCCGCCACGACGAGGCCTGGAGCGCCCGGCCCATCACCTCCTCGGCCCGGCCGTCGTGGTACTCCCAGCCGTTGTCGAAGAACGTGACGCCCTCGTCGATCGCGAGGTGCATGCGGGCGATCGCCTCGTCCTCGCTCGGCGCGATGGGCGCGTCCCAGCCGCCGTAGCCCACGATGGAGACGCTCACCCCGGTCCGGCCGAGGGGGCGTACGGGAATGCCGCCGGACCCCGGCTTCTGCATCGCCCGGACCTGCGGGGCGAGAGCGAGCGTCCCCGCGAGAGTGCCGAGGAACTCGCGACGCGTCGCACGAGGTCCTCCGGTCGGGCGGCCGTCGTCAGGTCGGGCCACGATCCCCTCCTTCCGCGCGCCGCGCGAAGGCGGCCGGGCATTATCGGCCGAGGTCCCCCGGCGAGTCATCCCGGCTCGCGGTGCGCGCCGGCGGCTATACTCGCCCGGATGGCCAGGCAGAGGAGCCGTGTCGCCCTCGCGGCCACGCTCGCGCTCGCCGGCCTCGCGTGCCGGCCCGCGCCGGCGGTGGCGAGGGCCGCGCCGTCGCGCGCGGCCGACCCGCGACCCGACGTCGTCCTCGTCGTGTTCGACGACCTGTCGGCGGCCGTCTCCCTCTATGGCGCGTCGGCGCGCACGCCCAGCCTGGAGCGGCTGGCCACGGCGGGCCGGCGCTTCGACCGGGCCTACGTGCAGTACCCGCTGTGCAACCCGAGCCGCACGTCGCTCTTCACCGGCTGGCGGCCGGAGCGCACGCACGTCTGGGGCAACCTGCGCAATCCCGCGCCGTGGGTGAGGGGCGCCGTGCCGCTGCAGGACCACTTCGCGCGCCACGGCTACTACACCGCCCGCGTCGGCAAGGCCTACCACAGCCGCTTCGAGCGCGAGTTCCGGTGGTCCGAGGCGGTCGACACGGAGGCGGCGGACGAGGCGGACGCTCTCGAGTGGGGGGCGTCGAAGGTCGACGAGGCGTCGCTGCCGGACGCCGTCGCCGCGCGGGAGGCGCTGCGCATCCTCACGACGGAGCGGCCGCAGCCCGTCTTCCTCGTCCTCGGCCTGCTCAAGCCACACGCGCCGTGGGTCGTCCCGCCGCGCTACCTCGCGGAGTACCCGCCCGCCTCGGCGCCGCTGCCGGCGGCGGCCGACGCGCCGTCGCCCTCCGAGGGGCGCTCGGGCGCGCGGATCCCGGTCGCCCGCCCCCGCTGGCGCGAGGCGATCGCCGCCTACCGCGCGTCGATCACGTACGCGGACGCGCAGCTCGGCCGGGTCCTCGACGGCCTCGCGAAGGCGTCGCGGCTCGATCGCACGGTCGTCGCGGCGGTCGGCGACAACGGCTTCCACGCCGGGGAGAACGGGATCTTCGGGAAGTCGACGCTCCTCGAGCCCGCCGTGCGCGTGCCGCTCGTCATCGCGGGGCCGGGCGTCGCCCGGCGCGGGGAGCCGACCGCGGCCCTCGCGGAGGTCGTCGACCTCTATCCGACGCTCGTCGACCTCGCCGGCCTGCCCCCGGTCCCCGGCCTGGACGGGGCGAGCCTGCGGCCGCTGCTCGAGGACCCGTCGCGGGAGGTGAAGGACGCCGCGTTCGCGATGCTGAAGGTCGGCCCGGCGCGGGTGGCGAAGGCGGGGCGCACGGTGCGCACCGACCGCTGGCGCTACACCCTCTGGCCCGACGGGAGCGAGGAGCTCTACGACGCGGCGAACGACCCCGACTCGCGACGCGACCTCTCGAGAGACCCGAGGCACGCCGCCACGAGACGCGCCCTGCGGAAGAAGATCGACGCGCTGCCGCCGCTCACCCCCGCCCCCGCCGAGTAGCCCGCCGGCCTCGCCCGCGCGGCCGCGCGGTGCTAGAGTGCGCCCGTCCCGGGAGCGGGACGCTCCCTCGACCCCCGGAGAGGAGGCCAGCATGGACAGGCGTGCGGCGTTGCAGGGTCTCGTGGCGGCCACGGCCGCCGTTCCCCTGGGGGGCCTCGCGGCGGCCGCCTCTCCCGCGCGGCGACCGCGGCCGGGCTCCGGCTACGTCCCCGCGACGGGAGACCCCGCGAAGCCCCCGAAGCAGAAGATGGTGCTCGTCGGCGCGGGCAGCGCGATGTTCACCCAGGGCATCGTCATCGACTGGATCAAGCAGCAGCCGCAGGGCGACTGGGAGATCGCCCTCGTCGACATCAACCCGGTGATCCTCGAGGCGACCGAGAAGATGGTCCGCCGCTACATGAGCGTCGCCGAGCGGCCGGCGAAGATCACGGCCGCGGTCGACCGGCGGGACGTGCTCGACGGCGCGACGATCGTCATCTGCACGATCGGAGTCGGCAGCCGCCGCGCGTGGGAGCAGGACGTCTTCGTGCCGCGGCAGTTCGGCGTCTACCAGCCGGTCGGCGACTCGGTCGGTCCCGGCGGCGTGTCGCGCTCGATGCGCATGATCCCGCCGATGGTCGCGATCGCGAGCGACTGCGACCGGATGTGCCCGAACGCGCGGTTCATCAACTACGGCAACCCGATGACCGCCGTCGTGCGGGCGCTGTGGCGCAAGACGAACGTCCGGCCCGTGGGTCTGTGCATGGGCACCGAGGACACGCTGATGACGCTCGCCCGCCTGGCCGGCGTGCCGCCGAAGAGTGTCACCGGCCGCTGGGCCGGGCTCAACCACCTCACGTGGATCCTCGAGATCCGCTCCGAGGGGCGGGATCTGTGGCCGGCGATCCGCGCGGGGCTCGCCGCCCGGCGGGCGAAGGGCGTCGACCGCGCGAGCTGGGCCTCGCCGTTCGGCGACGAGAAGGACCCGTCGATGCTCACCCACCCGTTCAGCTGGGAGCTCTTCGACGAGTTCGGGGCCTTCCCCGCGCCGATGGACCGCCACGTGACCGAGTTCTTCCTCGAGCGCTTTCCGGGCGGGAAGTACTACGGCAGCACGCTCGGAGTCGACG
>WBZP01002765.1_pt1 | contig 19795 bp, 21 predicted proteins | sample 5204301 | NCBI WGS metagenome assembly WBZP01 (sample SAMN12412401, study PRJNA552823) | activated sludge metagenome | isolation source: activated sludge from nitrification reactor of wastewater treatment plant... | place: USA: Pennsylvania | collected 2017
CACGAGTAGACCTCGCGCAGGCTGTCCGAGTGGGCCTGCTGCACGGTGGTCTGGATGGCGGTGAGGAAGGCGGTGACGGCCACCCCGGCGAGCAGCAGCACCGCGCTGCCGCCGCCGTGCCGGGCGGCCACCGCGCCGAGGGTGTAGGAGAGCCCGACGCCGACCAGGGCGCCGACGAACGCGGCCAGCGGCAGGGTCGGGATCCCCGCGAAACCCGTTGTCGCCGAGGCGTTCCCGCTGGTTGCGGCGTCACGCGTGGCGGCGATCACGATGGTGGCGCCGAGCCCGGCCCCGGCCGCGGCACCCAGCAGGTAGGGGTCGGCCAGCGGGTTGCGGAACACGCCCTGGTAGGAGGCGCCGGCCAGCGCGAGCATGCCGCCGACCGTCGCCGCCAGCACCACCCGGGGCAGCCGCAGGTCGACCAGGATGCCCAGATCGGTGCCGGCCAGCGGGGTGCCGATGTGCAGCCCGAGCCGCTGCGCCAGCGACGAGGCGATCCCGGCCGGGACGAGCGGGACGGCGCCCAGACTCACCCCGGCCAGCACGGCGACGAGCAGCAGCACCGTGGCGCCGGTGAGGGCCGCCAGGCGTCGCCGCCGCATCGCGTCCATCGTCGCTCCGGTTCTCTCAGCCGAGATTCTTCAGTTCCTTGGCGACCTCTTCGGCGAAGTCCGCGACCCGCGGGCCCCACCGGGAGGCGACGTCGTCGTCCCCGGCCAGCACCGCCCCATTCTTGACCGCGGGGATGCCCGCGAACCCGGGACGCTTGGCCAGCGCCGCCGCGCTCTGCTGGCAGCACTTGGTGTCGGCGAGCACGATCAGGTCGGGGGCGGCCTTGACCACGAACTCGGGGGACAGCTTCGGGTACCCGCCGGACGACGCGGCGTCCGCCGCCTTGTCGGCGATGTTGACCAGGCCGAACAGGGTGTAGACGCTGCCGATGAAGGTGGACGAGGTCGCGCTGTACCCGGTCTGGTCGACCTCGTGGTAGACCTTCTTGCCCTTGGTGGCGGGGGGCGCCAGGGCCACGGCCGCGGCGATCCGCTCCTTCGTGGTGGCGATCAGTTTGTCGGCCTCGGCGGTGTGGCCGGTCGCCGTGCCCAGCTTGGTGATCTGGGCGTACGCCTCGTCGAGGGTCGCCGCGGCGGGCAGGGCCAGCACGGGAATCTTCACCTTGGTCAGCGCCGCGGTCAGCCCGTTGGCATCGTTGGAGATCACCACCAGGTCGGGCTTGTAGCCGATCACCGCCTCGGCGTTCGGCTGGAAGCCGGAGAGCTTGGTCTTCGGGGCGTTCGCCGGGTAGGTCGAGTTGTCGTCGACCGCCGTGACCTGGCTGCCCGCACCGATGGCGAAGAGCATCTCGGTGGCGGTCGGCGAGAGCGAGACGATCGCCTGGGGGGCGGCCGCCGAGGGTGACGGGGCGGCGCTCGAGGCGGCGCTCGACGGCGACGCAGACGGCGAGGCCGGGGCCGGCGAGGCCGAGGAGCCGCACGCGGCGGCGAGCAGCGCCACGGCGGGCGCGAGCAGGAGGAGGGCTGTGCGCCGACGAGGGGCGCGGGGGATGTGCATGGGGTGGGTTCTCCGCAGGGACGGGGGCTGGGCCTCGCCGCGGGTTCCTCGCCCGACGCGCGACCCTGCCTCGGGGTCGAGGACGTCGGCACGACGGCAGGCGACCTGGCTCGCCGTCCGGATCTTTCGAGGCGGAGGGCTCACAGTTGCGGGACAGCGCCGGAATCGCACCGGCTTCGCTGCTGCCGTACCACCGGGTGCACGCCTAGGCGCCGCCCGGTACCGCTGAGGCTACCAGCCACCCGAAGATCCCATCGAGATCGGGATCCACCCGCGGAACCCGCGGGCAGATCCCGATCTGGTGGGGATCTCGACCGGTTCACCCCGCCAGGAACGACAGCCGCACCGTGCGCACCGGGTTGTCGACGTTCGGGTCGACCAGGACGACGCTCTGCCAGGTGCCGAGCGCGGGCCGGCCGTCGTCCACGGGGATGCTGAGCGACGGGGCGACGAACGCGGGCAGCACATGGTCGCCCCCGTGACCGCGGGACCCGTGCCGGTGGCGGTAGACGTCCTCGCGGGGCAGCAGGCGGGCGAGGGCGTCGGCCAGGTCGCCCTCGCTGCCCGACCCGGTCTCGATCAGGGCCACCCCGGCGGTCGCGTGCGGGACGAAGACGTGGACGAGGCCGTCCCCGCGGCCGCGGCAGAACGCGGCCACCTCGGCGGTGAGATCGGTGACCAAGTCCCTGCCGCTGCGCACGGTGAGCTCGGTGTGCTCCATGGCGTCCAGGCTAGAACCGGGGCATCCGGGGGCCAGAACCGGAACCTCCCGTACCCGGTCGAAAGCTGTGAGTGACGCACGGATCGGCTGAAACGTCACGGGACCTGTGGCCCACGCCTTGTCCGGGCCCGGTTCCTAACGTCGTCCGAGGGCACCGACGATCCATCCCGGCACCTGCCGAGCTCCCCCAGAGACCTGCGCACCGAGGAGGCCGCCATGGAGGACCGGGAGATCCTGGACGTGATCCGGAGTCTTGTCGCCGAGGAGCACCGGGTGCGCGACCAGCGCGAGAAGGGCGCCCTCGACCCGGACACCGCCGGCGAGTGGTTGCGCGAGGTCGAGGGCCGCCTGGACGAGATGTGGGGCCAGCTGCGCGCCCGCCGGGCCGCCCGCGCCGCCGGGATCGACCCGGACGAGCGTTTGGCCAGCTGACCGCACCGGCGGGCGCTCGGCCCGAGGTCTGTTGCGGCGATCGTGGGCGTGGCACAGTGCGGTGCCACCACCCGATCGGCGCAAAGGACCCCAGATGACCCCAGCCGTTCCACCCCACGCTCCGTCCGGTCTGATCGACCCCCACACCCCCGACGAGCTGGCCGCCACCGCCGCCGCCCTCGCCGCGCGACCGGAGCTGTGGGAGCACCTGATCGAGTTCACCTGGCCCGACCGCACCCACGTCCGCTTCGCCGGTGGCGACGGCTGGGAGGCGTGGCTGATCACCTGGATGCCGGGCCAGCGCACCCGGCTGCACAACCACGGTCCCTGCGCCGGGGCCTTCCGCGTCGTCCGGGGCACGCTCACCGAGGACGAGGCGCTGGAGACCCCCGTGGTCGGGCACCCGCTCGCCCTCCGTCGGCGCAGCATGCCCACCGGCTCCCACCGCCGCTTCGGGCCCGGCTACGTGCACGACGTGCTGAACGTCTCCGAGGAGAACGCGGTCAGCATCCACGTCTACCACCCGGCCCTGGTCACCATGGTCCGCTGGGTGCTGGACGACGACGGCCTGCTGCAGGTGTGGTCGCAGGAGAAGGTCGGGGTCGACTTTTGACGGTCCCGGTGGACGGGCCGCGACGTCCCCCGGGCGCCCGGTCGATCGGGCAGGTGCTCGACGACGCCCGCGCGCGCCTGCGCCGACTGTCCCCCCAGGAGGCGGCGGCAGCCCTGGCACACCCGGGCACCGCACCCGGCGTCCCCGCCGGGGCCGTCGCCCGGGCCGTGCTGGTCGACATCCGGCCGGCGGCGCAGCGGGCGGCGGAGGGGGAGATCCCCGGGGCGCTGATCGTCGAGCGCAACGTGCTCGAGTGGCGGTTCGACCCGGAGATCGACACCCGGGTGCCCGAGGCGGGCCACGACACGCTCGTGATCGTCTTCTGCAGCGAGGGGTACACCTCGAGCCTGGCCGCGGCGTCGCTGCTCGACCTCGGGGTGCCCGCCACCGACGTCGTCGGCGGCTTCCAGGCCTGGCGGGCGGCGGGGCTGCCCACCCGCTGACCGCTCTCCCCCGGGTTCGTGCTCGATCCGTGTTCGTCCAGGACACCGATCGAGCACGAACCGATCGGGCACGACGCCGGAAATACCTAGGGGGGGTATGCTGTTGGCGTCGGGACGAGGAGGTGCCATGGCGGGCTACACCGGCAGCAAGGACGACTACCTCAAGCGGCTGCGGCGGATCGAGGGGCAGGTCCGCGGAGTCCAGCGCATGGTGGACGAGGACGTGTACTGCATCGACGTGCTCACCCAGATCTCCGCGGTCACCAAGGCGCTGCAGGCGGTCAGTCTCGGCCTGCTGGAGGACCACATCGGCCACTGCGTCGTCGATGCGGCCCGCGAATCCGACGAGGCCGCGGCCACCAAGGTGCGCGAGGCGGCCGAGGCGATCACCCGACTCGTCCGCAGCTGACAACCCCATCCCCCGAGGAGCTCACACCATGACCACGACCACCTTGCACGTCGCCGGCCTGACCTGCGGCAACTGCGTCAAGCACGTCTCCGAGGAGCTGGCCGCCATCGAGGGCGTCAGCGCGGTGGACGTCGACCTGGTCGCCGGCGGTACCTCGACCGTCACCGTGACCAGCGCCGACGCGCTCGATCCGGCGGCCGTCGAGGCCGCGGTGGACGAGGCGGGTTATGAACTCGTCCACCCCTGAGACCGCCGCCCCGGAGACAGTCACCCGGGAGACAGTCACGCTGACCCTGCGCGAGCTCGACCTGCCCGTGCAGGGCATGACCTGCTCCTCCTGCGCGGCCCGGATCGAGAAGCGGCTCAACAAGCTGGACGGCGTGACCGCCTCGGTCAACTACGCCACCGAGAACGCCCACGTCGCCTTCCCCGCCGATCTCGACCCGGCGGAGCTGGTGGCGGCGGTGGAGAAGGCCGGCTACCACGCCAGCCTGCCCGCCCCGCCGCCCGAGCCCGGACCGGCCCCCGCCGCCCCCGGTGACACCTCGCAGGCCGAGCCGACCGCCGACCACGCCGCCGCACTGCGCCAGCGACTGCTGATCAGCCTCGCCCTCACCGTGCCGGTGATCGCGATGGGCATGGTGCCCGCGCTGCAGTTCGACAACTGGCAGTGGATCAGCCTCACCCTCGCCTCACCGGTCGCGGTCTGGGGGGCCTGGCCGTTCCACCGCTCCGCGGTGCTCAATGCCCGGCACGGCGCAACCACCATGGACACCCTGGTCAGCATGGGGGTCACCGCCTCCTACCTGTGGTCGCTGTACGCGCTGCTGTTCACCCACAGCGGCACCACCGGGATGACCATGCACGACATGGCGGAGATGGGCGGCGCCGAGATCTACCTCGAGGCGGCCGCCGGGGTGACCACCTTCCTGCTCGCCGGGCGCTACGCCGAGGCCCGGGCCAAGCGTCGCTCCGGCGCCGCGCTGCGGGCGTTGCTCGACCTCGGCGCCAAGGACGTCGCCGTGCTGCGCACCGGCCCGGACGGCGCCCGAGCCGAACAGCGGGTGCCGATCGGTGAGCTGGCGGTCGGCGAGGAGTTCGTCGTCCGGCCCGGCGAGAAGATCGCCACCGACGCCGTGGTCGTCGAGGGGCACAGCGCGGTGGACGCCGCGCTGCTCACCGGCGAGAGCGTGCCGGTCGAGGTGGGCCCCGGCGACCCCGTGACGGGCGCGACGGTGAACACCTCGGGGCGGCTGATCCTGCGCGCCACGGCCGTCGGTGAGCAGACCCGGCTGGCGCAGATCGGCCGGCTGGTCACCGCCGCGCAGACCGGCAAGGCACCGGTGCAGCGGCTGGCCGACCGGATCTCGGCGGTGTTCGTGCCGATCGCCATCGGCATCGCCCTGCTCACCCTGGCCGGCTGGCTGCTCGCCACCGGTGACGTCACCCGCGCGTTCACCGCGGCGGTCGCCGTGCTCGTCATCGCCTGCCCGTGCGCGCTCGGCCTGGCCACCCCGACGGCGCTGCTGGTCGGCACCGGTCGCGGCGCCCAGCTCGGCATCCTGATCAAGGGCCCGGAAGTGCTCGAGCAGACCCGCCGCGCCGACACGGTGGTGCTCGACAAGACCGGCACGGTGACCGAGGGCGCGATGTCCCTCGTTGCGGCGCAATCGGTTCCGGCCAAGAAGATCGAGACAGAGGCGCTGCGCCTCGCCGGGGCGGTCGAGGCAGCGAGCGAGCACCCGGTCGCCCGGGCCGTCACCACCGCCGCCCGCGAGCTCGGCGAGCTGCCCCCGGTGACCGGCTTCGCCAACTCCCCCGGCGGCGGGGTGACCGGCACGGTCGACGGCGCCGTGGTGCGGGTGGGTCGGCCGGACTGGCTGGCCGAGCAGGGGGTCGACGTCCCGGTGGCGATCCTGGACGACGTCGAGCGGGCCCGCACGCAGGGCCACACCGCCGTCGTGGTCGCCGCCGACGGCACCGCACTGGCCGCCCTGGCGGTGGCCGACACGGTGAAACCCGGCTCGGCCCAGGCGATCTCACGCCTGCGCGAGCTGGGGCTGCGCCCGGTGCTGCTCACCGGTGACCACGAGGTCGCCGCCCGGGCGGTCGCCGCGCAGGTCGGCATCGACGAGGTGATCGCCGGCGTGCTGCCCGAGGGCAAGGTCGACGTCGTCCGGCGGTTGCAGGGCGAGGGTCGGGTGGTGGCGATGGTCGGGGACGGCGTGAACGACGCCGCGGCGCTCGCCCAGGCCGACCTCGGGCTGGCGATGGGCAGCGGCACCGACGTGGCGATCGAGGCGAGCGACCTCACCCTGGTGCGCAGCGACCTCGGCGCCGCGGTGGACGCCGTCCGGCTCTCCCGGCGCACCCTGGCGATCATCAAGGGGAACCTGTTCTGGGCGTTCGCCTACAACGTGGCGGCGATCCCGCTGGCCGCGTCGGGCCGGCTGAACCCGATGATCGCGGGCGCGGCGATGGCGTTCAGCAGCGTTTTCGTGGTGACGAACTCGTTGCGGCTCAGGCGCTTTCGTTGATCTCGCGGACGACGTCGGCGATCCCCGCCGCGAAGTCGGGGATCGCCCCGTCGGCGACCACCGAGTAGGGCGTGGTGCCGCGGTCGACGATCACGTACGGCACACCCCACTGCCGGTACAGCTCGCGCTTGATGGTGAGGTCGCGCAGCCGGGTGGAGCTCGACGTGATCTCGACGATGAGCCGGACGGCGCGGGGCTCGGCACCGAGCGCCCGGGCGGCCACCTCACGGGTATCGACGACCGCGATGTCAGGGATCAACAACGTCACGTCGCCCTGCACGACATTGGGCGCCTGCAGCGTGCTCAGCCCCGGGGGGACGTGCGGTCTCAACGTCGCGATGAGGTCGTCGGCCAGCGCCTGGTGCTCGACGTCCCCCGACGGTGTCACCGAGAGGCCCCCGTCGATGAGTTCGAACCGCACGCCGTCCGGGTCGGTCGGCAGGTCGTCGACGGTCAGCGCGCGGTACATCGCCGGGGACGAGAAGAGTTCGGCCGCCGTGGTCATCTGCTGCACCTCCTGCACTCGTGCCGCTCCCAGTCTGCGCCTTCGTTCCTCGGCCGCGAAGCCGCCCCGGACGCGCGGTAGCCTCCCCGGGTGAGCGCCGCGGGCCTGATCGGGAGCGCCGGCGCGCTCGACGGCGTCGACCTGTCGGTCCTGGTGCTCGCCCTGCTCGGGGTGGCGGCGTTCCTGATCGGGTTCGCGAAGACCTCGATCGGGGGCATCGCCCTGATCAGCGTGGCGATCTTCGCGGCGGTGCTGCCCTCGCGGGCGTCGACCGGCATCGTGCTGCCGCTGCTCATCGTCGGTGACGTGGTCGCCGTCCGCATCTATCACGCCCACGCCGACTGGCGCGCCCTGCTGCGCCTGGTGCCCGCCGTCGCGGTCGGCGTGGCCGCCGGGGTGGTCTTCGTCGCCCGCGTCGACGACGCGGTGATGCGGCACGCGATCGGGGTCATCCTGGTGGCGCTGGTCGGCATCCACCTGCTGCACGCCCGGTTCGGTGCGCCCGCGGGCGACGGCGGCGTGCGCGCCCCGGGCCGGGCCTCGCGCTGGGGCTACGGCTCGCTGGCCGGGTTCACGACCATGGTCGCCAACACCGGCGGGCCGGCCATGGCGCTGTACCTGCTCGCTGCCGGGTACCGGGTGGCGGCGTTCCTGGGTACGACCGCCTGGTTCTTCTTCGCGGTCAACGTCGCCAAGCTCCCGTTCAGCCTCGGCCTGGGCCTGATCACCCCGGGCAGCATGCTGCTGGACGCCGCGCTGGCACCGCTCGTGCTGCTCGGCACCTGGGTGGGCCGCCGAGTGATCACCCGGATCGACCAGGGTCTGTTCGAACGGCTCGTGCTGGTCACCACCGTGGCCGCCGGGCTCAACCTGCTGCTGCGCTGACCCGGCGTCAGGAACCGCTCAGGATCGTGTGGCAGCCTGGGCACGTGCTCGAGCCCTCCCGCCCCCGCGGCTTCCGACGGCCGGCCGAGCGGGTGGCCCGGTTCGTGCTGCACGCGCTCGCCTGGCCCACCCTGGTCGGCGCCGCGGCCATGCTCGTCGCGGTCGCCCTGGGCGGCGACGGCTCGGTGGTCGAGGTCCTGCTCGCGGCCCTGGCCGCCTGGACGCCGCTGCTCGCCGCCGGCGCGCTGGTCGCCTTCGGGCTGCTCGGCTCGCGCCGGGGCCTGGTGTCCGCCCTGGTCGTCCTCGTGGTCGCGGTCGCGCTGGTGCGGCCCTACCCGCACGGGAACGGCCCGGCCGACCTCGCCGGCCCCCGGCTGACCGTGATGACGCAGAACCTGCTGTACGGCCAGGCCGACCCGGACGTCGTGATCGCCGGGGTGCGCGAGGCCCGGCCCGACGTCCTGGTCACCACCGAACTGAGCAAGTACGCGGTGGAACGCCTGGACGACGCGGGGCTGCGCGAGCTGATGCCCTACCGCTACCTGCTGCAGGACTACGGGGCCGACGGCACCGGCCTCTACTCCACCCACCCGCTCACCGACCCGGTCGAGATCACCGGCACCCGGTTCCGGGCCGCCCAGGCCCGGATCGTCCTGGACGGCCACCCGGTGACCGTCGTCGCGGCGCACCCGGTCACCCCGCTCGGCCCGGACGGACTGTGGTCGCGCGACCTGGCCAGGTTCCGGGAGGTCATCGCACCGCAGCTCGCCCGCGGCGAAACCGTCGTCGTCGCCGGCGATTTCAACGCGACCACCGGCAACGCGCCGCTGCGCCGGCTGCTCGACGTCGGCCTGGTCGACGCCGGCACGGCCGCCGGCTGGTCATGGCAGCGGCCCACCTGGCCGACCCACGCCCACGGCGGCGGCCTGGACGGCACCCGCTTCGCTCGGATCGTCGACCTGATGCCGCCGCTGATCCGGATCGACCACGTCCTGGTGCCGCCCGGCAGCCGCATCGACTCGATCGCGACCCGGCACGTGCCCGGTACCGACCACCTCGGGCTGGTCGCCCGCCTGCGTCTCCCCCCGCCGGCGGGGGTCAGCTGAGCCGGTCGCGGACATCCTCGACGGCGGCCCGCACCATCGGGCCGATCGGCGCCGAGCGCACCACGGCGAGGTCGGCCGCGGGGGAGGCCGCGCCGTCCAGGAAGGCCAGCACCCGTTCGGCACCGGCCCGCTCGAACAGCCGCGGGAACAGCTCCGCGCCGCCGATGTGCCCGCGGTCGAGCGCGCGCAGCATCACCGCGTCGAGCCAGCGGTGCCGCGGCCGGTGCGGGGCCGGCGGCACCGGACGGCGCCCGGCCAGCAGGGCCCGGGCCACCGCCTCGGCCTGACGCTGCATCGGCGCGAACGTGTACCCGGTGGCGGGCCGGGTGGCGCCGCCCGCCGTGCCCAGCCGGAACACGCGCCGTCCGGCGGTGCGGCCGAAGACGGCGTCGGTCATCGGCACCACGCCCTGCTCCACCTGCTCGATCGTGTACGTGCCGGGCGCCCCGCCGCTGCCCCACCGCTCGCGCAGGTACCCCTCGAGCGCGGCGTCGTACTCGTGCCCCGGCAGCACCCCGCGGGAGAACTCGGTGTACTCGATCAGGGCCCGGCGCCGGTCCGACGGCAGCACGTAACAGAACGCCGTGCCGTGCCGGGGCTGCGGCACGGTGAAGTCCATCAGCGTGGCCAGCGACGGGTCGAGCGCGTCGTGGTGGAAGCGCAGGTACCAGCCGCGGAAGTGCTGCAGCAGCGCCGTCCGGCCGGGTTGCACCGGCGCCGCCGGGCGCGAGTCGAACACCCACCGTGCGCGCACCCGGGCCTCCCCGGCGCGAACGGTGGCCCACTGATCGCCGTCGGTCACCTCGTCGACGGCCACCGGCATCCGGACGGCGCCCAGCCGCGCCGCGGCGTCGTCCGCCAGGGCGTAGAAGTCCTCACCCCGGATCATCGCGTAGCGCAGCCCGCGCAGGGTGTGCACCTGTTCGGCGCCGTCGGTGCCGACCAGGGCGATCCGGTTCCAGTGCTGGTGGATGATCGTCTCGAGCGGGTTGATCCCGTCGTCCCAGAAGCACCAGGTGCGGTCGTTCTCGCGCCGGTGCACCGGGTCGATGATCGCGATGGAGGGCCGCCGGGCCGGGGCGTCGGCCGCGTTGAGCAGCCGGTCGAGGGCGATCACCAGGCTCAGCCCGGCACCACCCCCGCCGACCAGGGCGACGTCCACCTCCATCTCCCCAGGGTGCCGTACCGCGCCGGGTGCCAGAGCCACCTCGCCGCCGAGCAGGGCCTCGAGCGCCGAGGTGCCCGCCGGGGGGCGGGCGTCGGCGGGCGCCGCGGCACGCGCGGGGTCGGCACGCATCGGAGGGGTCACCCGGTGCGGCGGTCACCGCGCCGCCGCGCCCGGCGGTCGGCGTAGCGTGCGGCCTCCGCCCGGCGCAGCACCGAGACCGGTGGCTCGCCGAACCGGCTCAGCACCGCGCCGAGGTTCGGCCGGACGACGGTGCCCACCCGCCGCCGGCGCACCCGCAGGGTGATCGGTTCGGCGAGGGACTGCTCGAGCCGTTTCACCAGCTCGGCCAGGGCGGTCTCGTCCGCCACATCGCAGGCGACGACCAGGAACTGCTCGCCGTCCGTGCGGCCGGCACAGTCGCCGGCCCGGAGCACGTCGCGCAGCCGGGCCCCGATGATGCTGAGCAGCGGGTCGACCGCCGCCTCACCGTGCCGGGCGACCAGGTCGTCGGCGTGGTCGAGGTCGATCGAGATCACCGCGACCGGCAGCCGGGTGGTGGCGGCCCGCTCGAGCGCGGCGACCAGCCGCTGCTGCACCAGCTCGCGGTTGGCCAGCGAGGTGACGGCGTCGTGGGTGGCCAGGTGCACCACGCGCTGGGCGGGCAGCCGCCGGCCGGTGGCGTCCTCGAGGTGGGTGAGCAGGTACGGCTGCTCACCCAGCGTGACGCGCGCGGTGGTCGCCCGGACCAGCCGCAGCACGCCGTCCGGGGGGGTGAGGGGTAGTTGCACCTGCGCCACCTGAGCCTGCCCGGCGCTGACCGCGTCGAGCTCCGCGCGCCACCGCGAGGCCTCCTCGGCGTCGTCCGGCAGGTGCCGGGTGAGGTCGAGCAGCCGCCCGTCGTCCGGGTCGACACCGGTGCCGGCGACGATGTCCCGGAAGGCCGTGTTGGAGTCGACGAAGACGCCGTCCTGGTCGCTCAGCGCAACGCCCACGGGGGCATGCGCGAAGAGGGCCCTGAACCGCTGGTCGCTGCCGCGCGGATCGGCCTCCCGCCGGGTGGCCATCTGCTCCCCCCGGCTCGCACGTCCCTTTGTCCCCATCACCTCATCCCCTCTCTCGCGTCACGGTGATTCACAGTAGCGATTTGACTGCGTTGAGTAACAGACGCTAGGGCAGGGGACCCTGTCTCGGCGTGTCTGCCGCGCCCTCCGACACACGGATTCCGCAGATCTCGTCCGTTCGGGGGATACCCGCGTCTGGTCACCGACCGTGTATCGGGGACCAAAGGCTCTCCCGCCCCGCGGCGACCCGGAGGCGCACCGGCTGACCGGGTCGGGTCTGCGCCGCACGGTCGGCGGAGGCGTCCGTCAGCACCGCCACGACCGGGTAGCCGCCGGTCACCGGGTAGTCGGGCCCGAACACCACCGGCAGGCCCGACGGCGGCAGCTGCACCGCCCCCCGCACCAGCGGACGGCTGGGCTGCACCCCGGCCGCCGCGTCCCCGCCGCCGTCACCCTGAGCGACCAGCGGCGACCCGGCGAGCCGCACCGCGACCCGGTCGGAATCGGGCGCCGCCGTCCACGCCACCGCGGTGAGCCGGTCGAGCACGTCGCCCGCCTCGGGGCCCGGCAGCAGGTCGAGCACGACCACTTCGTCGGGGTGCGGCAGGGCCGCCACGGGCACCTGGGCCAGCCGCGGCCACCCGGTCACCTCGGCGCCCACCGGCAGCACGTCGCCCACCACCGGCGGTCGCGGCCCCAGCCCGGACAGGGTGTCGGTGGCACGGGAACCGAGCACGACGTCGGCGTCCAGCCCGCCGCGCACCGCCAGGTAGGCCCGGACGCCGTCGCGGGCCGTCCCCAGCTCCACGGACTCGCCCGCGTCCACCTCGACCAGCGACTCCCCCGCAACCGGACGGCCACCCACCCGCACCGGGCAGGTGGCACCGCACACCGCGATGGTGAGGTCGGCGAGCGCGATCAGCCCGAGCGGGCCGAGGGTCACCTCGAGCGCCGCCGCGCCGGACTGGTTGCCGACCAGCCGGTTGGCCCGGGCCAGCGCCCCCCGGTCGGCCGCACCCGACCGCGACACCCCGAGGTGGCCGTAGCCGGGGCGGCCCAGGTCCTGCACGGTGACCAGGCACGTCAGCCGCTCGACCAGCAGGGCGCGGGCGGTGTCCCCCGGGGTCATCCGGCCACCTCGAACCGCACCCGGCGCCCGGGGCGCAGCTCGGCCGGCGGGTCCGCGGCGGCGTCCCACAGGGTCAGGCCGGTGCGGCCGATCAGCCGCCACCCGCCCGGCGAGGCCCGGGGGTAGACCCCCGAGTAGCGGCCGGCCAGCCCCACCGACCCCGCCGGCACCCTGGGCCGCGGCACGTCGTGGCGGGGCACGCGCAGCCGCGGGTCGCCGCCGGTCAGGTAGCCGAACCCGGGGGCGAACCCGGTGAAGGCGACCACCCAGGGCGTTCCGGTGTGCGCGGCGACGACCTCGGCGGGGGTGAGCCCGGTCAGCCGGGCCACATCGTCCAGATCGGCGCCGTCGTAGACCACCGGGACGACCAGGTCCTCGGGGGACGGCGATGGATCGCTGTTGTCCGACCAACAGCGATCCATCGCCATCCCCCGGATCACCTCGCGCACCCAGGCGCTCGCCCGGTCGAGCGGGAGGCGCCGGGGGTCGACCGCCACCAGCAGGGTGGCCTCGGCGGGCACCAGGTCGAGCACCCCGTCGGGCCGGTGCCGGTCGAGCCGGGCGAAGAGCTGCGGCACGGGTCCGTCCGGCTCGACCAGCAGCGCGCCCTCGCCGTAGGGCCGGATCCGGCTCACGCGAACCGCCGCACGGTCACCCCGGCGGCCGTCAGCGCCACCCGCACCGCCCGGGCCAGACCGGCCGCGCCGGGGGTGTCGCCGTGCACGCAGATCGACCCGATCCCCCCCAGCGGGACGGTCTCCCCGTCCACGGTGACCACCTCCCCCGCGACGGCCATCCGGACGGCGCGCTCCGCCACCGCCGCGGCGTCGTGCACCAGCGCGCCGGGGTGGCTGCGTGGCACGAGCACGGCACAACCCTCGGCGTCGCGGGTGTAGCCACGATCGGCGAAGGCCTCGCCGACCGCTCGCAGCCCGGCCGCGGCGGCGGCCCGCAGCAGCTCCGACCCGGGCAGCCCCAGCACCGGAAACCCTTGGCCGCCAACGGATCCGACGTGGTCCCGCACCGCGGCGACGACCGCCCGGGCCTGCGCGGCGTGGTGCACCGTCGCGTTGTAGAGGGCTCCGTGCGGCTTCAGGTAGGCCACCTCGCCACCCGCGGCCCGGGCGAACGCACCGAGCGCACCGAGCTGGTAGAGCACCTCGTCACGCAGCTCGTCGGGAGGCACGTCGACGAACCGCCGCCCGAACCCGGCGAGGTCGCGGTAGGACACCTGGGCGCCGATCGCCACACCGCGCGCCACGGCGATCTCGCAGGTGCGCCGCAGCGTCGAGGGGTCGCCGGCATGGAAGCCGCAGGCGACGTTCGCGCTGGTCACCACGGCGAGCACGGCCTCGTCGTCGCCGAGCCGCCACCGCCCGAACGACTCGCCGACGTCGGCATTGAGGTCGACCACCGCGCTCATGCCGGCACCCGCTGCCCCGGGCACGTGGCCAGCACCGCCGCCATCGCGTCCCGCTCCCGTCGGGAGACCTGCAGCGCGTAGCGCTGCTTCACCGCGATCTGCCGGGCCACGAACGCGCACCGCAGCTCCGGCCGCGGCGGCAGCCAGGCCGCGGCGTCCCAGAACGCCTTGTCGTCGTTGGTCTGCCGGGCGACCGCGAGCAGGTTGAGGGGGTCGTTGGCGAAGACCTCACGGCGCTGCGGCGACCAGCCTGCGGCCCCGGTGCGCCAGGCGTTCGACAGCGACACCACATGGTCGATCTCGACCTCGCCCGAGGTGGTCGGCCCCCGCTCGAACCGCAGCCGTTGCCCGGTGTACGGGTCGAGGAGCACCCCCCGCTCGGCGATGCACCCGTTGCTGCCGGGGCGCACCTGCAGGTCGGCGAGGTCGCGGCGCAGCACGTCCTCCCGGGCGTCACAGCCGTTGCCGTCCGGGTCGAGCCAGCCGAGGCCGAACTGCGAGCGCGCGTACCCCGCCGAGGTGAACCGGGTGGCGACGACGAGCCGGGCGAGCGCGGCCGCCGCCGGCCCGGACGGCGCGCGCGTCGTCGTGGGGGACGCGGGGGACGCGGGGCGGGAGGCCACCACCGTGGTCGACTCTGCCGCCGCGGCACCGGGGGCGGCCCCGGCCCGGCCCCGCACCAGCCACAGCAGCAGCCCCACCGCGAGGAACAGCACGAGCACGATCACCGTGGCTCGCGTGCGCCGACGCCGGCGCCGCACCGCCCAACCAGTGGCCACCACAACACCCTAGGCTTCGCCCATGGTCGAACCGTTGCGCTGGGGCATCATCGGGCTGGGAAAGATCGCGCACACCTTCACCGACGAGGTGAGTGCGCTCGACGGGCACCGGGTCGTCGCCGTCGCCTCGCGCACCGCCTCCCGCGCGGCGCAGTTCGCCGGCGACAACGGCATCCCGATCGCCCACGACTCGGTCACCGGGCTCGCGGCGGACGACGACGTCGACGTCGTCTACGTCGCCACCCCGCACCCCGCCCACCCGGACGGCGCACTCGCCGCGATCGCCGCGGGCAAACCCGTGCTCGTCGAGAAGCCCTTCGCGGTCACCGCCGCCGACGCCCGCCGGGTGGCCGACGCCGCCGCCGCGGCCGGGGTCTTCTGCATGGAGGCGATGTGGACCCGCTTCCTGCCGCACACCCGCTGGGTGCGCCAGCTGCTCGACGCCGGGGCGGTGGGCCGGGTCCGCCAGCTGGCAGCCGACTACGGCGAGCGCTTCGAGCCGGACCCCGAGCACCGGCTCTACTCCCCGGCGCTCGGCGGGGGCGCGCTGCTCGACCTCGGCATCTACCCGCTGCACTGGGCCTTCCTCATGCTCGGTCACCCGAGCGGGGTGAGCGCCACGTCGGTGCCGGCGATGACCGGCGTCGACGCGCAGACCGTGGTCACCCTGCACTACCCGGACGGCGCCCAGGCCGTGCTGAGCACGACGCTCGAGGTGGACACCCCGACCCGCGCCTGGCTCGGCGGCGAGCGCGGCACGATCGACGTGTCGCCGCCGTTCCACAGCCCGACCTCGGCGACCCTCACCCTCGCCGACGGCCGCAGCCAGCGGTTCGACCCGCCCGCCCTGCCCGGGCCCGGGAAGGGGCTGCGGTTCATGGCGATCGAGGTGGCCCGGTGCGTGCGGGCCAAGCTCACCGAGTCGCCGATCCTGCCGATGGCCGAGACGATCGCCGTGCTCGAGGTGGTCGACGAGATCCACCGCCAGATCGGGCGCCCGGGGGCGCGCTGATCCCGTGCGGCGCCTCAGCCGCCGACCGTGTGCTGGATGCTCGTGCTGGTGCACCGCCCGATGCTGTTGCAGACCTGCACGCTGAAGTCGTAGCTGCGCCCGACGACCAGGTCGCGCAGCGTCGTCCGGTAGCTGCCGTCGCCGCTCGGTGCGGCGGCGTCCTGCGTGGAACCGTCGGAGAAGGTGACCGACGCGATCGTGCCGGCCCGGGCGCTCACCCCTTCGGCGACCAGCCGCACCCGACCCCGGCCGGTGTCCGTGGCGCTCAGCGAGGACACCGTGGGCGCCGGGCCCGAGGGGGTGGGGCTCGCCGTCGGCGTCGGGGTGGGCGGGGGCGGCGTCCGGCTCCCGGTCGACAGGGTCGAGCTCCTGGACGGCGCGGGGCCGGTCGCGGTGGGGCCGGTCGCGGTGGGCCCGATCGCGGTGGGCCCGGTGGCGGTGACAGGACCCTTGGTCGCCCCGCCGGTCGGCCGGCCGAAGTCGATCACCGACGCGGCCGATCGGGACGGCGAGGGCGCGCCGACGACCTGGCTGGGCGTGGCGGCGGGCGTGCTCGGCCAGCTCGTCGGCCCGAGCGCCGTCTCGGTCGACGGTGCCCGACCGAGCACGATGGTGACCAGCGGGGCGAGCACGGCCGCGGCCACCAGGGTGCCGAGCACCGGCCCGAGCCGCACCGCGCGATGGGTCCGCGGGGCCGGGACGGGTAGCGGGGCCGGCGGCGGGTCGATCTCGGCGCCGGGCTCCGCCCCAGAGGCACCGTCGATCGGGGCGACGCCTGTCGGGGCGATGTCGGCCGGAACCACGACGCCGCGCGGCGCACCGGGCGGCGTCATCGCGGCGAGCGCGGCCCCAGTGCGGCCGGCCGGCGGGAAGGGCCCCAGGTGCCCCACCTCCGTCGCCACGTCGCGCATCCAGTCCACGGTGGTCGCGGCGTCCGGACGCCCCTGCGGGCGCGGGTCGGTGAGCGCGGCGACGAGTTCCACCAGGGGCCCCGGCATGCCGGTGGCGCGCAGCGCCGCGGCCCGGGCCGAGGCCTGCTCGGAGGCGAGGGTGACCGGGACCCCCGTGCACAGCGCCTGGGTCATCGAGCCGAGGGCGTAGACATCGGCCGCGGGCCCGGGCCGGGCACCCCGCAGCACCTCGGGGGCGGTGCACCAGTCGACCAGCGGGAACGGCTCGGCGGCGCCGATCACCCCCGGGGCGGTCAGCCAGGTCAGCGCGATGTCGTCGAGCTTGACCTGCCAGGTGCCGTCCGGGCGGGGGGCGCAGAGCACCCGCTCGGGGGTCACCGCCCCGTGCACCACCCCGGCCGCATGCAGCATGTGCAGCCCTTCGGCGACCTGGCCGAGCACCCCCAGGGCGACCCCGATCGGCACCGCCCCGGGCAGCGCCTGCAGCAGTGGCAGACCCGGCGCCACCTCGGTGACGACGCCCTGGGCCGGCCCGTCGGCGCGGACCTCGATCACCCGGACGAGCGCGGGGTGATCGAGCGCGGGGAAGATCTTCGCCGCCCGGACCAGCCGCGACCGGACGTCCCGACGGGCGGCGAAGCCCGGGGGCAGCGAGGCCAGCATCACCTCGCGCCCCGACTCCTCGCGCAGACGCCGGACGGCGCCCCAACCTCTCACGCTACGAACACCCCGCTGCCCCCGGCCGACCGGCGGCTCGACTACCCACGACCGCCCAGGCTAACGCCAGCCCGCAGGTGGCGTCCTGATCTCGACCGAGCCGGGGGCCGGTGGGTCAGTGGGTCATCCCCGGCATCTCCGCCATGCCCGCGCCGGACGACCAGCCGAGCACCGACGGGTCGAGCATCCCGAAGATCATCGCGACGTGGGCGACGACCAGGAAGATGCCGACGAAGGTGGCGTGCAGCTTGAGCGCGCGGCGCTGGTCGCCCCGGGCCAGCATCCCGGTCTCGACCATGGTGATGCCGATCAGCGGCACGGCGGCGACCAGGTAGGAGAGCACGGCGATCAGGTCGGCGGCCCCCCGCCAGCCCGAGCCGGTCGTGAGCGGGACGATGGCGTTCTTGAGCAGGTACACGCCGATGCCGACCATGATCGGGCCGACCACCAGCCCGGCCCACCGGCTGAGCGTGCGCACGTAGGCCGGCGCGGTACCGCCGGTGTAGGCGGTGTAGAGCCGCACCAACTCGGTGATCGCGAGCGTCTCGGCCAGGATCACCGGGATCGCCATGAAGATGATCAGGTTCCACGGCTGGTTGGCGGCGAGCAGCCCCATGTAGTGGGTCACGCTCATCCCCGACATCGCCCCGCCGCTGGTGTGGTCGGGCAGGAACAGGGCCGCGACGCCGGCGAGGGCGGCGGCGCCGGCGACCACCGGCAGCATCGGGTCGGTCGCGCGGGCGACGGTGGTGGAGCGCTCGTCAATTCGTGTCATGCCAGAACCGTCGACCGCCTCGGCACGGGGAACGACGGCGGAACGATGAAGATTCGACGAAGCCACCGGAGGGCGACGACACTCCCCGTGTGACCCGCGTGCTGGTGGTGGACGACGAGGTGCCCCTCGCCCGGCTCGTCGACGGCTACCTGGCCCGGGCGGGGTTCGAGGTGACCACGGTGCACACCGGGCCGGACGCGGTGACGGCGGCGCGCGCCGTCCGGCCCGACGTGATCGTTCTCGACCTCGGCCTGCCCGGCCTGGACGGCGTCGAGGTGTGCCGCCAGGTACGCACCTTCTCCGACTGCTACGTGGTGATGGTGACCGCCCGCGACGACGAGGTCGACACGCTGATCGGCCTGTCCGTCGGGGCCGACGACTACCTGACCAAACCGGTCAGCCCGCGCGAGCTGGTGGCCCGCGTGCAGGCGATGCTGCGCCGTCCGCGCACCGGGGCGGTGGCCGCCGCACCGGCGCCGCCGCGGCGTTTCGGGGACCTCACGATCGACGTCGACGGCCGCGAGGTGCACCTGGCCGGCGAGCCGGTCGAGCTGACCCGCACCGAGTTCGACCTGCTCGCCGCGCTGTCGGCCCGGCCCCGGCTGGCGTTCAGCCGCCGGCGCCTGATCGAGGAGGTCTGGGGCGAGTCGTGGGGCGGCGACGACCACCTGGTCGACGTCCATGTCGGGCACATCCGGCGCAAACTCGGCGAGGACGCCGCCAGCCCCCGGTACGTGCGGACCGTCCGGGGCGTCGGGTACCGGATGGGCGAGGGCTGACGTGACCGGCTGGACCCGCACCCTCACCGCACGCCTGCTGGCCGGCCAGGTTCTGGTGCTGGCCGCGGGCGCCGGGGCCGCGGTGGCCGCCGCACTGCTGCTCGGGCCGGCGATCTTCCATGATCACCTGAGTCAGGCCGGGCACGCCACGGACGCCGAGCGCCAGCACGCCGAGCAGGCCTTCCGGTCGGCGGGGCTGGTCGCGCTGGTCGCCAGCGTGATCGCCTCGGCCGCCGTCGCGTTCGGCATCACCTGGTACCTGACCCGGCGGATCCGCCGGCCGCTGCAGGCGCTGACCACGGCGGCCAGCAGCCTGCGCGACGGGCACTACGACGTGGCCGTGCCCTCCGGCGGCGGCGCGGAGTTCGATGCGCTGGCGACGACCTTCACCTCGATGGCCGAACGGCTGCGCACGATCGAGCAGACCCGGCGCCGCCTGCTCACCGACCTCTCGCACGAGATGCGCACCCCGATCGCCACCCTCGAGGGGTACCTCGACGGGCTCGAGGACGGCGTCGTCAGCTGGGACGGCGGCGTCGCCGAACTGCTCCGCACCCAGACCCACCGGCTGGCCCGGCTGGCCGGGGACCTGCGCGAGGTCTCGCAGGCGGAGGAGGGGGCGCTGCCGGTGCGGCGGATCCCGCTGGTCGTCGCGCACCTGGTCGGCGACGCGGTGGCGGCCGCACGGGAGGGGGCCTCGCGCGCCGGGGTCACCCTGACCCAACGGGACGGCGCGCCGGGGGCGATGATCCGCGGGGACGCCGTCCGGCTGGGCCAGGTGCTGACCAATCTGATCGGGAACGCGGTGCGGCACACGCCGT